>Ga0209636_10003232_pt1 | contig 16610 bp, 17 predicted proteins | sample DeeMarSWOR152_54_FD_187464 | JGI IMG/M metagenome (GOLD analysis project Ga0209636, IMG submission 187464) | Marine sediment microbial communities from White Oak River estuary, North Carolina - WOR-1-52-54 (SPAdes) (version 2) | ecosystem: Environmental > Aquatic > Marine > Intertidal zone >...
CGATAGGGAAAGGGGACGTTGTTTCTGAGTGAACCTACGGATACGTGTCAATCTCAGGTAGATCCTCTGAATTGGCAGCCCGAGCCACTGCCGAAGTGCTCACGCCTACATATCGCGCCACCTCCGCTGCCGGATACCCCATCTTGCTCACCGCCAACTGACAGTACAATCTCCGTATCCTCGATACCCTCCTTTTTCTGCTTCCAGACCTCAAATCCGATTCTAAGAGCCCTTGATCTTCGGCGATTTTTCTTCCCAGCGTGGCCAAATCAGTAACTTTACTGGATAGCCTCAGGGTCTCCTTTTCCCGTTTATCGACCTCGGATATGAGGTTCTCTACAAACTCACCGCTTCCCAGGATCCGATCATCCGAAGCGACCCTGATCCCCTTCCTTCTCATGGAGAGGACCTGAGCCCATCCGCCCAGAGTCCGGATCAGACCCCCTCCCACCAAATCCGGCCTCCTGCCTTGGGATATACCATCTCGGACAAACCACTCATAGCGCACAATGGCTTCTTTGCTCCGAGTGCCAAAGTAGGAGAGCACCGTGTCGCTGTCCTGCCAAACCCGTTTCACCTTGCCCACAAGCACCGAATGGCCCGTCCAGGGATATCGGCTAAGCGCACTTATGTCCTTGACCATGCCGGCCCGCAACGGATTGAGGTGGATGTACCGGGTGAGCTCCAACAGATAAGGGTCCTCCTCACAAACAATCGATTTGTATCTGTTCTGAAATAGATGCCCGTGGCGCTTGTGTCTCAGGTTGAAGTTAATGACATATCCCGTCAGAAGCCGCCTCATGCTCTTAGAGAGGGGCTGTCTGCCCGTCCTCACCAACAGGTGGAAGTGATTGGGCATAAGCGCCCAGGCGTACACAATCAGAGACCCTCCCCCACAGAGCTGTGCCACACGGTTGAGGAAATCCTCCCGGTCCGCCTTGTTGCTGAAGATCTTGGCTCGTTCAATCCCCCGGCCTATGACATGGTGCAGGGTGCCAGGGGCATCGAGTCGCGGCTGCCTCGGCATGCCCAATCATTACACCCTTCGCATATGATTGTCAAGTTCATTCAGAAACAACGTCCCCTCCCAATTTCAGCATTTGTTGAAAATCATCCATTGAATGAAAAATAACTGTCTATTGTTCTTCAATGCTCTCAACTCTGAGTGAGTCGCCATTAAGATAGAAAAAGTACAGATAGTATAGCGCAGAACGAACCGTAGACTCGGTGTACGGGTTGAATGAAGTAATGCATATTCTTCAGCATAGAAAGGACCGGGATCAGATTCAGTCTAATAGAGGGTACTACCTATACAAAGGTCCCCATCCAAAGGTATTACTGTTAAACGAGGGTGACGTTCTTAAAGTGGTGAATTTGGTGTTTCAGTTAATGGTCGATGGTTTGCCTCAATCTCACAGTTTCGGAAAGCTATGAGAGGACTTTTGGGATTTTGGCGTATCTTCCTCTTGTCAAAAACCAAAAGAAGGAAAAGAGTTAAGCGTAGACTTGACCAGTTGATACATCGGCGGCCTCGAGAGCGGCTTCATGAACCGAGAAGGTCTCTCTGTTGGCACCCGTTGCCTCGGCGCATATGATTGCGTAAGTCTGCCCCACCACAGACTCACTGCCTATTTCATCAAAAAATTAGGAAGAAACATTGCCAACGGCGGGATATAAGTAACTAGAAGAAGAACCGCAACATTAGCTAACAAAAACGGAGCTGCTCTCACAAAAAGAGGCTCTATACCGACTTTTGCTAAGTTAGAGCAAATGTACAAACAGCTTCCTACGGGTGGAGTAACTAAAGCTATAGCCTGATTCAGTATCATTATAGCGCCAAAATGAATTACGTCTATTCCGATAGATTGAATGACCGGTAGAAAGATAGGAGTGAAAATCAAGATATTTACCGAGAGCTCCGAAACGCAGCCCATCAGCAAAAGAGCAGCATTGATGACAAGCAACATTATGATTGGATTAGAGGAAACAGACAAAAGGGACTTAGATATTAATTGTGCTATATGCCAGTAATTCAGTATCCATCCAATAACACTGGCTCCGAGCACGATAAACATCACTACTGCTGTACTCAACGTCGCTTCTAAGAGTAGTGCTGGTAATTTAGAAATCCTAAGCTCTCCGTAAACGAAGAAACCCACCAGAAAAGCATACACAACAGCGACTGCCGCGGCTTCTGTAGGGGTGACCATCCCCACGACTATAGTTCCGACAATAATGAGCGGCATCAGTAAAGCCAGAATACCATCTTTGAGGGCTTGAACAATATTGAGAAGAGACATTCTTGTTTCTTGCTCTTCTTTGCCGTACCCCTTCCTCACTGCGATTATAACCACTAGAGAAAGCTGAAATAATCCTACCATAGTCCCAGGTATTGCTCCTGCCAGGAAAAGCCTTCCAATGGAAGCCTCAGAGGCTAAGGCATAAAGAATCATAGGAATGCTGGGAGGGATAATCATTCCGATTGTTGAGGAAGCTGCAGTGATAGCCGCACTAAAATCGGGATCATATTTTTTTTCGATCATTTCGGGTATTAGAATAGAACCCACAGAAGCAGTGTCGGCCACAGAGGATCCAGATATGCCTCCGAAAATCATGCTCGCAGCGACATTTGCCGCCCCTAGACTCCCGGGTATCCACCCAAAGAGCAAAAGAGCAAAGTTGATTAGTCTACGAGTAATCCCCCCCTCGCGCATCAAAATACCGGCCAGTATGAAGAAAGGAACAGCTATCAGCAAAAATGAGTCAACTATATGAAACATTTCCATAGAAAACATGGGCAATGGTACGCCCAGAAGCATGATAACGACCAAACCGGTCAAAAGCAAAGCACATGCGATTAGATTGCCCAACAGGAGAAACAGAGCAAGCCCGATTATCAATAAGAGTATTACTAAGAACGCATCACCCGTAACCATATTGCACCTTATCTTGAGTAGCTAAACAAAACTAGCGGCGGCCTATTGCCCTTGCTATGCGAATACAATAAAGCCATATCATAAAGAGACCCAGAGGGATGAGCGACAGATACACATACCCTGTAGGCACGTGCAAGGCAGGGGTTGGGTCTTTTCCTACTAATAGTATAAGTTTGATAGTTGCTACTATCACCAGCAGAAAAAGGCCGATATTGAAAAAATCCATTATCAATGCTATCCAGTTTGTGAGTTTTGGAGGCAACCGTACCACAAAAAATTCGATACGAATGTGAAGACCTTTCCTCATCGCCGTGGGGACTCCCATCATCACTAGATAGATAAACAAATACCTCGCTAGTTCATCACTCCAAGGTAGGGTAAAGTTGAGTACATACCGCAAAAAAACAGCACCAATTACCAAGAGTACTAACATTATCAAGATGGCTACGTTCACATATTCCAGGGCCTTCCATATCGAATTATCTTCTTGCTTTTTCATACTACTCCCACTTTCCCAACCTCAAGTGGGCAGGAGAGACACTTTGCTCGCCTGGCCACTTCACAGGTAACCCCGGCACCTCGAAAGGAACTATGGTTTGATAAACTGATTAACTCAATAAGGTAATCTATTGTGCTTCAGTAAGCTGAATGAGCTTAATCAATTCCAGAGTGTGGCATCCTGTCTTGTCTATTTGTGGAGCAAACTGTTCATAGACTTTCATTGATTTTTCGCGAAACAGAGCCAGGTTCGGACTGGCTACATCAGTGATGATCATTCCCTTGTCTCTGAGCAGATTGCGGTAGCGTGTATCTTCTCTTTCCAAGATTTCACGCTGAACAGCAACACCCGCCCTTGTGGCCTCCTCTAAAATAGTTTGCAGATCTGCAGGAAGAGAATTCCACCATTTCAGATTCCAGAAAATCGGGGCAGGAAAATATATGTAATGCACCACACTCAGATATTTTTGGGTTTCAAAGAGGGATATCTTATAGATGTTCTCAAACGGGTTTTCCTGGCCGTCCACAACCTTGGTTTTCAGCGCCATATAGAGTTCAGGATATGGTATGGGCGTTGGGCTTGCCCCAAGGGCCTTCATTGTTGCTATGGCCGTTTCTATCGGAGGAACTCGCATCTTAAGACCTCGTAGATCGTCGGGCTTGTTGATTGGCCGCTTGGAATTGGTGATCTGTCGAAAGCCCGAATCCATCCATCCCCCGTCTATGATCTTTATCCCGTTCCTTTGCGCATCCACGTTAATGTATCTACCGATCGGTCCATCTATTACGGTATGCAAGTGGGCGAAGTCTTTGAACAGAAAGGGAAGGCAAACCAATAAGATACGCTCAGTAACCGCCATATAGTTGTTGGATTCACACGCCTGCACTGTTCCCATCTTAACTGATTGTATCATCTCTTTATCTGTTCCCGCCGCAGGGCCTGTAAAGAATTCAAACTTCAGCCTATGGTTGCTTTTCTCCTCTGCTATTTTTTTTATGGTCCGGTAGCAGTTCATATATGAGTGCGTTTCCGGCTGATTCTCAACCATTTTCACGATGATAGGTTTTGCTGCAAAGCTTACAGAGCCTAGATTGATGGTCATGAAGACTGTTACGACCAGAAAAAAAAGAGCCACGTACCTTAGTTTTTTCTTCATCTTCACAGCTCCTTTACAAAAGCGTGTTTCGTACTGCCAGGAAATCTGGCAACCAAGACTTTTCCTGTTCCCGACCAATAGGCTTGTTCGGTTTGTCACCTCCTTTCAGTCGTGTTTCTATTTCCTTCTTTCATAGAAACCTACCTTAGTGAATCTCCCTCGAGCACCCGTCTGCGGTGGCCAAACATGGCTGCCATGTCATAGCTGGCCTTTGTCCTTGTAGTAATTTCTAGCCTCCGCCAGTATTCGTTCTATGTCCTGTTCCTGGGAGGGGCTCAATGGAATGGGTTCATGGTTAGCTAGTATCCCTTCCATTCTCTCCCTAGCATAGGTAAGGGCACTCTTCTTGCCTGCCTTCATCCACTCAGGGTACGTCAATCGATCGGCCGCCTTTGGTATGTATTGCTCCTTTTTCCACCACGTTCTTGTGTGTGCTTTGTCAAGGTAGTGCCCGGGAATTGGGCCGACCTCATTTATTAGGTCTATAGCCAGCATTTCAGGATTTACAGTTGCCCCCGCGAGAAACCGGCCTACCATCCCGGCTATATCATCATCCAGGATAGATTGGATAGGATGATAGGTGATTTCACCGTGTATTCCTCCATGGGTACATATAATATTGGCGCCAGATAGAGCACTAATCAAAATCCCCATTGCCTTCTCGTAACCACATTGAAAGTCAATCTCTTTTGAATTGCTCGGCCCCACTCCAGAGTTATTCCTGGGGACCCCATACTTTCGCCACAGTTGATTGAACATCACCGTGTGCAATGAAATCCCAATATCTCCGAAGGAGGGAGATCCTGTGCGCATATTCTGAGGAAAGCCCGTATCACTGACATAAACCCTTGTTGTTGGCTTGATGAGCTGTATCAACACCAACCCAGCAATTATTTCAGCATTGGAGCTCACTGTTGCCCCGGCAAGGGTGGCTGGTGCAGTTGCTCCGTAACACGCACCACTAACAACAAAGACAGGAAATCCCGCCTCCACAAATCGAAACGCAGCTTGCACTGTTTCACTATGAAAGGTTAGCGGCGGAGACGCACCCAGAAAGCCTATCATCTCCGTGCCCACTGCCTGTGCCATTTGTATGGTGAATACTTCGCAGTCCTGCGAATAGCCTGTGCATTGAACCTTGGCTGAGTTTCTCATCTTGGCAGCAAAGCTCTCAGGCATACCCATAACCGGGGCAACCCCTTCAAAACCAAAATAGGGTGTATAAAGCCCTAATATGTGAAGGTTATCCAATGCGTCCAACACTGTCACAGCGTCATAATTTTCTTTCCTTGTAGCTGCCCGCGACTCCCAGGTCGTTAAATCCACCGTGTGCATTCCTGGAAATGTTCGGAAGTAAACCGTATTTCCCCCTATTATTACGTCGTACCTCTCATCTCGTGCCTTTACCCGGAAACTGCTGGGACAAGAACGCAGGCACTCTTCAACAAGGCCCGGCGGGAACCTTACTCGCATCTCATCGTGATCGACCCTGCAGCCATTCTTCTCAAAAAGCGCTAAGGCCTTTTTACTTTCAAATCGAATCCCTGTCTGTTCAAGCACATCCAGTGTCCCTCTATGGATGGCCTCAAGCTGTTCGTCCGTTATTATCTCCAGCGGCCTAAAGGTACGCGTAAATCCTTCCATAGCCATATGCTTTTCTCCTTGTGTTATTGTGCCAGCAAGCTCCTAGCTAAAATCGCCGCCCCCGGTGCAGGGGGGTCATACCCATCTGCTCCAATACTGTCGGCAAATTCCTGCGTTATGGCACCTCCCCCTACCACTACCTTCAGTGTGTCTCTCAGGTTCTGCGAACTCCTCTGCTTTAATGGTAGCCCCCAGGTCATGAACCGTGAAACCCTTTGCAGTCAGCAATGTAGCTACCATTGTTTTTCCAATGGTATGGATATCTCCATAGACAGTCCCAACCACAACGGTGCCCAGGGATCCACGAGATAATGCTTTTCTCCTCATCTCTTGTTCTATGATCGGCGTGGCCTCTTGGATCGCATCTGCCGCTCCTACCAAGTCAGGAAGAAAGAGTTCACCCTTGCCAAAACCGTCACCAACCTGCCTGATGGTCGCTGTTAAAGCATCCAGAGTCTTGATAGGATTTATGTTTTCCTCCATTGCTTGTTTAGCCCATTGGGCCGCTCCTTTTTTATCCTATTCTAGGACTGCCCTCTGTAGTTTTTCCAGAATCTCGGTATGTGTTGTATCCATCACAACCTCCTGCTATAACGCTCGCCATGTCTGACTATTCGGCTCGATGGGCTTCTTTAAGTGCGTAGATATCCAGGACTTGGATAGGAAGTCGCTGTTGAATGTTCTGCTACTCCGGATAAAACTACTAACAGATTGTCGAAAGAAGACTCTGAATCAAAGTAATGATGGGGTAAATCAATAGCAAAGATATTCTTACTCCCAGGTAACCAGTCAAATCGTGCTATTCCATATCTACCAAATCTCATGCTTCCTTCCACGCCAAAGTACCTTTCCAATCTGTAGTCTAACTTTTTAAACACATCGGAGTCTAACTTTATCAAAAAAGGACCTTTGTTATTAAAATATTGTGATGCTTCAATCACGGTGGGAAACTTAAGGTAAGTGGTTTTCAGAGGCTACCGCGAAGCGGTTGAGTTCTACATTCGGTAGTTATAAGTTTTCCGGTCCTCTATAAGTACAGTAGCATAGCAGCATAATTGAATCTCGAATTTTTGCAATTTTCTTCTCGAACACTGGAATTCTCGCGCGTTAGAAAAATCAGACAGAATCCCAAGCACGTCGGCTCAGCCTTGAAAGGTGTCTAGGAAGTCTTCTTCAGCAACTTCCTGAATTTTTCTTCCTCTCCAGGATTCATCTTCTCATAGTGTTGCTCAAATTTGCCATTTCTTATATCGTCAACAACCTGACTAAATGCTTTTACTGTATCCTTGTCAAAGTTGGCGTACCTCGTTATGAAGTTGGGGATAAAGATCTGGCTAATCCCCAACATATCGGTAGATAGCAAAGCCTGGCCATCACAATACGGCCCAGCCGCAGCGCAGTACACAGGCATTTTCACACTCTCCGTGATGAGCTTGGCTACCTCAAAGGGGACACCTACTAAGACGGTCGAAAAAGCCCCGGCCTCCTCTATAGCTTTGGCATCGTTGAGCACTCCCATAGCATCTTCTGCTGTCCGCGCCTGGATAACGAATCCTCCCATTTTCCCCAATTTCTGTCCGGTCATACCAATATGCCCTTGGACCAGTATGCCCGCATCGTTAATACCCTTGAATTGGGGAGCCATTTCGCTGCCTCCCTCCGGCTTCACAGCATCAACACCGGCTTCCTTAATCAGCCTTCCAGCATTTTTTACGGCATCATATACCGATGTCTCATAGGAAAGAAAGGGCAGGTCACCAATAATGAAGGTGTTCGGTGCTCCCTTTCGCACCGCCTGGCTATGGACCACTATCTGATCCATAGTGGTTGGTATCATGGTATCATAGCCGTATACCCCTATCCCCATTGAATCACCTACCAACAGCATATCAATCCCGGCTTGCTCTGCGAACTGCGCCATGTAAAAATCATAAACAGTCATGTAGGTAATCTTCTCTCCCCTCTCCTTCATCCGCAAAAAATCGGAAACGTTCTTCTTAGCCATTTTAACCTCCTTTTCTTAATTCTCTTTTATTACCGGTCACCTTTGGTAGGTCGTAAATCCAAAAATAATCCCTGTCAAGCCATTTCTCAGTACTCCTCAATCAACCTATACCTACTAGAGTGATCAGTATCTCCCTTTTCTTTTTGTTGATTTTAGCATTATTGTGCCGAGTCTACGCAATACTTAAAATCTGTTATTCTTTTGGATGCAATCCTCCTAAGCAGCCGCTTGATATCGAAGGCAACGTGCCATAGCCTGAAATCTCTTCAAATTTCATATACATATGGTATTCGAAACTTCAAGACCATTTTAAGACCTGTCCGTAAAAATGAAGACCTCCAGGGAAGTCTTATATGATCGAATCTGAACCCTTACCAACCGCATGTTTCAAGATGAATCGGATAATTCAGCCCGGATGCAGATTATCCCATGTTTCAATCGCAAATCATTAGGGCTAACAAAGCCTTAAGGCTACCTGCCTTTCCATTCGACCAGCTTGATTTCGTTGACATTATCTTAGCTCTTCCTTTAGACTTGGCTTTGAAGTTGCGTCTGCGCCATTGCATGTTAGGAGGGAAAATTCCCGCGAAGAGCTCTAAGGGGAAGATGGACAGGGGGAATGACCATGAGCAACGGGACCTTCCGGTTTGAGACAGGCAAGCTCGAATGTGTGGTCGTCAGCGACGGCACCTTGACGTACGCACCTCCCACCTTCCCTCCCCCTGCTATCCTTCTATTCGCCAACGCGCCGAGGGAGCGTCTTGACCATGTGCTTCTCGAACATAACTTACAGCCAGAACAATGGGTAGAGTGGACGAGTCCGTACATCTGTCTAGTGGTTAACACGGGTGACCATTTGGTCCTGGTGGATACGGGTGCAGGCAGTCTTGCCCCAACCACAGGAAGACTCCTTCAGAACCTAAAGGCCGAGGGGATTGCGCCTGAGGACATTGAGACGGTCATCCTCACGCACGGACATCCAGATCACATTGGCGGCAACACCGATGCCGAGGGCAAGCCAGCTTTTCCGAACGCCCGCTACGTTATGTGGAAACGGGAGTGGGATTTCTGGACCTCAGGACAGGCGGAACAGAGACTTGATGAACACGTCAGGGAAGTCCTCGTCAAGTTCGCACGCGAGAACCTCCCACCGATCCAAGCACAAGTAGACCTCTTTGATCGTGAGACAGAGATTGTGCCCGGCATACGGGCTGTCGCGGCCCCTGGCCACACTCCGGGGCACATGGCGCTGGAGATCTCCTCGGAGGGCGAGCAATTACTGTGCATCTCTGATGCGGCGCTTCATCCCATCCATCTGGAGCAGCCGGGATGGCATGCAGTGGTCGATTTTGATCCCAAGCAAGTTGTGGCCACTAGGCGGCGGCTCCTGGACAGGGCTGCGGCTCGGAAGGCCTTGGTGCTCGCTTTTCATTTTCCCTTCCCAGGTCTAGGTCGCGTTGTACAGAAGGGTGAGGGATGGCAGTGGCAACCCATTGAGACAACAGGCTAGGGTTCGCTGAGTCATAAAAGGGGACGGCTCTATTTTATTGAAAATTTAGATAGCCCCATTTCGTTGCTATTTTCAGAGAAGACGAAAAATAGAACCGTCCCTCTTTCACGATTTTTTCCGATGAAGCCTAGTCCCGACAGAAGAAAAAGAGTTAAGCGTAGACTTGACCAGTTGACGGCCTCCTAAAGGCGGTCACAAATCCCTATCTGCGATCGAATCATTTACTGTGGAGGATATCGACAATATCCCTGAAGTGATTATCGAATGATTCTTGCTACAAGTGAAAATGACCGAAACAAGTGGCTTGTCCATAGAAATTCCGTCTATTGGAGAGACGGAAAAACTAAGGAAAGGAGAGGTGAGGGAAATGAAAGGATCAAGATTGTGGCTGTGCATTGTTTTGTGGTTGTTTATACCGGCATCGGCCCTCTTCAGCGGCTGTGGGTCCAGTTCAACTGACGGAGGGGGCGGGACCGGAACAGTGTCCTTGCACCTTACCGACGCGACCATAAACGGGGTCCAAGCTGTATACGTAACAATAGAGGAAGTCTCTGTGCATAAAGACGAAGGCGGCACTTGGAAGGTCATCGCTGAACCTAACCGAACCTACAATCTGCTCGAACTCGTGAACGGTGTGAGGGAAGAACTCGGCATCGCGGTATTGGTGACGGGCCACTACACGCAACTTCGAATGAAAGTGAGGGAGCGACCTGACGACGGCATTAACACTCTGAGCAAAAGCCATCAGTATGGGAACTACGTCATCGACAATTCCGATGAATATCATGAATTGAAAATACCAAGCGGCTATCAGACGGGGGTCAAAGTAGTTTGCGGGTTTGACATCAATGAGAATCAAACAACCGAGCTGATCTTGGATTTCGACGCCTCAAGGTCTATCGTGGAAGCAGGCAACAGTGAGAACCTGCTCTTGAAGCCGACCATAAAGGTGTTCGAGCTGGACGAGTATTCTGTCATAAGCGGAACAGTAACAGACGGCGAGAACGGGCTGCAGGATGTCCTGGTCAGTGCGCAGGATTATGATCCCACTGCTGGCGATGACAAGGATAAAGTCGTCGTACAGGCATCGACAACAACAGATGCAAGCGGATCATATGCGATCTTTGTGGCGCCAGGTACGTACAGCATCGTGACCTACAAGGATGGGTACAGTCCAACGTGTGTTGAAATTGAGGCTCTACTTGACAGCTCTCACACACAGGATTTTCAACTTGCCAGTGCTGACACCGGAACCATTTCTGGCGCCGTCACAATAGCTAACGGTAGTGAGGAACAGCACGTAACGATCAGTTTCAGGCAGTCAACCCAGTGCAGCGGCGAAGATAAGGATATCGAGATTAAGTCCGTCAACGTGCTCAAGGACGAGAGTTATAGCAAGACCTTACCAGTAGGGTTTTACGATGTCGTGGCCTGGACCTATAATGAGCTAACTCAGGAAAAGACTAACGTAGAAATTAAGGCTGATACTGAAACTACTATTCCAAACTTCGACTTCTGAACAGCAGAGCTTTCAGGCTAAGGTCATTATCAAAGGTAGAGTCAGAAATGGCTCTGCCTTTCTGTTTACTTCAAGATTATATCGACATCCCTGAGAGATCCTTTGTTCTGACGAATACCGTCTCAAATATTCAGTAACCATCTTCACTTGCCGCTGCTAACATCCTGTGGCTGTGACCGTTTTCTCAGGTGTAAGGGACAGGAGAGCTTTCATTAATCAGTCGCGCATGTGCCGGTTGAGGACAATTTGAACGGGGTTGTGGCATTTAAACCTTGGGGGATCTCTTGGAATTTATTCCTCTCAAGATCCGTACAGTTCCGAGCATTATCTTGGCTTGTCCATTTATTTCAATGTGCAAACCCTTGAGCAAATCCTCAAGCTCAGATTTGATGAATTCAGCATAGTACTTCGTCTCGTAAGACCTGACAACCTGATAGATCAGATACCTACCGAGCTTATTGTCGGGCAAACCATAATCAACAATCAGCACCTTACCTCTGGATCTAGTGACCCTGACCATCTCCTTTAGCACCTTCGCTCTGATGGTCAGAGGCATATCGTGTAGGGCAAAGGACACGCAGGAGACATCAAAGTGGTTATCCTCAATTGGTACCTTAGTAGCATCAGCAGCCGCGAATCTCGCATTCTCATATTCGTTCTTCTGTCTGGCTACCCTCAGCATAGCCTCTGACAGATCAATCCCAACGACTTCATGGCCCCTTTTTGCAAATGCAAACGTCTGTTTTCCTGTTCCAGCGCATACATCCAATATTTTCGATCCCTTCCTTGCATTAGTAAACTCTACAACTTTATCCCTCACTCCAGAGATGAACACGTCAGTGATGTCATAAACAGGGGCCCATCTCTTAAAGAACTTTCTTATATAGGAGTAGTAGTCTTCTTCTCCCATGGATTAACTCTATTTTTTGACCATCTGGCGAGTCGAGCATTGGCAACTTGCTAAGCCCGCAGAGCTTACCTTTGACTGGTTTCCCCTAGAACCCCGTCAAGGGCCGCCATGATGTCCGGGTACTGAAAGGAGAAGCCATGTCTGAGCAGCTTAGCAGGCATAACCCTCTGTCCCTTAAGGAGGACCGATCCAAATTCTCCCAGGATGAGTCGAAGCATAAAGGCAGGTGTCCTCAGGAAGGAAGGGCGCCGCAGGACCTTTCCCAGGGCCCTGGCCAGCTCCCTATTCCGTATGGGGTTCGGCGAACAGAAGTTAATCGCGCCGTGGATAGCCTGATTTTCAAAGACGAACAAAAATGCGTTCAATAGGTCCTCCATGTGAATCCATGAAAACCACTGCTCGCCGCTTCCCAGCGGCCCTCCTACGAATCTCTTGAACGCAGGGATCATGCGCCCCAGGACACCCCCCGTCCTTCCCAGGACGATACCGAATCTCGTTAGCACCACCCGGACTTCCTTATCGCCTGCCTTGTGGGCCTCTCTTTCCCAGTCCGCACAAACCTTGGCCAGAAAGTCATCTCCAGGGCTATCCTCCTCTGTAAGCTCCTCGTCGCCCCGGAAACCGTAGTAGCCCACCGCTGAGGTGCTGCACAGCAGTGCGCCTTTCCCTCCAGGCATGGCCTCCGCTACATTTCGCGTTGTGAGAATCCGGCTGTCATAGATAAGCTGTTTGGCCTCATCGCTCCACCGCCTGAAGATCGAGGCCCCGGCGAGATTGATCACCACATCCTGCATGCCAACGTCTTCTTGCCACACCCCGGGGGCCGTGGTATCTGCTGATATGTATTTCACCTGCCGAGGGGTATAAGGCCTCGGCTTGGGGGAATGGCCCACGACCGTAACCCCGTACCCCCTTTCCAGGAGCCTGATGGACAGTTGGGTGCCGATAAATCCAAGGCCTCCCGTAATCATAAGCTTCATGGCACCCCTTCTTATAACTCCTTGCCAGCCCCGATGAGCGGTAACACCTTGTCAACCTTGAAGAACACCAAGTAGCGGGATCCCTCCTCTTCTCCCTTTTCAGAGGCATACTTTCTTCGGCGTATTGAGTGGAGGAGCTCGCTATCTTCTTCCTCACGAACTTTGGTCAGAAACAACCGGATGCCCTTATACCCACGGCTCTCCTCCATGAAGAGATAGGCCGCGTGATTGTTTGACTGCAAGTTATGGTGAGTCAAACGATCGGGCATGATAAATGCGATGGTTTCCCTGTCCATTACATGGGGCCTTGCGTAAACAGCTACATCCACGCGCCCCTGATCGTCCGCGGTTGCCAAGACTCCGGCACCCTTCAGGTTTTCAAAGTATTCACCAAGATCCATCTCTATCCTCCTTTATATGTGATTGTCCAAGATAAGATTATGTGAGCACTATCAAAACCTCAATTAGTTTTTTCTATCTCTCCCTGACTCAACTCCACTAACTGCCGGATCAGATCAAGGCCTCCACAGCCCGGGAGTTTCGGGATACATCAAGATCTATACATGGTTTCGTAGCTGGAGCTCGATGGGGTGGGGGTGCAGGTAGGTCTGTTTGCTGAGATAGGGCTCCTTATACTTTCTCACGTAGTGGTTGATCAAGGTAACAGGGACGATGAGGGGGACATAGCCCTCACGGTACTGCTGGATGATTTCAAGGAGTTCCTGCTTTTCGTCGGGGGTCAGCTCTTTCTTAAAATACCCCATCATATGCATTAACACATTGCCGTTCTTCTTGGCAGTGGTCTTCAGCTTTAGGGCCTCCATGAGCAGGGCCTCATATGTCGCATATAGCTCCTTGATGGGCATATCCTTACCAGCTGCCACCAGTTTCCCCATGCGTCTGTGGTGCTTTTCACTGTGGGAGAGGATCAGAAGCTTGTGTTGAGTGTGAAACTCCACCAGATTCCCCATGGTTCGCTTTTTTGAAAGGACCTCCCGCCATCGCCTTAAGGCAAAGATCCGCTCGATAAACTTTTCCCTCAATTTCGGATCATGCAGGCGGCCTTCATCTTCCACGGGGATAAGGGGGAAGTGTTCCATGAATACACGCGCGAAGATTCCCTGGCCTTTTTTCAGGGGCATTCCCTTTTCACTGTAGACCTTTACCCTCTCCATGCCACTGCTCGGAGAATTGCTCTTGAAGATGAAGCCGCAAAGCCCCTCCCCTTCCAGATCAATCACTCGTCTCTTAGCCCACTGCACCATACGGTCCGTAAAATCCCGGCCAGTACGGAAAGTAACAAGACGGGGTGACTCAGGATTGCCCACCAGGCGAAGTGCCTCCCGTGGGACGCCAAATCCGCACTCAAACTCGGGACACACGGGAACGTATTCAACATACTGTCCGAGAGTATCGGTCAAGAACCGATCAAGCTTATGCCCGCCGTCATATCGAACGTTCTCCCCCAGCAGACAGCTACTGATTCCCAGTTTAATGGTGTCTTCCATAGTGAGTCTCAATCCTTGCTTTCCAACAAAGGCGAGGGCACTATACCAGTTGTCAGGGCCCCTGGCAACGCATTGTCCCACATTTACACCGCGTAACGTCAAAGTCCAGGGTATGGGTATCTTTTTTTGTTACTAAGGAGCATTTGACTCCAATGCTACGCTTTAGAGTTATTAATGAGAGAAACTTTACGTTGAGCACAGGGATGTCTTTTTTTTGGTATGCCCTTGAAACAAGGTCCCGTGCTGGGCCCAGATAATCGGGATTTATTGCAACGTGACAATACTAGTATAATCTCCGTCTATCAAATCCCGATTATCAGGGCCACTCCTGTGCATTTATAAGGGCATAACACAAACAAAGACATCTCCGTGCTCTTAGCTATATTTAGTTTCTCAGGAGAGCATATTATCCTTCGCATTGGGCAGAATCGAGAAAGCTCCAGGATGGTCATGAGATCTTTTCTTCTGTTCCGAGGCTCCCGGCCTGGTCTTTTCTACGACTTATCTGAGGGGGAGTCCCGCCCGCCTCGCCTGAGCGGCTCGCGCTGCCGGGCAGGCTTGCCTTCTCCGCATTCCCCCGAGAACTCGGGGGCTGCGGCTTCCCCCATTGATAAGTCGTGAAAACCGCAGCGGCCTCCGACTCGGCCGAGCTCGTCGCGGGCCACCAGTCACAGCAGCAAAGATCTCATGCCCCTTGCCGAGATTGTAGACTATTTGATGCTCTCAGTAGTATGTCCTCAGATAGTATAGATTAGTGGTCGTTTCACTGTGACCTGGCCCTGCCCAAATGTATTTCCCTTGCCAAGTGAATATGCTACTAAGGACCTTGAGAGGGGATATGAGTTGAATGAATGTGAGGGGGAGGCAAAGATGCTTGAAAGGATGAAGGCGCTGGCTAAACAAAAGGACATCTGTGTGCTGGCCACAGCCTCAGGTAGCAATCCCTATTGCTCCCTTATGGCCTACGTCACCGACGATGAGTGCCGGGAGATTTATATGGTCACACATAAGAACTCAAAGAAGTACAGGAACTTACTTGAAAACTCCTCGGTCAGCCTCTTGATCGACACACGGGAGGAAGATACCGGTTCCCGGCGTCCGCGAACGAAAGCGTTGACAGTAACCGGGCAGTTTCAAAAAATAGAAGAGGAGGGCAAAAAAATGCTTGCCCGGGCCAGACTCCTGGAGAGGCATCCCCATCTGACCGGGTTGATTGATGACGCTGATGCAGAACTGTTTTGCATTAAGGTCACCTCCTTTCTCCTCTTAAACGGCCTGAAAGATGCCCACTTCGAGGTGGTGTAACGATTCAGGCAGGACAGCCCACCATGAGTTCCGTTCCAAGTATTCGCATCCGGAAATCCAATGATGCCCCTGTGAGATATAACGGCGACTTTGTCCTTTACTGGATGATCGCATACCGGAGGGCCACGTGGAACTTCAGCCTTCAGAGGGCTGTAGAGTGGGCCCTGGAGCTCAATAAACCTCTGCTGATTTTGGAGGCCTTGCGATGCGGCTATCGCTGGGCAAACGATCGTCTGCATCGGTTCGCCCTGGAAGGCATGGCCGATAATGCCGAGCAGTTTAAGAAGCACGGGGTATCATACTACCCTTACGTGGAACCGCTCAGGGACGCGGGCAAGGGGTTGCTGGAGACCCTCGCCGAGAAGGCGTGCGTGATTATCACCGACGACTTCCCTGCGTTTTTTCTCCCTCGGATGGCAAAAGCTGCATCCCGAAGGTTGAGAGTGCTTGTAGAAGGGGTAGATTCAAACGGCCTGCTGCCCATGCAGGCGGCGGAGCGGGTATTTCCAACTGCTCACGGATTTAGAAGGTTCCTCCAGAAGACACTGCCATCCCACATGCTTGAGGCTCCAAGAGCAGAGCCTCTCGGTGAGGCAAAGCTCACAAGACTCCATGCCATTCACAGAGCACTACTCAAA
>Ga0209636_10003233_pt1 | contig 16610 bp, 17 predicted proteins | sample DeeMarSWOR152_54_FD_187464 | JGI IMG/M metagenome (GOLD analysis project Ga0209636, IMG submission 187464) | Marine sediment microbial communities from White Oak River estuary, North Carolina - WOR-1-52-54 (SPAdes) (version 2) | ecosystem: Environmental > Aquatic > Marine > Intertidal zone >...
TGGTGGATGTATAGGCAAAAACGAGCCTCCGCAAAAGAGCGACTAAAACACTCTTTTTGATAAAAAGAAGCGTTTTCCACCCTGCAATTTCAACGAATTTGAAGTGTCAAAGATGAGTTTGGAAATAATTTTGGATTGTTCGGAAGTTTCAAGAGAGCCTAATGGCTTCTAAGGAGATTCAAGAAGGTCACAACAGAAAAAGGAAGAATCTTAGTAGAGTCCCATGATCCTTACAACACTGATCGTCCGGAGCACCTGGAATACCAGGAATTCAACAGAAAACGGGGGAGAATGTCTGAGCAGTTGAGGTTAAGAGTGCGATACAAAAAATATGTGACCCCTTGGTTTGACTACTTGTTGGTTTCAAAGGAAGAGATGAAAAAAATTGTGGAGGATACTGGGTGGGAAATTACTGAATTCATAGATGAAGACCGTGGATTGTATATTGCAGTCATAGAGAAGAAATGATGAGAATGTTACACGTGTAACAAATATGAGATAAGCACCTTATTTGACAATCTTTTTTTTGGAAAGCTATTTAAAAGGGACTTTATAGGTTATGGAACTAACTTAACTATTGGTCACAAAAGCAAAGACAATGAAATGAACTTCAATTGAACTACTCCGACTGTGAGTCAGTATTTATATATGGGTTGCACCACATATATTATGAAAGCAGTAACCACAAAAATCAACAGATTCGCAGTGAGGTGATCCCATAAAATCAGAAAGAAAACTGGATAAAATCATGAACAAAGTCTGTAACTGGGGTAACCAGTTCATCAAGACCCAATACTTTGAAGCATTAACTGAAGAACAAAAGGAGAATTCTGAATCTGTTGCTCTCTCTTTTACTGAACACATGTACGTGGATCATAAATTGACCCCAGAAAAATGGAATGAATCAGCACTCGAACAGGTCTGCTTACACACGCTGCCAGAAATGATGGTGTCAGATGAATCATACTTCACCTCAATGGCACCGGTACTGTGTGCATTCTTTGAATTTTTAGCAGAGAATCAATTAGTAAAATCTGCTTCTGGGCTGGCCAGAAAGGTAAGAGAAATTGATCAACAAATCGTACAAAATGCATTGAATCCTGAAAACTGGAATATTGGAAAGACAGTCTTTATGGCGGGTATACAAGCAGGAGTTGACATGATCAACGAAAAGGAGAGGGATGCATTCCTAGAAAATGTCACAGAAGGATCACTTGCAGATACGTTAGTGAAAAAAATGCTTGAAAAAAATATATTATTCGATGATCCCGAAGAAGTAGGAAAAAACAAGAAAAAAAAGAAAATGAAAAGAAACAAAAAGGAAAAGGAAAAGAAAGAAAACGTCAGACACATAGATTCTCTCTGTAATTGAATAAAACCCTAAGGTGATACCACACCAAGAGATTAACAAGATGCTTACGGGCTCCCTGTATGACTACCTGAATGTTACACGTGTAACAAATGAGACAATACCCAACCAATTTCATTTATGAGGGTTACCTTTTATAGTCTGAAATCAATCATAAGCGGTGAACTCATGATAATAGAATTTAATGGTACCAGTATGGATTTAATCCCCACCAAGATCGTTGCTGTTGCCAGAAACTACAGAGCCCACGCACAAGAAATGGAATCACCAGTACCCGAAAAACCTACTATCTTCTTGAAACCACCTTCATCCTTAGTTGGCGACAAGAGTATAGTAGTTTTACCCAAGGTGTCGCAAAGAGTGGACCATGAGGTGGAATTAGCTGTCATTATGAAGACGCGCTGCAAAAACGTCTCTGCAGAGCAAGCGTATCAGCATATCATGGGGTATACCATTTGTATAGATGTGACAGCCAGAGATATTCAAGCGGAAGCGAAAAAGAAAGGATTATCCTGGACAATATCCAAGGGATTTGACACTTTTGCTCCTACAGGTCCAAAGATTGTATCTCAAGATTCAATTGATCCCCATAATGCAGATATTTGGCTAAAAATCAATAGGAATTACAAACAGCAAGGAAACACTCGCAACATGATCTTTTCAGTGGGAGAATTGATCTCGTACATATCTGAAATTATGACGTTAGAACCCATGGATATCATAGCCACAGGGACACCAGAAGGGGTTGGCCCCTTGAAGGATAAAGATGTCATTGAAGCAGGTATCCAGGGAATAGGGGTGTTAACTGTTACAGCACACCAAGAATAGCAACTTCCAGGATTATCTGACACCCAAAGCGATATTCTTTGCACTTTGAAGAAAATTTTAACATTTTTATTCACTTTTTGATCATTACACAAAGGAGAATTATTAGACATCCGTTCTTCCTGTAGAAACCTTTATAAGCGCGCTTTGAGAGATAAAAAGGAGGTGAAAAGGATGGATTTCAGAATTGAGGAAATCGAGGATGTCAGTCCCAAACATCCAGTAGTTTGCGTATATCCTCCCGGGGCTGAAATAGGGTTTGTCCCATGACCTAATACTTTTTCTTTTTTTCTTTTTTTCTTTTGTAAAGGTATTCCAGTAATAGATAGTAAATTCTATTACATTCGTTGATTTTCTGCAACACAAATTTTCTGTCTTGCAATCTGTACCAGTTTTTAAGAGTTCCATTTCACCTACAATTATTTCAAATAATTTTTGATTAACAAAAAGAAGAATGAAAATATTCCCGCAATTAAAACCTATTTAAACCCAAAAAAATCATCATACGCTTTGTTGACAGCACATATATAAGGATGATAACAAGTTAATGTCCCCTCTATGGTAAAGGCACCAGCAATGCACCCATTACAGAACGCCACGTATGTACAGTGACTGCACCTTTCATCATTTTTTGTATTCATATTCCTGAGAATTCCAAGTGTTTCATTTTCCTTCCACAACTTCTCCAAATCTGTATCCCTTATGTTTCCTATACCCATTTCTTTACTGCATGCTGGACAGGGAAGTATGGTCCCATCTGCCTTAATGCCAATAATATTCTGAGCTATACTGCATCCTTCTTCTTTTCTCTCATGAAATTCAAAAACACCGTGGGGATACTTCTCTTTGAAGTAATAAAACTGTTTAGCAATTACCTTGTAGTACTCTTCTGGAGAGACAGCTAATCCGGCAATGCCTCTGCCAGAGAATTTAACAGGAATGATCTGGAAGTCTTCCTGCTTTTGAATGTTGAAATACTCTAAAATATCAATAATGCACTCCTTGTTAACTTGACTCAAACAGGCGCAGAATTTCAGAGGAAATCCAGCTCCTTTCAAAAGGGTTATACCTTGTAATGTCTTTTCTAAAGCTCCTTTTCTCCCCCTGAATCTATCGTGGATGGATGCATCAACACTGTCAATACTGATATTAAATCGTCTAATATGTAATTTCTTAAATTTTTTGATCATTTTCTTTGTGATCAAGGTACCATTGGTGAATATGTCGACAGACATGGGGGATTTCCGAGCATGCTCAATAATTTCAAAGAGGTCAGGATGCATTAAAGGCTCTCCCCCAGTGAGCGTGATCTGGTGCACACCCACAGAACTCAATACATCAATTAGAGAAAGAATTTCTTTTGTGGTTAATTCGTTTGGCAGAGGATCTCCAGAGTTATTAAAACAGTGCACACAGGATAGATTACATTTATTGGTGATTTCAATCTGAGCAGCATCCAAAGGATAGTTCAGTGTTATCTCCTTGGTCTGCATGTTCTTATGAGGAGTTTTATTCATGGTTATAATACCTTTTTTCTGGAGTATTGTAATAATATTGATGACATCCTCAGTCAATTCTTCAACAGGTTCGCCAGATTGCACGGACAACACATCAGTAATTTCAGATACACTTTTGGCACCTGTACACAGATCAAGTAAAGCAACAGTGGCACCAGTCGGTCTAAAATCCTTTTCTGTGGTTGTATTGCGGATTTTAACGTGGAATTCTGAATTACTGTATATCTTTGCAAAGAAGATATCCTCTCTTAAGACAGGGTATCCATCCATGGAGTGTGAACCTAGTGAGTATATATAAGGTTTCTCATAAGCTGGGGTTGTCAAATCTGTGGGTGGTCTCTCACTTGTTACACGTGTAACAGCATCATCTCCTAGAAGTTTGGCAGTCCATGGAAAACCAAAGGCTTATATTAGTAGAAGCTGACTCATCTAAGTGATAAAACTGGATACAGTATCGAGAGGGTTATGTGCAATCTCTATTGGATTCTTCCTTGCGCTTGGATTGTTTCCAGCATTCACAGAGCACAAGGAGGGAGAAATTGCCTTCACCTCAAATAGAGATAGAAACAAAGAGGTATATATCATGAATGCTGATGGGTCAAATCAGACAAACTTAACCAGAAATCCTGCTGATGATTGGGGTCCTGCATGGTCTCCTGACGGTAAGAGAATTGCCTTCACCTCAGATAGAAATAGAAACTATGAGATCTATATCATGAATGCTGATGGGAGCAGGCAGAAACGGTTAACCAGAAATCCTGCTGATGATTGGGGTCCTGCATGGTCTCCTGACGGTAAGAGAATTGCCTTCACCTCAGATAGGGATGGGAACTGGGAAATCTATGTCATGAACGCAAATGGAAGCAATGTAAGAAGGCTCACCAACGATCGTGCTGACGATTTCGATCCTGCATGGTCCCCCGATGGGAAAAAGATTGTGTTTGTCTCAGACAGGGGCACTGTTTCTGGCAAGCTTTCTAATAACATCTACACTATGGATGCAGACGGTGGAAATCAAGTGAATCTAACCAACTATCCTGCCTTCTACTTGTATCCTGCATGGTCCCCTGACGGAAAAAAAATCGCGTTTACTTTATGCACGGGCGCGTATTGCGACATCTTTGTCATGGATGCAGACGGCGGAAACCAAAAAAATCTAACCAACTATCGCGCAGCAGATATAGACCCCACATGGTCACCCGATGGGAAAAAGATTGCGTTTGCTTCAGATAGATATGATGGTGAGGACGATACCCAGAACTGGGTTCGTGTGCTGCACCCTGATAGAACAAAGATAGCCTTTACCACAATGCAGCTGCCTAAGCACATTTTTGTAATGAATGCTGATGGGAGTAATCCAACAGGGCTCACAATTACCTTTGATACATTTTATACCTCCTTTATAGTTACTGATACGCATCCTGCGTGGGGCCGTTATACTGATACGCATCCTACACGAGGCAGTTATACTGATTCAACTCAATTCACGACCACGTCCTTTGTTATCACAGTCATTATTCTTACAGGAATATTCCTCACACTTATCGTCAAACGCAGAAAGGCATCTTCAGCCTGAAGTCAACCTTTAAAGATTCCACGAAAAAAAGAAATAAATAGGCACTGAAAGGCAAGAACGAAGGCAGCAAGGAGAACAAACCATGATTGGTGTGGCCTTTTCTCTTGTGGAAAGATTCTATGAAGGTATTCCGGGATAACTCTACATGTCTGTCATTTATCTCTTTTAATCTCCTGTTAGTTTCGTTAGAACAATTTCTCAAGGTATTCCAGTTGAAGCACACTCATCCTGATAAAATTGGAGATTCGGGAAGCTCCATGACCCTCCTCTTTGATGACTTCCAATTCTACTGGGAGATTCAATTTTTGTGCTCTCTCATAGAATTTCTGAACAGGCTGTAACGGGCACCGGGGATCATTTTCACCATGGATGATTAAGACTGGACTCTTCAGCTTTTCAAGGTGTGTACTGGGTGATCTCTCCCTGTACAGTTCCAGCTTTTCTTCAGGTGTTCCACCCATCAGGTATACATTCAACGCTTTGTAGTGGGCATCTCCCAATTCGTGGGTTTCCACCAGGTCTACCCAGGGGACCATGGCTACTCCACCTGCCCATTCGTCGGGCTGCGTGGTTAAACCCTGCAGAGTTAAGTACCCACCGTAGGAACCTCCCACGATGGCAGGCTTCCCTGTTATTCCCAAAAGATTCATAGTATATTTGGCTCCGTATAATACGTCCTGTAAGTCACCTCCACCAATGTCGCCAACGTTCAAGTTCTTGAACTCACAGCCAAAGGTGGTACTCCCCCTGAAATTGGGAGCAAACACGTGGTACCCAGCCATTACTATCTCCTGCACGCCTACACCCCACATGTTCAAGACTGCAAAATTGGGACCGCCATGACAGTACACCACTAAGGGGGCTTCAGGATCAGGGTTTCGCAAAAGCCATCCCTGGATTTTCCGTCCATCAAAAGAAGTATACCAGCAGGATTCACCTGAAATGCGCTCACCAGTGTACTTCGGCTGGATCACGGTGACAACTTTCCCGTTCTTGTACGCCTGGACACACAGTGGTTGAGAAAAACTGCTGCCAACCCACACAGGACCCTCTCTCGTACATGCAGAGATTAACACAGATACATCAGCTAGGGAGTCAGACCATTTCCCATCTGAAATGGTGAGCAATCGCGGGGATAATTGGGCATCTTTGGCAGGAGCTGCAAAGAGAGTATTTTCGTCCGCCCAGATTAAATTCCCCTCTCCCGGTAAGAAGCCGATATCTCCGAGGGCAGTCACGCGCGTCACCTCTTCTAATGTTTCAATGGAACGCACCACAATTTCTGTATTACCAGATACATCTGTCGTGTAAGCTATGTACCCCTTTTCAGGGCATACACGAGGAAGGATATCTTCTGATTCATCAGATTCAGAAATCCAGTTAACGTTACCTTTTGCGTCAATAATACCGATTTTTGTGCCAGGCCCTCGACCAACTGCTGCTGCCACTAATTTCCTTTTATCATCATAAGCAGTAGTCAAGACATGTTGGTCAGTGGTGAACAAAGATGTATGAGACCCGTCACGAGCATACACGCGTATGTAGTACTCCTGTTTGTCACATCCAACAACAATCCAGGTATCATCTGAAGCCCAAAAGATTCCACTCAAGCGGCCAATAGTCCCCTTGGTGATCTGGGTTCTCTCTTTTGTGGAGTAGTCAGCAAAATAAAGGGCAAAATCTTCAGTTCCACTCTCGTCTTTGGCATACACTACCCATGGTTTTGAATCATGGAGAGCTGCAAACCCAGTAATCGGTTCGTCACCAGGAGTGAGCAGCTGTGTCTCTCCATTATCCCATAAATACAGTGCTGGAACACCTGTTCTTGTATCAATGTACAAAAAATCTGATCGGTTCACATTACCAAAAACAGCTATAACCAATGGCATACCATACAATGAGGTCACTATCTCAAAGTATTCACTTTCTTCTGCAGATTTCATAGTTGTACATTATTCTCTCCTATTAAATCTTTTTGACATTAGTATTTAATTATCCACCGTAACCAGCACATTTTTACAGATACAACTCTTTAGTGGTGTCATTGGTGTCTGTAATGGTATTACTACTCATCCATTCTGAAAAATTTCAAAACAAGTGGTAAATATTATAACTTTTTAGATATAAAAATAGAAAAATCCAAGAAAAGACAACAAAATATTACACGTGTAACAAAATGAGATAACCTCGGTAGTGGAAAGCTTTGAGGAACCAATACCTTTTAAATGATTGTACCAAGAAGTGCTGTGGAAGACGAAGACAAAATGGAATACTGCACAACACTTGATGAGTATTTGACCAGGATTACTCCTTTTGGATTTTCAGGAGCTGTTTTGGTGGCCAAAAATGGGAACATTTTTTTGAACAAAGGGTATGGAATGCCAGCGAGGAAAGCAGCTCGGTTGTCGCCAGTGGAAGCATTACGACATGAGTGATGGTATGAAAGTATGGATAGTTGTGGTGGTTGCAGTTTTGTCTTTTGGTGCAGTACAGGGGAGCAGAGATGTGAATACAGTTCCCCGTTTTTTTTTGTAGATATAGATGGAAGTCAGAATTGTTTGATCGTTGTGGGGGAGAAAGCAGATGCCACAGACATTGTAGAGGCTTCACGGTTAGCTGCAGTCATCGGTGAGCTGTCCAGTCGGGAGACAAAAATACCAGTTGTAGAAGAAGTGAGCGTTGTATATGAGGATGTGCCACCAGGTACCTGTATTGTGGTCACACCTTTGGAGTTACCCACATTGTGGTATTTTGATGATTTTGGCGTGTATGGGAATGGAAATGAGAGGTTTGAATTATGGGAAACCCACGAGGAAATCCAATTGTACATTGAGGACATACCGGAGTTTGACCCATTGGTGGGGTTATACAGGGGGGATGGGTGGTTAGATTTCTCCACTATTTACCGCATTGACAATGTGAGATCACCGCCGTATATTGCAGTGGATTCGTACACAGAAAGTGGAAAGGGAAAGCATATTACAGGATTTCACTACCAGGACAGGGTGAACTATCTGATTGTTGATCCATACTTTGTGTACTACGGGTATTTGCCAGAAATATCCTTGTTTGGTGAAGTGTATACGGTGGTGTACATTGACACGAGTGTGTTGATCACAGGTGAACCCTATCTAGACTATGTGTACGTGTATGAAGAGCAATCCTTCAAAGCAGGAGACTACACGATTACGTTACAGGATGTGGATGTAGATCACAACAAGGCTCACCTAAGAGTAGATGGAACTGGTGTTAAAGAAGAGTTCTGGATGGTTTTAGATCCTTTGCATGGGTTTTCTCCCAGTATACAGCAAATGGGTGCAGATGAGGTGATATCAATTGATTACAACAATGATGGCATCATAGATTACTTTGAAAAAGTGCTGGCGGGTGAATCAGAACTGGATGTGTGGGGTCATTCACTCTCACATGGGATAGCAGATTTGGTGATTGATGGGATCAAAATCTTTATTGGCGAAGATATTGGGGTTTATCTGGGCGTGTACTGGGTGGAAGATGTCATCACATGGAGTGAGACAACGTGCTGCGACCCATTTGTGAAGTATCCTCAATTTTACGATTTCCAGATCAGGCCTGATGTTGTGTCAGTACGAATACGAGGTCTTTCATCAAATTTGATCTTCCTACGTTACCATTAAAGGCTCTTGTGAGCAAGGCCACTCTCCGGTTAACACCACTGAACCCACCTCCTGTAAGAACGTATGAGGTCTCCAGAGTCAACAATTCGTGGGGTGAATCAACAATAACGTGGGCAACCCAGCCTGGTGCCACCATAACCGGGACACAAGTGAACAATGCAATGGAATGGGACGTCACAACTGATGTTCAGGCATTCTACAGTGGTACACCAAATTATGGGTGGAGAATTTCAGATCAGAGTGAGAACTCTGCTGCACCATTTGAGGTTTTATTTGGATCTCGAGAATCTTTGACAAGACCGCAGTTAATTATAGAGTACACCTTTGATTGTAATTACTTGCTGGAGACAATTCCACACGTGCAAAACTGGATTAATACCTTTTACGATGATATAAACAATGATGGCATACCAGATTCAGTGTATGAGATTGATATCAGTCTTTGTGAGCCCATAGAGACGTTATGCAATCCTCTATTCTTTGAGGGCCCAAACTACTACTACTTTGTAGATTTCTGGAATACATCCTTTGAGGATGGAGTGGATTTTAGAGTGTACCAGACAGAAAGGGTTGGTACCTATACAGTGGAGGAGGTTACCATCTCAGTGTGGGATCTGATTAAACTGGATGTGGAGGTCACAGAAGAAGATGCACAGTACAACTGGATTTTAATTGGGGGCATGCACGTGAATATATGGGTCAGAAAACTGGTTGATTTGAACATGATGCCGGATGATGGTTCTCCTGTTGATCGGTTTGTAAGAGAGGCAGGATACAAGATGTATTCTGATCCTTTTGGATTCGGAAATAGAATTTTGGTGGTAGCAGGTAACACCGCAAAAGACACACAAAAGGCTATACGGATGCTAGTTGAGGATACAAAGAAATAGAAAAATACAAAATGAATCGGAATGTTACACGTGTAACAAAGTTAGGATGACCACCAACAGTAGCACTATGAGAAAGATAAAAAGGAATACAATACAACCCTTGATACGTATTTGACTAGACTAATTATCCGTAACAGTAGATGCATAATTCTAGGAGGAAAATATACTTTACTATTCTTTAGGTTTGCACAAAAACAGCAAACCCAACCTTTAAAAAATCTGCATACCAAGAAAAGATAGGTAAAACTCAACAGGGGACATGTAAAAACAGAAGGATAAAATCTGAATGCATTCCCAAATCTGTGATACAGATCCGTTACTTACCTGAAAAACTTCACAAACAAAATAAATGGAGGTGATGTGATGCCAGAACCAGGACAGGAGTTAGGCGCTATAGATTTTGAAAGCGTCATTGGAGGTCCTCTAGTCGCAGTGGTACATGCACAGGCTGAATCAGCTTTAGCTACAGTGGATTTCATCAAGTCAGTTGGGTTTGACGAGAACAACGAAGTGGTTAACGTCGATTTCAAGTACAAAAAAATACCGCCTGAAGGAGGAGAGGGAGAGAGCTGTGGGTTAAGTGTCCCCCTTTTGACCATTGTTCCCATTCCATTTCTCCGCATAGAAGAGACTATCGTGGAATTCAATGCTAAGATCACGTCTGTTGAATATCGAGAAGTTTCCTCGACAGACAAAGTTGGTGTTGATCTGAGCGCGAGCGCTAGATGGGGATTTGGAAGCGCGAAACTCAAAGTCGGCTACAGCCATCAACGTCAGACAAGAGCTGGCGAGAAGGTTCAACGAGAATATTCACTGGCAGTCAAGGTTACAGCTGTTCAAGATGAGATGCCCGGCGGAATGGAGAAAGTCATGGGAATACTGGAGTCTCTCATAAAAGAAGAGAAAAAGGAAGAGGAAGAAGAAGAGGAAGAATAATCAGAGAAACCAACACAAACGGAAAGTATTTAAAGAGAGTGCACGAGATACAGTGGAGGAGATCGTTTCATGGTAAGCTTAGGTGAAGTGTTGGGTGCTCTTATCAGCCAAGTCAACAAAGGCAGGGCTCAGGCTGATATAGAGACATTGAAAGTCGCTGAAGTCTACAAAGAGGAACCTCTTCTTTCTTCTTTTTCCATACCAAGGATGGTACTGGATGAGGTGGTGGTAGATTTAAAAGTCTCAGTTGTCACAGGTCCTTCCCGCGGGGTATCTTTTACTCCAGAAAGCAGATTAAAGATTCTGGAAAGCATGGAAAAGCTCATAGATAGCCTTCCGAAAAAATATCGCCACATTCACAACATAAGAAGGGACGCAGATATTTGGGAACCGACTCGGACCAGAATTTCTGGAGAATTATCTGAAATCGTACCTGCTGAAATAGAAGTGAAACCAAAATCAGTAACAATGAGCGCGACAGCAGCAATTCAACGCCAACTTGTACAAGCATTACTGCATCCCAAATCAAAGGCGACGAGGCGCAGCTTGACGAGTTTTGTTCAGGAAGATGCCCCTCAGATGGAGAAGTATTTGAAGTCTGAGATGGAAAAAGTAATAGAAGAAGTTATCAAATCTCAACCACCACCAAAAGAACGACTTGAGGTGTTAGTATCTGTATCTGATCTTGAGAAAATTCCACCAGATAAGATCACCAATGTGCGGTTGACGTTGCGAGAATCAGATCTGTCCTGGACAAAGGTTGAGACCAAAGATGGTAAGATTGAAAAAAAGCTCATCCCTTTTTGAAGCGGATAGGAGGCGATTCCCCTAATGTACTGGGAATTCTGGTAGACACAACTTTTGCTATCTTTGAACCTGTAGTTACCTTCGCACGTCTAGGTTGCTACCTCTGTTTCTGATAGGAAGAACGTACAGAGTTATGCTTGGGTTCATCTGCTGCTCTGTCCAAAGTAGTAGCCTACAATCAAGCCAACAGGGCCTGAAAGTATTGCTGAAATAGTTTCCAAGTTAGTATCAGCTGTGGCTAGCAAAAACAGATATCCCACAACCAGAATGAGAGCAATTATCCCTCTCCAATCAGATTCTTCGAGTTTACTTGCGAGGGCATATCTAAAACCCATTGTATGCCCTTCCACAATTCCTGAACTCATTGTATCACCTCTCTTGATTTTTGCGTTCATTGGTTATAAGCTTTTCTATTCGATTTTTCTCTTGTTGAGAGGAGTATCCGATTCTTTCTTTTACAGGTGGAATGTACAGTAGATTAGCTAATAGAACAAAAGTAGAATCCAATTTTGTCTATAACTATTTATTTGGGTCCAATAGAGAGCTCTCCGTCACTACACAAGGAAATATGGGAACCACATGATGCAATTACTTTTTTGTGCTATTCCATTTTCTGTCCAAAAGGTTATATCAGGATTGTCCACTTGCTGGAACTGTTCAATTATGGCCCTTTGGAGTACAGCATCTGTAGGAAAAGAGAAAAAATTTCTGGAACTATAGCAAAGGGAGTACATAGTCGCAAGAAATTGAGTGCTAGAATCCATAGATCCCTTTAAATATCAAGAATTCTTAGAAAATAATTAGGAAAGGCAAGAAGCTGTTACACGTGTAACAAAGTTGAGATAACCTCGGTAGTGGAAAGTTCTGGAGAACCAATACCTTTTAAATGATTGTACCAAGAAGTGCTGTGGAAGACGAAGACAAAATGGAATACTGCACAACACTTGATGAGTATTTGACCAGGATTACTCCTTTTGGATTTTCGGGAGCTGTTTTGGTAGCCAAAAATGAGAACATTTTTTTGAACAAAGGGTACGGAATGGCAGTCAAAGATAAAGGTATTGTAAACACGGAAAAAACTGTCTTTGGCATTGGTTCTCTTACTAAACAGTTTACAGCTGCTGCTGTACTAAAATTGGAGATGGATGGGAAATTGAACACTGGAGATGTACTTGGTGAGTATTTGGATACGCCAAAAGATAAATCTGGGATAGAAATTCATCATCTACTGACGCATACAGCAGGGTTAATCAACTACACGGGAGAGGATTACAAAATAGCATACCGCGAGGAGAGTATTGAAAAGATTTTGAATTCGCCATTGTTGTTTTTTCCAGGAGAGAACTTCAAATATTCAAATGCAGGTTATACCATGCTGGCAGCACTCATTGAGGTAGTATCTGGGTTACCATACGAGGAGTATGTGTATGAGCACCTTTTCAATCCTGCTGGAATGGAGTTTACAGGGTATGCGATACCTGATTGGGACAACCGAGTGGTGGCTCACTGGTATACAGATACGGACAATCAGAATGCATTAAAGAAGTTCTATCCGTACTGGAATATCATGGGAAACGGTGAGATGCTGTCCACTGTTGAGGATTTATACAAATGGTATGAATCTCTGAAGCATGATATTATCCTCTCTAAAAAAGCCCAAGAAAAGCTTTTTACTCCCTTTTTGAATGATTATGCTTACGGCTGGGAAGTTACAGATACAGAAAAAGGTACACTTATCCGACATGGGGGAGCAAATGATCTGGGCAGTTCTGCTGAGGTTGCATGGTGGCATGACAAGGATGTGTTCATGGTCTGTCTCTGCAACCAGTGGTATGGTGGTACAGCTTTAACATATGTGGTCAAGGATAAAATAGGAGGAACCATGTTTGGAGAGCAGTATCCAATTCCACCTGAAGTGGTAAGGCTGGATTCTGAAGCCCTGATGAAATATGTGGGGGATTACAATTTACCTTCTGGGGGCAGAATAACGATTTCAATGGAAAATAATTCTTTATTTCTTCAAGCGAAAGGACAAAATACGTTAGATCTTCTTTTCTCTTGTGAAGCAGACTCTAAGAGATTGAATGCTCATTCACACAAAATTTTTGATGCTGCAGTCAAAGGAGATTACGAACCCTTCTTGAGAGTACTTTTAGATAGAAAAAGAGTTCAACGATTCCGCATGTTCATAGAAGGAGACATTGGTAAAATAGAAGGATTTGATGTGTTAGGAACCATACCTTTTACAAGGAAAGACGTATTGGAGACATTAATTCACATAACTGTACAAGATGGGAGTATAACACTGGGGTTACTCTGGGAGAAAGATCATATCATGGGCATGAGGATAGCAGAAAATCCTGTCATGTACGTGAACCCTCTCTCCGATGTACAATTTTTGGGGTATCATTTGGGCATGGCAAAAAATATAGACATTAAATTTGACATTCGTGAGAATGTTACAACTGGGCTAACTGTTTATGGCAAAGTAGCTGTGTATGCACAAAAATCTGGCTGAAAAAAGGGGTTTTATTACAGTACTGGAATTGAAGAAAGGTAATGCGCCAATGTTACACGTGTAACAAAAAGAGCCACTGATTGTCGGACAACTTCATTACGGCAAAGGTTACTTCACCTTATAATATTATCCACCGTAAATGGAATAACCTTCATTGTCCACCCGAACCTTTATATAGTCCATTTTTGAACTGTCCAGATATGACCCTTTGGAGTACAGCATCTGTAGGAAAAGAGAGAAAGTTTCTGGAATTGTATACATTACGAGTCATATCTAAGACCCCCCAAACAGGGTATGACATTATCAAGGATATTGAGGGAAAAACTGATGGGAAGTGGGTTCCCTCAAAAGGAATGGTCTACCCCCTCTTGGATGAAATGGAAGAGAAAGGACTAATAAAAATACAGGAAGTAGGAGAACGTTCCAAAAAAATCTACAAAATTACAGAAAAAGGACAAAAAGAATTGAATTCAGTTAAAGAAAAACACGAAGAAATACAGAAACGCTTTGAAACCTTTAGAAAATTATTCTTTGAAACGTTTTTGCCACCAGAAGAAAGAGAATTTGCAGAACTCTTTCATAAATTAAGGAAAAAAGTGATAGAATCACCAGACAAAGAAAGAACCATGAAGTTACTACACCAATTTGTGGAGGAATTACCATGATTACAGCTGAAAATTTATGCAAGTACTTTGATGGGTTGAAAGCCGTGGATGGGGTGTCCTTTTCCGTAAAAAAAGGAGAGATATTCGGATTTTTAGGACCCAATGGTGCGGGAAAGACGACGACTATTAATGTGTTGTGTACATTGTTAAAACCTACGTCCGGGACAGCTTCCATCAACGGGTTTGACGTCACCAAAGATCCTCACGATGTGCGAAGATCTATTGGATTGATCTTCCAGGACCCTTCATTAGATGACAGGTTGACAGCAGAGGAGAACCTGGACTTCCACGGGATGATCTATGATATTCCCAAGAGTATAAGGGAAGAAAGGAAAAAAGAATTGTTGGAAATGGTAGAGTTGCAGGACAGAAGAAAGGATTTAGTAAAGACTTTTTCCGGAGGCATGAAACGACGATTAGAGATCGCCAGAGGATTGCTCCACCGGCCCAAAGTGCTCTTTTTAGATGAGCCCACGCTCGGGTTGGACCCTCAAACCAGGAATCACATCTGGTCGTACATCCATCAGTTGCGCAGCGAACAGAGCATTACCATTTTCATGACAACCCACTACATGGATGAAGCCGAGAACTGTGATCGGATTGGCATCATCGACTACGGCAAAATTGTGGCCATGGATACTCCAGAAGATTTGAAAAGGATGGTGGGTGGCGACATTATCACGTTGAAAACCACAGACGATGAAAAAGCGGAAAAAGAAATTGGAGAACGCTACAATATTCATGTGCGTAGAGATGAAAAAGGTATCCACCTGGAAATTGAAAACAGCGAAGAATTCATTCCAGAGTTTATCTCTTCTTTTTCCACCAGGATTAATTCTATCAACTTGAGAAGGCCCACCTTGGACGATGTATTTATAAAGTTAACTGGCCATGAAATTAGAGAGGAAGAAGCCACAGCCAAGGATAGGTTACGAGAGAGAATGCGCATGAGGAGGCATTAACATGTTCTGGAAAGCTGTGTACGTCATCTGTATGCGGGACATCCGCAGGTTCTTCAGAGAAAAGTCCCAGGTCATCGGTTCAGTGGCGAGGCCTGCCTTTTGGTTGGTGATCATGGGGACAGGATTTAGTACTGTATTCAGATCAGAAACAGGTACATACGCCCAATTTTTATTTCCCGGCATTATTGGCATGACCGTATTATTTACCAGCATTTTCTCTGCTGTCTCAATAATTTGGGATCGTCAATTCGGCTTTTTACGGGAAATACTGGTGGCGCCTGTGTCGAGAACGTCAGTAGCAGTGGGAAAGACCTTATCTGGATGTTTTCAGTCCATGATCCAGGGAGCAATCATTCTGGCGTTGTCTCCCATTGTGAATGTGAGACTCACTCCGGTAATGGTTATCCAAGTGTTGTTACTCATATTTTTAGCGTCTTTTGCGTTAACATCTTTAGGGTTGTTAATAGCGTCCCGCATGGAATCCCACGAAGGGTTCAACCTCATTATAAACTTTTTGGTTATGCCCATGTTTTTGTTGAGCGGTGCATTCTTCCCTATACAGGGGTTACCTGTCTGGATGAGGTCTGTGGTAGCTGTCAACCCGTTAAGTTATGCAGTGGATGCATTACGTGGTGTAATCCTGGGTGTGTATGAACATGCACTGGCAACCGATATCCTTTTTATGGCAGGGTTTGCAGTGGTTATGACGACTGTCGCAGTGACAGCTTTTACTAGAGAGGTATAGGAGGTGACAAAATGATGAAAATACTACTCCCTTGGAGAGCAGGAGAAGAGTTTCGAAAGCTGAAATCTGAGAAAAAATGGGTAATAGCTTTATTAGCTGTCTTTATACCTGGATTGCTCTCTCTGGCAGGGGGGATGTTGATCC
>Ga0209636_10003234_pt1 | contig 16609 bp, 11 predicted proteins | sample DeeMarSWOR152_54_FD_187464 | JGI IMG/M metagenome (GOLD analysis project Ga0209636, IMG submission 187464) | Marine sediment microbial communities from White Oak River estuary, North Carolina - WOR-1-52-54 (SPAdes) (version 2) | ecosystem: Environmental > Aquatic > Marine > Intertidal zone >...
CCCATTTAGCTAAATTCGCCTTCAATCTCAGCCAGAAATTCAATGCCTACTATCACAAATACTCCATTCTGGCGGAGGAAGACAAAGGCATCAAGTACATCCGTATATGGACCATCTTTTATGTCCGAGAAATCCTCAGACGCGTTTTAAATCTTATGGGAATACCCCATCCAGAGCGGATGTAACTTTTACTCGTCAACAGAAGTTAAAAGGAGGTAAAAGGAGCTTAAAAATGATTGAAGTCGAGCATCTGACCAAAAAATACGGAGATTTGTTAGCCGTCCACAATTTAAGCTTTACAGTCAAAAAAGGCCACATATGGGGCCTTCTCGGGCCCAATGCCGCTGGGAAAACCACGACTATGAGGATACTCACCGGGTATTTACCGGCAACCGATGGGAAGGCATCTGTGGCCGGATATGATGTGTTCGAGCAGCCGAATGATGTCAAGAAGATCATGGGCTATCTTCCTGAGAATGTTCCCCTTTATCCAGAAATGACAGTCCATTCCTTCCTCAATTTTGTGGCCGAAATCAAACAAATCCCCTCTCTGCAAAGAAAAGAAGCAGTGGAAAAAGCCATAAAGACCAGCTCTCTGGAATCTGTGCGAGGTAGGCTCATCAAGAATATCTCTCGAGGATTCAAACAGAGGGTGGGTATAGCCCAAGCTCTGATCCACGATCCTCAAGTGCTCATTTTGGATGAACCAACAATCGGTCTAGATCCGGCTCAAATCATCGAGATCCGCCAACTCATCAAATCTCTCAAAGGTGAGCGTACGGTTATTCTCTCTACCCACATTCTGGCTGAAGTCACACAGACCTGCGACGGAGTCGTCATCATCAACGAAGGAAAACTCATGGCATCAGGCTCTTTGGAGGAGATTGCTGCCTCACTGCAAGACAAGGAGGGCATCTTCATAAGGCTAAGAGATGGTGGCAAAGAAAAAGTTGAACATTTCCAAAACATCCCAGGAGTGGATAAGGTTACGTTGCAGGATGACGGTTACAACATCGAATGGGAAAAAGGAAAAGACAAAAGGGATGACATCACGAGATACATCGTTGAACGAAGCTGGAGTCTGGTCGAGATGAGATCCCTGGCGATGAACATCGAAGACCTCTATCTCAAAGTGGTCTCAGGAGGGAGGCAACAATGAGAAACATCTGGGCAGTTTGCAAGAAAGAGATCAAAACCTACTTCACATCCCCTATTGCCTATGTGGCCATCACCGTATTCCTTGTCTTGGTCGGCTTTTTCTTCTACAGTCTCATCTGGTGGTTCAACACACAATCGATGCAGATGGCTCGAAATCCCTATTATTTCCAACAATTGAACATCAACCAGATGGTCTTTTCCCCCCTCTTCCACAACATCAGCATCATCCTTCTCCTGATGATCCCTCTTTTAACCATGCGGCTCTTATCTGAGGAGCAGAAGATAAAAACCGATGAACTCCTTTACACATCTCCCATTTCTGTCAACCAGATCATCCTGGGGAAGTACCTGGCATCCCTGTTCGTCCTTTTGGTGATGCTGCTGCTCACAGGAATCCTATCCATTTTTACTTTTGTCCACGGCAATCCAGAAGTGAAGCCCATCCTTATTGGCTATCTCGGATTGTTCTTGATGGGAGCCGCCTTTATGGCGGTAGGCATTTTTTTCTCATCCTTGACCGAGAATCAAATCGTTTCTGCTGTTCTGACTTTTGGAGCTTTGCTCCTGTTCTGGGTTTTGAATTGGGCCGGCTACTCAGCAGGAGGCATCTGGAAAGATGTCCTGAATTATGTCTCCTTTTTTCAGCATTTTGATGACATGACAAAAGGGATTCTGGATACCACGGACATGGTGTATTATCTCAGTTTCATCTTCCTGGGATTGTTTCTCACCCATTCTGTGATTCAGTCAAGAAGGTGGAGGTAAGAGATGGAAAAAATCAAGAAAAATTTGAATTACATTGCGTTAATTCTGATATTTTCAGCTCTGGTGTATCGTATTGTATGGCCTTACAAAAAAACAGCTCCACTTATCTTTGCCATTCTCGGAATCATCGTTCTGATCATATACACAGTGATGAATCGCGCTTTTCTCAAACAAAGTTTCACGCGGAAATCCTTCATATATTCCAGCAATCTCATCCTGGTGATTGTGCTCGTATTGGGTATTCTGGTCATCGCGAACTACCTGCTGGCCAAACACCACTACAGAATTGACTTCACAGAGGCCAAACTCCACAGCCTCTCCGATCAATCGGTTTCTGTCCTCAAAGGATTGAGAGGGGAGGTTCGGATCAAGCTCTTCTTCCGAGAGGGGAACTTCAGCCGTTCCACCATGGAGAATCTGATGGAGATCTATGCCTACCACTCCGGCAAGATCAAATATGAATTCATCGATCCAGATAAAAACCCTGGTCTGGTTAAAAGATACGAGATCGCCGAAGATGGAACGACTATTTTCGAAAGCGGAGATAAAGACAGCCGAACCACCTCGACCTCGGAGGAAGATATCACAAACGCTATCATAAAAGTCTCTCGAGAGAAGAAAAAAGCCATCTATTTTCTTGAGGGACATGGCGAGTCGAGCATCGAGGAAAGCGGAGACGGTGGATACTCCATCGTCAAGGACGAATTGGAAAAACTGGCGTATGAGGTGAAAAAACTTTCACTGGCTCTCTCAGATAATTTTCCAGACGACCTCTCCTTGCTCGTCATTCCTGGCCCCCAGAAAGATCTGCTTCCCAATGAGCTAGAAACCATCCGAAACTTTATCCACACAGGAGGAAGGGTCTTCTTTATGACTGATCCAGAAACGGCACCGGGGCTGACGCCATTCCTCAAAGAATTCGGGATAAAACTCGAAAGAGACTTGATTGTCGACACCGTATCCAGGCTTCTGGGTGGGGATTATTTCATGCCGGTGGTCAATGAATATGAGTCCCACGACATCACCAAAAAATTTCGCTATGCCACATTCTTTCCCTATGCCAGATCTGTTGACACAACCGAGGAAAAACCTGAAGGAATGACCATAGAAGTTATCGCGAAGAGCGGTCCCAATTCCTGGTCTGAGCGACAGCTGGATCAACAAGAAGTCACCTTCGATAAAGAAAAGGATGAAGGTGGACCTGTTCCTCTTGCTGTCGTGGCCACCATCCAGCCCAAAGAAGAAACCAAGGAGGCGGGTGAACAAGAGGATAAGACGGAGGAAGAAACAGAGAAAACGACAGAAGAGGCTACAGAAAAAGAAGGAGAATCCACGGAAGTGGACAAGCCCAAGCAGGAAGCCAGGATCGCCGTATTTGGCGATTCCGACTTTGTCACTAACAGATACTACTACCTTTCAGGGAACGGTAATTTTTTCCTCAACACGGTCAATTGGCTCACCGAAGAGGAAGATCTCATCTCCATCCAACCCAAGACATCTTCTCCAAGAACCATTCAGCTCAACCCTTCACAGGGCCGTTTGATTTTCTTTGTCTCACTGATCATTCTTCCTCTTGCCGTCCTCATAACTGGCGTTTCCATATGGATAAGGAGAAGATCCCTATGAAATTCAAAACGACGCTCATTCTCTTTATCATTTTCGTGGTCCTCTTTGCTTTCGTTTATTTTTTCGAGTTTAGAGGAAAAGGCCAAGAGGATGCCGAACACAAGCTCGTTAATCTCTCTTCCGAAGATGTGGAGAAAATCGATTTCAAAAAAGGCGAGGAAACCATCCGGTTCCAGAGAGATGAAGAGAACTGGTTGATCACCGAACCTTTAGAGGCCAAGGGCGATAAATACGAAGTCAACAGACTAGCAGATGACTTTTCCGACCTCAGGATTGAAAGGGTGGTGGAGGAAGAACCCTCAGACCTTGATAAATATGGCTTTCCCCAGGCAGAAGTGAGCCTCTATTACAAAGGCAAGGAAGAGCCCATCAAGATTCTGATCGGGATGGAAAATCCGCTGGATAAGACCTTTTTTGCCAAGAGAGAGGATGAGCAAAGAGTAGTCCTGATTCCAAGCCTCCTAAAGAGCCTTTTAGAGAAAAGCATATTTGATTTCCGGCAGAAAGATATCTTCAGGTTCGAGACAGACCAAGCCAAAAACATCAAGCTCAAGTCTAAAGAAATCCAGTGGGAAGCCGAAAAGGAGGGCGAAGACTGGTTTCTGCGGAAACCCGTTAATGCCCTGGCCAAAAAAAGCCAGATCAACGACATCCTGTACGCTCTATCTAATCTGAAGGCAATGGAGTTTGTATCCGAAGATAAAAAGGATGAGGAGATCAATGACTTCGGGCTGGGTAGTCCGGACTACGAGGTATCCATAGCTTTGCCGCTCGAGAACCTGCAGATGACCTTCTTTCTCCATAAAAAAGAGGACACTGTCTATGCCACCTCTTCTCTCACCTCAAAGATTATCCAGGTGGAAGACTCTGTCCTTTCCGATCTTGAAAAAAAAGCAGATGAAGTCCGAGATAAGAAAATCAGCGAATTTTTCACCTGGGAAGTTGGAAGGCTCCTGATCAGGAGCGGGAATGTGTCTCTGACATTGACAAAGGATGAGGAGGACAATTGGCATTTTGAAGGTGCCCAGAGGGAAGAGGCGGACAAGGAAAAAGTCCAATCCTTCCTGAGGAAGATCGAAGGCCTGGAGGCAGAGGAATTCGTAGACCCACCCCTAAATCTCCAAGATTATGGTCTGGAAGAACCGCAGGCCGAAGTCAAAATCTGGGTGGAGGAGGAAGAAGAAAAGACCACAGAAATTTTCATCCTCATCGGTTCAGAAGATACGGAGGCGAAAAAAGCCTTTGTAAAGAACGGGCGATTTGAATATCTGTTTAAGGTGGATTCAGCCTTTCTTGAAGAATTCCCTCAGAAGACGGAGGACTGGAAAAAACAAACAGAAGAGGATAAGGATTAATTCTTAAGTCTCTTCTTGGGGAGGGATGTTCTCTTTATTACGACAAGAGTCATATCATCCATCTGTTCAACCCCGGATGTGAAGGAACTGACCTCCGTGTTGATTTTACCAAGCAGGTCTTGCGCCGATAACTTGGCATACTTTTTCAGGAGCCTTTCCAATTTTTCATCTTCAAATTGCTTATTCTCCTTGTTCCGGCCTTCTGTGATTCCATCTGTGAACATGGCCACTGTATCCTCAGGATTCAACATTATGCTCCGGGATTGATATTCCTCATCAGGAAACATCCCAAGACACAGCCCACAGCTTTCTAGCCTTACAGTCTTTCCTTTTTTATCGATGACAATCGGAGGATTATGACCGGCATTAACATACTTCATCTCACCTGTGTTCTTGTTCAGCTCGCAGAAGAAAAAGGTGATAAAGCAATTGATTTGTGTATCTCTGTGGACTGAATTATTCAGTTTCGCAGCCATTTTTTCGATGTCGTATTTGGAGTGAACTTCCGAATGAAGCGATGCCCTCAAAGATGCCATATGAAGAGAGGCTCCCACGCCCTTTCCAGAAACATCGGCTATTGTAACTCCTAGGCGGTCTGAGCCGATAGGGATGAAATCATAATAATCGCCGCCCACCTGATAACAGGGGATCATATCTCCTGTTATATCAAAACCTTCCAATTCAGGAGTTAATTTGGGAAGGAAATCTTTTTGAATCTGCGCTGCCAGAGAAAGTTCTTTTTCCATCTTTTCCTTCTCGATGGATAGCTCGATGACTTTAGAATTCTCGATCTTGACTGCTGCCAGATTAGCCAACAGGGTCATCAGCCTCAAATCCTCATCTTCAAACGGTTTCATAAGAGAAATTCGGTCCGAATAGATTATGCCTATGATTTCTTTGTTGTTCCATAGGGGAACACACATGGCTGAATGGATGTTCATTTTCAAGATGCTATCTTTGGATTTTAACCGGGGATCAGCCTGGACATCCGAGATCAGAACAGACGAATGCTTGTTCATGACCATATTCACAATACTTTGGCTAACTAGTATCCTCTGCTCCATCAGCCGCTTGTTGTTGATCCGGACCACCTTAGGAATGAGCTGGGCGGGATTTCCCTCCTTCAGCATCAGAATTCCCCTGTCCATGGGAAGGTTTTCCCCGATGAGATTCATCACATGCTCTAAGAGTTCGTGCAACGGCATGTGAAGAACCAAGGCTTTACTGACTTCGCTAATGACAGAAAAAGATTTATGTTCTGTTTTTATCCTATCGAGGTCTAAGTCTTTTGCAGCTGCCCTGATGGTTGTGCTGATATCTGGCTTTTTGAAGACATCTTTGATGTGCATGATGGTGTTGATATTGGCAGAATCAGGACCAGCATCAGTCACCTCAACATTCGTGGAAAGTTCTTTATCGAAGACGACTCGGGTTGAGCCGATTAGGATCTCATCTCCTTTTCTCAGCTCGGTCTCTCTGTGGATTCTCTTGCCGTTGACAAAGGTACCGTTTTTGCTGCCGTTATCACGAACCATGTATCGTGAATCCGAAGCGTAAATGAAAGCATGCTGTCCTGAGCAGAACGGATCCTGGACAGAAATATCGTTGTCGCCCGATCGGCCAAGGGAAATTTTCTCATCTCTAAGGTTGTACTGGAAGAGTTCACCCTTTTTTGGATACACGAAGAGTCTTGGCATCTTTTCTGTCTAATTGATTATATGCCCAAATGAGGTGTATTTCAAGATATTTCGGCCTTCTCCAATGCCTTAAGCATTTTTCTGCATCTCTTCACTTTATCATCAAACGGGACATCATCAATTAGAGGGATGAGAATTTCCTTCAATTCTCGTTTCAGAATGTTGTCGAGGAGTTCGATAGAATAATCTATGGCTTTTTTCGTGCCTGAACTGATATTCTGATAAGCTTTGAGGATATCGTCATGAGGATAAATCAGACTGAGCAATTCAAATATGTGTTTAAGGGATCTTGCTAAACTGTTTTCTAAATCCGAGACCAAATTCACCCTTTTTTTGTCAGACATCAGATCATGAATTTCCAACATAATCAAGTAACTCTTTTTGATGAGCACAAGGATCTCGGGCACGATATCTTGATAGCGAAACTGGATGTTATGATCTTTAGTCCGCAACCTGTATAAAGCCTCGATGAGCTCCGACTCAACATCCCTTCCCCCTTTTTTTAGCTCCAGTGCCATCAAATCTGCAGCTCTCTGCGTACCTATACGGAAAATTATATCAGGGATGGCTCTTCGTATCCTAACGTCTTCATCTCTATCTGCCAGGTAATCCTTCAGAGATCCTAAAATCTTCGTTCCATACTTCACCAAGCATTGGCTTGCGACCCTCTCGGTTGCAGGTTTTTTCAAATGAGAGATGATAAAAGGGACAATCTCCCTTTTTTTCAATCTCCCAGCGCTCTCCAAAGCGTAGCGAGTCACTTCAGGCGATTCCTCCCTTAAGAGTCTGCCTAAGAGAGGAATGAGAGTAGGGCTTGGCTTCATCATTCCAAGCACCTTGGCCGCTTCCATCTTAGAGACTTCGGCCACCTTGCTTTCCTCGTGAACAATTTTATCTATTTGGGTACTCATTAATTCCTGATAGACATCCAAGGACATAATTTCCTTTACTTGGATGTCCATGTTCTCCTCTTCGATAGAATCGTCAATTTCTGGAAGGAGAACTTCTCCGTCCAGATCGAAAAGAGAATCCATGGAACTTGCTCTTACTTCATCGGCTTTGCTCGAAATGATTTTTTTGAGTTCAGGACTGAACTTCTTGGTTTTTATGAGGTCGAAAAGATTCATGGCATAAAGGACTGAACTTCTGTTTCGGCTCTGCAGCGTATCGAATACCAATTTCGTCATATCCACATCGATCCTCTCGCTTATGAACTTGTCAGCATCCTGCCACTTTATCTGCAAATTTTTTTTCACGATCCCCACATACTCCTTGGTGATCATCCAATTCAGACCCATCCATAGGAGAATAAACAATAAGACAGCAAGGCTTATCTCCTTCACGGAGAAATGAAGTGTTGAATAGAACAGGATAAGGAGTAAAGCTCCAACTCCTTTTGCCAGTTTGTTTACAAACATATCGATGAACACCTTTGCCTTATATTTGATCTCCGGAGATATGGGAATGTAGAGCAGCTCTCGAACGGATTGACTAAGGGAATGGGCAAGGCTCTTGTCAGCCCCTTTGATGAAAACAGCCCAGTAGATCAATCCTCCAATCGGGACAAAGAAAATGGCTACAGACCCGACAAATAAAATCAATGGTGTAATCAGGAGGGCGACACGAATTCCAAAATTTTTCAGGATGCGGTTTGTGGCAAGCACGTGGAGAAGATAGGAAAAAATCAGAAGGAGTGTGAAAAATGTTCCTAAAAAAGAAGTCCGCATGTCTTTAAGTTCGAAAGATCTCTCAATCATAGTATTGAACTGAAAGTCGATCAGAGTGGTGACGATGATGGCCGATGCCATTATTCCACTCAGGAACAACAAGTGGCGATTCTTGATCAACGATTGGAAACTTCTGAAGTAGCCAACTTTTAGTTTTTGATCCAAAGACTTTTTTTTCTTCTCATAGTGTTTCCTGAATTCATGGACGGAATTCACTAGAATCAAGCAGATAACTAGAAGAAAGGGACAAATCAAAAGCAAATTTTCCGTTCCAAATGTTCGGGCAAGAAGACTCGCTAACAGCGCTCCGCTCACCCCACCCAAGAGTCCGCCGCTGACCAGAAAGCCTATTAATCTTTTCGCTTGTCGAGGATTGTATATATCGTTGACGAGTAGCCAAAACTGAGTGACGGATGTTGCAGTAAAGATGTCAGCCCAAAACCAAAAAACCAGGGAAAGCCATGCCCATTCGAATTTAAAGAACCACCAGAAAAGAAGAAGATTGATAATAAAAAATGTCAAGCTGAGTGAAATGTAAAACTTCCGGTTCCTCGTATGCAAAAGCCACGAATTCAAACTGACAACAAACCCAATCAGGAGAGCAGTCAAGAGATAGGCATAGGGCAGTTTTTCGACTGAGAGCCAGCCTAGGAACAGGGAGATTTTAACCGGCTTAATGATGTAAGCTGTGGTCGTGATGAGGAAGAAATAGAAAAACATGAACAGAGATGAGACGACTTCTTCTTCCCTGATATCCACAAAGCGAGTCAACACCCTCTGAAAGAGTTTCTTTTCCATTCGATTTCTTTAAAATTTAGGCAAATTTTTTCGAAGCGCCAAAAAAGCTTTTAATCTGTCCTCCTTTGACAGATCCTCGATGATCGGAAGGAGGGCATCTCTGATTTCTTTGTGCAAGGTATTGTCAAGCGACTCGATAGCATAAGCAACAGAGTCCTTGGTTCCTGTCTGAATATTCTGATGGGCCTTCACAATATCCTCATGGGGATAAATGAGTCCTAATAACTTGAAAATGTTCATCATCGTCCGCGACATATTTCGATAAAGGATGTTTAAGCGCTCCTCCACTTTGCCCTCTGATTCTGTTTTGGCAAACTCGATAAAAAGCTCGTAATAAGTCTTTATCTCTTGTCTTGTTTTTGTCGTTATAATTTTCTTGGTGAACTCGATATCAGGCTTTTCCGAACGAATCCTGTCCAATGCATCGATAAGCGCTGTATCCAAATCCCTTTTGTTCTCCTCTAACTCCCACAGGAGGAAATCTGCTGTCTCCTGTGTGCCTATTCGGGCTAAGACAGATGCCACTATCTTTCGAAGCTCGATATCTTCCTCTTCATCTCCAAGATAATCTGCCAGTGTTCCCACTATTTTTATTCCGTATTTTTCAAGCGCTGAGGAAGCGTCTTCGCGGATAGATGGGTCGTGCAATTTACAGATCAGGAGCGGAACATATTCTCTCTTTTTTAGCCTGGCTACACTTTCTATGGCATATTTACTGACGTCTGGGGATTCATCCAGGAGAAGATTCTCTAGCCTTTCGACGAGAGGGGAGCTTGGCTCTAGAAATCCAATGCTCTTGGCAACCTCCATTTTAGCCACCTCCCCTTCTTCGCCCTCCTCCGAGAGAACCTTATCAACATAATCCGTGATCACCTCCTGGTAAACATCCAAAGACATGATCTCTTGAATCTCTTTTTTCAACACATCCTCATGGATGGGTGCATCGGTCGCCTGCATCATGGGTGTGTGATCCACCTCAAAGAAAGCACCCATGGAAGAGGCTTTTATATCCTCAGTATCGTATGCAATCAAATCTCTTAATTCAGGAGTAAGCCTTCCCTGCTTCATCAGATCAAACAGATGCATAGCGTACAGATCCAAGCTGCGGTCTTTGCTCTCCAGTGTGTCAAAGACCAATTTTGTGTAATCCATATCCAACTCTTCCGCGATGACTTGATCTGCCCTTTCCCACTTCCTCGATAATTTTTGTTTGACTGTGTTGACGAATTCCCTACTCACCCGCGTAGTGAACACGATCCAACCAAAAATCAAAGCAGAAGCAACAACACTCACTATTCGGATATAAAGCTCGTAACTGGGCAAACTAAGGGCAATGATGGGTATGAGAATGAGACCACCTATTCCTTTGGAGAACCTATCCACAAACATATCGATAAAGACCATGGCTTTGTACTTAAGATCAGGGGATATAGGAATATAAAGCAGCTCTCGTGCAGACCGGTTTATGGAATACGAAAGACTCTTATCACTTCCTTTGATAAGAATGGCCATGAAAAGGCTGGCAGCGACTCCGATCCCTAAGGAGCACAGCAACAGAACCAGAGGATAGAGCAACAGAGTTAAGCGTACTCCGTACCGTTTAAAGAGGTTGCTCGTCATCAACAAAGACAGCAGGAAAGCAATGACCATCATGCCAGCATTGAAAAATCCAAAAAACCGGGTCAGGCCTCCCCCTTTACTTTCTTCAACAACTGTATTGAACTGAAAATCTACGAGTGTGGATACGACCAAAGTAAGAATCACGATGGTAGCTATTAATCTCAGATACTTGTGTTTCCTCACCGTAATCAAGCTGTCACGGAATCCTGGCTTGGAGGGTATTTCAGATTTTTCTTCGCCTTTTTTATCCTCCTTTCTTTCGACAGTCTGTAATCTTTTCTGCCATCGGTATATCAAATAAACAACAAAAGCACATAAGATGAGTAACCCAGCTGCCAGATACAGCAAATCATAATCCACATTAGTCTTGGCCAAAAGTCCTGCCAATCCTCCTCCGACAATCCCTCCTAAAATGCCTCCGCTTATGAAAAATCCACTCAGTCTTTTAAATTCCCGAGGATTCAGGATATCATTTACAATGATCCAAAACTGAGTATTGAGAACGATGATGAAGACGTTTGCCCACACCCAATAGATAATAGGCAAACCTGTCCACCCATAATCTGAAAAAATTCGAAAAATGAGGCAAGTAAAAAGAAAGAAAATGAGGCTGAATGTTATCAAAAGGTATCTAGAGATTTTTACCTGGATTTTTGAGTGGAAAGCTACGACAAAGCCTATGACAACAGCCGTCAGCAAATAGGCAAAAGGCAGCCAAATATATCCCAACTCATCTAGAAAGCTAGCATTCCTAATGGATTTGATAATGTTATAAGGAGCAATAACTAGAAAAAAGTAGGAAAAAAGCAAGAGGGAGACTTTTAATTCGCTGGGTTTTACATTAACAAGTGGGGATAATATTTTAAAGATGAGATTTTTCGCCATACAGCGACCTTATTGACTTGTTTATTCGTAACAAGCCATAGGGCACCCTACAATTCAGTGAAAAGGATACTGAAGGTTAATCTGCAATAAAACTCTGAAGTGCGAGCTCTTCATCATCGAATATCTCGAGAACCTTGGTGAGCATGGTCACTTGGAACACGAGGTAAAGCTTCTTGGAAATTTTAGCAATTTTGAGTTTCCCTCCGAGATTGTGTGTCGAAATATAACTGGCCAAGATCTCACCAACTCCAAAACTGTCGATGAACTCCACATTCCTAAAATTGAGGAGGATGTTCCTTTTTCCTCCATCTAACTGATCCTTGACGAGCTGATGAAGAGTGACATCAGAAACATCCGATCTGCGGATTTCTCCCTCTATGTCAAAAATGATGATGTCGTCTTTTTCTCTTGCGTGGATTTCCATTTCTTTCCTATCTTAATTGTTTTCTTCCTTAGCTTTTACCAAAAGAGAAATTTAAAGTCAATATATGGAGGGGTTTCTTTTTCTGACTTTCTAACCTGAACTATTCATAAAAAATGCCGACTCTTTTCATTATTACAGCAATATCAGAAAGTTATCCTGATATTGCTGTAAATCCTGATAAATACTTTTTCAAGAAAGAATTTTCATATTTAGGCCTTTTCCCTGCCGCTACAGCAATCTTGACTCGTGAATAATCCAGGGCTAATATAACGAAGAATGAATTTGTAAATGCAGATGAAAAGATATATATTATATGAGGAGGGGTAAAATAGCTATCCCACTCCAAGAAAAGCCATGAGAAACGAAAATTTCTTGAGATCCGTAAAAAAGACGACAAGAGTCATCGTATCTTGTCTATTTATTTTTTCTCTTTTTCTCTCCGTTTATGCCGATAAAAAACAATGCGAATGGGACAATATCAAGAAGATTGTGGCAGTCGGGGACCTTCATGGAGATTATGACAACTGCGTGAAGATTCTAAAAACCGCGGGTCTTGTAGATGACACCTTAAAATGGATTGGGGGAGATACACATTTCGTCCAGACCGGGGATATCATGGATAGAGGAGATAACGCCAAGGAAATTTTGGATCTGATAATGAAACTGGAGGTAGAGGCCGAAGAGGCTGGTGGCAAGGTCCATATGCTTATAGGTAACCATGAAGAACTCAACATAACCGGTATGGCGTTAGGAACTCCAGGATATGTTTCGAAGATGCAGTTCTTTGCTTTCCTTCCCGAGAGCTTCAGGGAAAAGATGGAGAAGGACTATAAGAAAATAGTTGAAAAAAGCTTGAAAGAGGGCAATAACTCGAGTTCGGCTATCATAGACATCGAAGAATGGTGGTCTGACCAAATCACAAGGGATAGACGCGCTCAGTATGAATACACGATAAACTTCAATGACGATTACGGAAAATGGATCATCGAGCACAATGCCGTCATAAGAATCAACGATGTCATATTTGTCCATGGAGGAATCAGTGAAAGATTCTCTACTTGGCCCCTGGAAAAAATCAATGACACCTTCCGAGAAGAGTTGGATATATACCGTCTCGCTTATAAAAGAGGGCGGCTCCCGATGGGGTACAAGCCAGAAATCGTCTATGCACCGGACGCTCCCCATTGGTTCAGGGATTTTGCTTTGAAAGACGAAAAATATTTTACTGCGGAGGCAAACAAGATTTTAAAGAACCTTGGAGTCAGCCATATGGTTATTGCCCATACACCTGCCGGCTCAGGAGGAGGAAGCCCGATCGTAGGCACTGAAGGCATACATATCATACACAAATTCAAAGACAGGGTTTGGATTATAGATACAGGCATTTCTGATTATTATGGCGGTGTTCTAAGCTATCTCACCATTGAGAATGGAAAATTTTCGACAAAAGAGTGGAGAGATGAAGAATAAGACGATTGTCGTTTTTTTGTGTTTAGTGTTCCTGTGTCTATTCTTGAGGAGTCAAAATCAGACAGAAAAGGATGATCCGGAGAAAATCGTGCAATCAGAACTAGAGCACTTCTTGAGGACCGCACAAATAACCAATATTGAAAAAGGGAAGATAGCCGGTCGCACGGCTGCATGGAAAATAACCTTGGAGGATGAAACCCAATTAAGGTATGGTATCTTCAAGTATGTCCATCATAGCAGACCAAAATTTCCCCCAGATAGCTACACCTACGAGCTTGCCGCATACGAATTGGACAAGCTTTTGGATTTCGGAAGAATCCCTTCCGTTGTGGAAAGAGAGATAGAAGGCCTAAAGGGATCGCTTCAAATTCGTATCGAAAACTGCTTTGGATTAGACGCTAAACAGCGACAAAATCTTCGTTCGCCTGATGAAGAGGCGTTCCAAAACAGGTTGGAAGAACTCAATGTATTCGAAAATTTAGTCTATTGTGAGCGCAAGGAATTGGATGATGTTCTCATCCATCAAGAGAGCTGGGAAGTGTGTCGTGTGGATTTTGGTGAAGCTTTCGATCCCACACCAGAATTGATCCCAGACCAAAAGATCATCCGCTGCTCGAAAAAGTTCTTTCAAAATCTTCAAAGCTTGGACAATGATGTGATCAAGACCAAACTCAAAGACTATCTTAACGAGGAAGAGATTTCTGCTCTCCTAGAGCGAAAGATATCGATCATTAAAATCATTAAGAAACTCATCAAAGAAAAAGGCGAAGAAGCCGTGCTTTTCTAATCCAATATCCCACTGCCCAAAATCTGTGCAGTTTCTCAGAACTCCAATGATTTCAATTCTTTAAAAAAGATAATCACTCATATTTCAACACCTTTTTACACGAAAACTGCGGAAAATTTATTCAATAACAAGTTGACATTTCCCAGCATATCATGAAAAATCCTGTTAGACGAATACCAAGGAGGGGATGTCATGAACGATAGGGGAAATCAAAAAATCAAAATGACTTCAGAAAAACCGCCTGGAATTATTTATAAATTTCTCAGGCTTTTTACAGTTGTTCTTCCAGGTGAGGCCATTACTGTCTTGCTGCTCTCTATTAACATATTTTTAATCGGAGCAACCTATTCGATCCTAAAGCCAGTCAGAAAAGGTCTTATTCTAACCAAACATTCTGCCGAACAAGAAGCCTATCTTTTTGCAATTGTTGCATTTTTACTGATATTTGTCGTAAAGATCTTCAGTTTTCTTTCCTCCAAGATCCCACGCCAGAAATTAATTTCCTCTGTAACTCTCTTCTTCATCTCCAACTTGGTATTGTTTTACATCTTAAATGAAGCCGGGACTACTTTAACCATATTGGGCATTGTGTTTTGGGTCTGGTTGAGCATCTTCAATGTTTTTATCATTGCCCAGTTTTGGGCTTTCGCCAACGACGTCTATACTGAAGAGGCTGGAAAACGCCTATTCCCAATCGTGATGTTCGGCCAAGCCATGGGATTTTATCTCGGCGCCCAAAGCACCTCTCTGCTCGTGAGGCCAAAAGGCCCTTTCAGCCCTTTCCACCTTATGCTTTTAACTGGCGTTGTTTTAATGATCTGTATCGCATTAACCCTGGTCGTGCACAAAAGAGAGGTTAAAAGAATAAAGGACAAGGCAGCTAAGCAGATTACAGAAAAGGCCTCTTCAGATAAAGTTGCAGAAAAACCCCTCAAGAGAGGCGGCGGTTTTCGTATCATATTCAAAAGCAGATACCTCATATTGGTCGCTTTTGTCATTCTCACCCTTAACTATGTCAACACCACAGGAGAATACATAAGATCCAGTGTATGGAAGAAAACAACGACTGAAGCGGTAGAAACGGGAAAAATAGAAAATACAGACGAGGCAAGGATGGAATTCCTTACAAAAGCAGAATCTGATTTCACTTCAATTGTCAATCTGCTGACTTGGCTCATCCAGCTCTTTTTTGTTTCACGGATTTTCAAATGGGTTGGCGTGAGAGGGGCCATGCTTTTTCTCCCGTTTATTTCTTTCGGCGGATACTTTCTCATCGGCCTAGGAGCGTCTTTTGCAGTGGTCAGATGGACCAAAACCCTAGAAAACAGCACGGACTACTCTCTGATGAACACCGTAAAGCATGCTTTCTATCTCATTACAGAAAGGGAGGCAAAATACAAAGCCAAGGCAGCCATAGACACATTTTTCGTAAGAACTGGAGATGTTCTTGTTTCCTTAACGATTTTTATCGGCACCACTTTTCTCACGCTTGGTCTTGAAAGCTTTGCTAGAATCAATGTTGTGATCGCTGTGATATGGATAATTCTCAGCTTTCTTACAATGCGAGAACACAAAAGATTGTCAGCTCGACAGGCTCAAATCTCCCAAAAGTAAAGCAAACTACCCCCTCTACAGAAATTCAACTTATTCCTAGAGCTTTTGAATTTCTGACTTACCGTAAATCTTTGATTTTAATGATTTCTCCTCTATCTTGAGCAATGTAGAGATTGCCCTCTTCATCCCTGGCAATCCCCTCTTGTTCATCCCCAAGAAAGGCATATTCTCTGACTATCTTTCCATCTAGAGTCATTTCGACCAGGATGTTGTCAGCATCACTCACAACATTCAGCAGTCCGGTCTTGGGATCATAAAACAAGGCCGCAGGATCATCCATCGCCAAAGGCAAAACGCGAAGTATTCTTGCCTCGGCTTCCTTTTCTTGACTCGATTTTAAGGGAATATAGACTTCCATCACACATGGAGGATCCCACTGATTCCCAATATAAAAAGTCCCTCCTTCAGGATGGTTGCCATCCGCAATAAATTCGATGGATTCGATGCCGTTATCATATCGTTCGACTTGTTTTTCGATATAGTTGGGATTGTCCTTATATGTCCTATTTAGAGGGAATCTCCGAGTGACCTCTCTTTTATCCGGATCGAATTCCAAAATAATATCATCCCCCTCAATGATTATATACAAGAGACCGGTCTGTGGATCGACCGCCACCCCTTCCAGATCGCCGGGGATCTTATGCCTAAAGACCGGTGTTCCATCCGTGTTGATTTCCGCAAGC
>Ga0209636_10003235_pt1 | contig 16607 bp, 16 predicted proteins | sample DeeMarSWOR152_54_FD_187464 | JGI IMG/M metagenome (GOLD analysis project Ga0209636, IMG submission 187464) | Marine sediment microbial communities from White Oak River estuary, North Carolina - WOR-1-52-54 (SPAdes) (version 2) | ecosystem: Environmental > Aquatic > Marine > Intertidal zone >...
ATCCAGCACCAAGAGACGATGGAAAGACACGTTTTCAATTTTTCCATCTAGGCTTCTGGCAGAAACTATGGCGGAGGTCACGTAGGGTCCAGCGTCCTTCTCGAAGTGTGTTAAAATCGGGATTCTCGACAAGCGGGGTTTTTCAACAACCTCCTTAACGGCTGCTTCCTTAACAGTCTTCGGCGGTACAGGCGTTTTCCATGCTTCAGTTAGCCTCAGGTAAAGTTTTTCGGGAGCAACTTTGAGCGCTGAGCAGAGGCGTTGTCGGGTTCCGCAGACGTTAGCCACGATCTTTGTTTCACTGCCTTCCACGTTGTCGAAGGACAGAATTGGACCGCCGTCGAAGGCTTTCATTATGGACGCCGCTTCAAAGCGAAGTGAAACGCGGTCTTTTACGTGTATAATTTCTCTTTTTGCTTCCATTTCCTCGAGAAACGTTCGCAGACTCACTTTCAGCCGCTCCTTTTCGCTAAGGTTTTGTCAACAAGCCTAATTAGGACTGGTCCTGCTTCCCTTTCATCGACGGTCTCAATGAAAACCGAAACCAAGGCGAGTTTCTTCAGTTTCTCAGCGAGGCGTTCAGCCAAAAGCCGCGCAACGATTACGTTTTTGTCACCGAGTAGAGCAGACGAGATGGGGGGCCCGATCTTTTTTCCGGTTTGAGGGAGGGCAACTGCCAACGTGCCGAACTTGGATTTCTTTTCGCTTATAAAAAGCAGGCTGGCGTTTTCCATTTCTAAATAGTCAGCCATAAAAACCGTTTCCTTTTCCTCTATCTTTTCCTGAATAAGTTTCGCGGACGACAAGTTTAATTCAACCCAACCGTTCCTGTTTTAAGTTCCAGCCTGTTCTATATTTGTATTTCCAGAAGGTGGGCAAGCGGTGACGCAGAAAAGAGCGGCGGAAATCCTTAGGATACTTCAGGGCAGTTTCTCCACTCCGCGAATAGCCAGCAGCGCCAGAGACCCGTTCAAGGCACTAATCAGAACTGTGCTTTCTCAGAACACCGCGGACAGAAACTCGCGGAGGGCTTTCGAAAACCTCTCAAAAAAATTCGAGTTGACCCCGGAGACGTTGGCAAAAGCGGACGTGAAAGAAATTGAAGAGGCAATAACTGTGGCGGGGCTATACAGAAACAAATCTAAGGTCATAAAAAACCTTTCACGCATAGTCCTCGAAAAATTCAGCGGATCCCTAGATTTCATCTATTCTCTGCCGTTTGAAAAAGCACGGGAAACGCTTATGGCTATGCCTGGAGTTGGACCGAAAACCGCTGACGTTGTCCTCCTCTTCTGCGCGGAGAAGCCCACTCTGCCGGTGGACACGCATGTAAATCGGGTTTCAAAAAGACTGGGGCTGGCACCTTCAAATGCTGATTATGAGGGTGTGCGGCAGGCGCTTCAGGCTCTCTATCCGCCGAAGGACTACTTGCCCGTTCATCTGCTGCTTATTGCATTAGGGCGAAAAATCTGCAAAGCCAGAAAGCCACTGTGTAAAATTTGCCCCGTGACCACGTTGTGTCCATCGAGGCGGCTGTACGATTAACTGTGGAGATGATGTCTTTCTTGTCTAAGCTTCCGCGAGAAGTTGCCGGTTACTTCCCTTACGCAGAAATCAGACCGTTCCAAAACGTGTTTACAACCACCATCTACGAGGCGGTTAAAGCCGGCAGACACGTCCTCTTGGAGGGAAGCAACGGCTTAGGCAAAACTGTATCCGCCCTTTCCGCTTGCCTACCCGTAGCCAAAGAGCACGGCTTGCAGATACTTTACGTGGCAAAAACCCATCGCCAGCACGACCGCGTAATCGAAGAGCTTAACGCTATTTCAAAGAAAAAAAGGGTTTCTGGAATTTCACTCCGTGGAAGACGTGAGATGTGCTTCCATCCCTTCATCGTTCAACATGCGCCAGACGCCCGGTCAGCCATGGAAATATGCGAGCAGTTGAAGAGAACAAAACAGTGCCCTTACTATGCGAAGATAAAGGAACGATTCGACAGGTTCACGGAAATTCAGTCGCACATCGCATCGAGACCTTACACAGCGACCGACATCCAAGAAGTCTGCAGAGCTAACGGTTACTGTCCTTACGAGCTGACTAAACTTGCACTAGGAGAAGTCGACGTCGCAGCCCTGAGCTACATGTACGTTTTTGACTCGAACATCCGCGGCGCCTTCCTAAAAAACCTTGAGAAATCTCTGAGCGAAATAATCCTCATAGTAGATGAAGCCCACAATCTACCGGAAACCGCTATAGAAATAGCGAGTGACCGCCTCTCCACGTTCGCCATTCGACAAGCAGAACGGGAAGCCAGCAGATACGGTTACGAAGATATCGCCGTTTTTTGCAGACGCCTCGTAGCAATCATCGAAAAAATGGCGAAAGGCACCGAAGAAGAAAGTTACGTTTCGCCCTATTCGTTGATTGAAAAAATCCAGGATAAAGCGGGAATAAGTGCACCCCAAGATTTCTTCGATCATCTGCATGATACTGGGAACGAGATTAAACGGGATTTGTTGACGCGTGGAGACAATCCACGGTCGTACATCCACAGAGTCGGCGAGTTCCTCCTCAAGTGGCTGGAAACAGGGGGCGAGATCTCTTTCACACACATCTTGAGCAGATATTTGTCTAAGACGGGTGCGGCTTCCGTTCGGTTAGAAATCGTAGCCTTAGATCCTTCGAAGATAACTAAACCTGTTTTCTCATCGGTTCACTGCAGCGTAAATATGTCGGGGACCTTGGAGCCGCTTGAATCATATGCTAAGATAACCGGGCTCCCCGAAAAAACTGTTCGAAGAGCGGTTCCGTCTCCCTTCCCTAGAGAGCACATTCTGTCCCTTGTCTGCCGCGGCGTCACAACCGCAATGAAACACCGAAATGCAAGCATGTATAGAAAACTTGTAACCCGCATAGCAGAAGCAGTCCAACACGGTCCTGACGGAAACACTGGAATCTTCACTGCCTCCTACGAAGTTTCGCGGGGACTGCTGAACGCCGGACTTGAAAACCTGATAGAAAAGAAGCTCTTTGTGGAACAGCAAGGCATGCCATCGAAAAAGAATGACCTACTCATCAAACAGTTCAAATCATATGCTGATAGAGGCGGCGCGGTTCTTTTAGGAGTGGAAGGCGGACGCGGTTCAGAAGGAGCAGACTACCCCGGAAAACAGATGGAAACCGTCATTATAGTCGGCGTCCCATACGCACGACCCACACCCAGAGTTAACGCCCAAATCCAGTACTACGAAAAAAGGTTCCCCAGACACGGACGCGAATACGGTTACTCTTGGCCAGCACTGAGAAAAGCTTCTCAGGCAGCAGGCAGGCCAATACGAAAATTAGATGATCGCGGCGCCATTATTTTCTTGGATTCCCGTTTCGCAACGGGGTATTGCCAGCGCCTGATACCGCTATGGATTCGCCGCGGCATAAAAACTCTTCCTGATGAAGAAGGGAGAATTGCACGGGAACTTTCGAGGTTCTTTGGCTGCCAGAAGCGTTAACGATTAGAGCGGGTAATCTGTAAAGCCTGAGTTTAGACCGAGTTCTCTGCCCTTTTTATCTATTCTTACTTCACCAACGCGTATAGTTGAAACTTTTTCGCTCACAGGCGTGTAAACCTTCAGCATATGCCGTTTATAGTCGATGCCGGATAAAACGCCGATTCCTAAAAATTTTTCACTTTCATCCTGCAACGTAACGAGCAGCCCTTCCTCTAAGCCTTCCTTTTCCAGATTTATCTTTTTCCCGAGGGCGTCTGTAACTTCAGTCCAGTTTAAAGGAAAAGTCTGCGTTTTGGCTTCTTTTAGATATTTCTTATAGCTCAACTCGCGCAGGGTTTTTCTTCTTTCCCGACTCCTTTTCCGTATCGCCTTCGGAGACTCCACAGAGAGAACCTTTGTCTCTTTTAACGCGTCTAAGATAGATGCTAGTTCCTTCTCTTGCTGTATTCCAACGGTTATGTCGGGGGCAAGCGTTTCCACTGTTTTAATCTTGTATTCTGCGGCGTCTTCATCATCGATCCATCCGTCTGTGTTCACGATTAGAAAGTCGATTTCGGTTTTTAGAATCCATTCTTTAACTGTCTTTAAGCCATCCAAAACTTGGTCAACAGCTCCGCTTGGACTCGTCGTCCCCACAAAATACGCGTTTTCCGCCTCTAACTCAAAGAGGTCCCTTAGAGGGGTGGTCACGTGGCTGAATCCGATTGTTGCAGGAGGCCCTATATCAGACTGTCCCAGATCGGCGTCGATGATGGTTACTTTCCATCCCTTTTTTAACGCCTTGTTCGCAAGGTAAACGCAGAAGCTTGTCTTACCTGAGTCTACTCTGCCTAGAACTGCAACTGTCACTGGCGTTCCATGAGATAAAGCCTCCTCAGAAGCGGTTCCCCAAGAAACAGGCGTTGTACTTCCATCAGTCTCTTCAACGGAACCGTCCTTACCTAAGGTCAGTTCAAAGACGGCTTTTCGCTCAACCTCTAGAGGAACCCTTTTTCCTTCACGTATGATGAGTTTCTCTCCAACTTTTAGCGGAGCGCCTAAGATTTTTGAATTCCCTTTCAGTAGGGTTAAAGACGCTGGACCGTCGACAAGAAGAGCTTTGCCTTTTTCAACAGTGCGTTTCACTGTGAACGCCTCCTAGCGTAAACTCGACCTTTCCTTTCCGCGATTTTTAAGGCGGACAGTGTGTCTCTCACTTCTCTTCGATGTGTTGCTTCTCTTGCGAGTTGGCTTGTTCCCGCCTCACAGACCACTTCTATCGCCGCGTCTCCCGGCAGGGCTTCATCTAAGGATTTAAGCAGTTCCTTAGTTTGTGTTGGAGCGCCGTCTCCTATTTTCACGGTTTTAATTGCAGCAGGCACCCTGTTTAAGATGTTTAAAATTGTGTTTGTGGCTTCATCTAGGCTTGAGCATTTGAGAGCCTCTAGAAGTTTGCCGTCGCCCATTACCGCCACTCCAATTGTTCTCCCTGGGTCCACCCCGATGATTAGGTTTTCGTAGTTTTGCTTTCCTTGGACAGCGCGTATTGCCTCGTTAACAACCTCCGCGGTATCTGTTTCTTCGTCGAAAACGAGGACTTTAGGGTGCGCCACCAACGACCGCTCTTTCCCCGTTGTGATCACTGCCTTAATATCTAAGGGAACCGGGTCTCCGGGCTTTAGACTTAAAAAGGGCGCGTTTCTCCGCTTAAGTTCACGCACCAGCAGATAGTAGGCTTTCCCTGAAACCGTGGCGAGGGCGATCTCTGCTTTCCTAGGCATAGGCGTCCAACTTCATGTGCATAAGAATAAGGCAAACTATTTAATTTTAAGTTTTGTATTCGCTTGGATGTGGAGTCTTTGCAGCGCTTTGTTTCAACCGGTTGCGGTGCCTTAGATAAGTTGTTAGGAGGCGGACTTCCTATCAGCTGCGTATCTTTGGTTTACGGTGAAGCAGAAACCGGGAAAACCTCCTTTGCCATTCAGTGTGCAGTCAGCCTCGCAAGAGCGGGTTACAACACTATATTCGTAGACTCGGATGGCGCGTTTTCCACGAGGAGGCTGTCGCAGATAGCATACTACGATGTTGAGAAGGTTGCGCCTATGATTCTTCTGGTGAGACCAACCACGTTCAAGGAGCAAACCCTTGTGGTGGACCATTTGGAGGAGTATGTTACCGACGAAGTTGGGTTAGTGGCTGTTGACACCGTCACATCTCTGTACCGCGTTGAAGTTGAAGCGCCCGAGACGACTTTCAAATTAAACCGCGAGTTAAACCGGCAAGTTGCATCCTTGGCTCAAACTGCCAAAACCCTCAAAGTGGCAGTACTCATGCTTAGTCAAGTTAGAAGCATATTTGCTGAGGGACGGGTTGGCGTGGAACCTGTGGCGACGAGAGTTCTGAAATTCTGGTCGGATGTGGTTATCAAACTGAAGGACACGGGGCAGCCGCGTGTGATAGAAGCCGTCCTTGAAAAACGTCTGGGGCATAAGCGTCCTGCAAGTTGCTACCTCAGCATAGAAAAAACCGGCGTCCGAGAATACAAGCATTAACCTTTATTCACTTCAAACATAATTAAAATGGGAGAGAAAAAAGTGCCGTTGACAATTGTCGAAACCGTTTACGAAGCATTATATTTCATATTTCCCGCCTACTGCGCCAACGCGGCACCAGTCATTTTCGGTGGCGGCACCCCCATTGATAGGGGAAGAAAGTTTCGTGATGGACGCCCATTGTTTGGTCCACGCAAAACTTTTCGAGGGTTTTTCGCCGGTTTAATCATCGGAACGTTTGTCGGCTTCGTTGAAGGGAATATACTGTCTGGTTTCGTGCTTTCTTTTGGCGCCTTAATCGGCGATCTAGCAGAATCCTTTTTTAAACGACGATTGGGGTTAAGCCCCGGAGCTTCCTTACCCCTGGCAGATCAGCTTGACTTCGTAGCAGGAGCGCTGCTTTTCTCCCTTCTGACTTCACCGCCCGCCTTACCTATAGCACTAACCGCAGTGATCATAACGCCGCCGATACATATTCTAACGAATTTCCTCGCGTATCTTGTAGGCGTGAAGAAGGAACGCTGGTGATTCTGCTCTCTAAGGGCTACCCTTTAAGTTTCAGGGTTATGAGGTTCTCCAACCCAAAATAAGCCAAGGCGACAAGGATTACCCCTATCAACAACCACATGAAAGCTTGACGGGGCTTATACGCATACCTTGTACTCTGATAAATTGAAAAAAACCCCCCAAATCCAATGGCGTACAGCAACATGACAAATATGCTTTCATTAAGTATTTGTTCATTTATCGCGAAGGGATAGTAGAAGATCCAACGTCCCTCTACACCTCCGGGAATAATTCCTATAGGTTGCTGCAAGATGTCATAGACCCCGCCGCCTAGAAGGAATATGGAAAGAGCGGCTGTTAACATTGCGATTAGAAAGAGCGGTGGCTTAAGCGCTAAAATCTTCTGGTAGGTTTTCCGCATGGAGAATGTGAAAGAGGTGAGTCTTCTTTTAGTTCGAGCCATTGTATTTATCCCTCTCTGGTTTCCGCCAGTTTTTCCGCCACTTCCTTAACCCAAGAGCCAGTGTACTCATTCTTCGCAACCTCCCTTAAATACTCTTTCCAAGAGACGCCTAAAGCCCTCTTCCACACGTCATACTTCTCGACAAGGTTCTTGTAGGCACGCTCATGCGCTTCACAATAGTCGTCCACAGCTTCTTTGTCGCAGACCTTACACTTCATGACGCAGCCTTCCTTTCCTTCTTTAACGGGCAATCAGGGTTAAAGCACAACCTCCACGGTCGTCTACCTTTCATGCGTACCAGTAGCAGAGGCCATCCGCAGGAGTGACAGTCTTTCCGCTCGGGTTTCACGGTTCCTCTCTGCGGAAGCGGGAAGGAAGTTTCGCAGAGTTTCTTGAAGTAGTTGGTGCAGCCGATGAATCGCTTCCCAGTTTTTCGCGAGTATAGGATCATTAATTTGCCTGTGCCGCAGTGTGGACATTTGCCTATTGTTCGTTCTTCCAACCGTGCCTTTTTGATGGCGTTGCTTAGCGCCTCGCCTATGGCGGTTTCTTGCGTCTTAAACTCCGTTAGTAGAGGTTTCAGTTGGTCAACAGCGGTCATAAGCACGTTTTCTCTGTTTTCTTCGTGGTTTTGGATTTGCTCCATTTTTCTTTCAAGTTCTCGGGTGAGTTCCACTGAAATCACGCTTGGACAGTATTCGTTGAGAACTTCTGTGACGTCGAATCCTAAACCGGTTACGAAAATCCTCTTTTCCAAAATATAGTTCCTGTTATACAGTGTCTCCACGATGTCCGCTCGAGTGGCTTTCGTCCCAATTCCTTCTTCCTCCATTTTCTTCAGGAGGCTGCTCGGGTTGTAGCGTGAAGGCGGATTAATGAACTTGTCTTCACGTATGACCTTCCTCAGCCGAACAGTTTCGCCCTCCTTTATCGGCGGTAAAATTACCTCTTCAGTTTTCACATACGGCTCATAAAGGCTCATCCATCCTGTCTTTAAGATTTGTTTCCCACGCAGGTAGAACATGTGAGCGTTTACGTCTACGGTTAGTTTGACACTTTGTTTAACAGCAGGCTCACCGAAAACCGCCATGAACCGCCAAACGACGAGGTTGAAAATCTTTTTCTCTGGATCACTGAGGGGCCTTTCAGGCAGGTTTCCTGTGGGATAAACTGCGGGATGCGCTGGATCAGACTTTTTCCCTTCGTTGGGTTTCAGCTCAGTTTTTTTAAGCAGTGTCAAAGCGGATTTCCTGAACTTTCGGTTCCTACTTAACGAGGTGATGATGACTCTGTAATCGATGACTGGAGGTAGTTTCTGAGATGAGGTTCTCGGATATGAGATTAAAGCTTCGAGGTAGAGGCGCTCAGCGATGTTCAACGTTCCCCGCGGGGTATACCCGAACAAACGGTATGCTTCAGCCTGTAGAGAGCCTACATCAAAGGGAACAGGAGGCATCTGACGGAACTTTTTCACTTCAACCCTTTTTATTTTCCCGCTTTTCCCCGAGCACGCACGGACTATAGTGTCTGCTTCTGCCTGCATTTCAATTTTTGCTTTTTCGTACTCCGCCTCATAAACAGACCGCTTCACTTCAGCCTCTGCTTTTATGTTCCAAAAAGGCGTCGGAACAAAACATTGAATGTCCTTTTCTCTTTCAACTAGGAACCTCAAGGTTGGACCCTGCACTCTTCCGGTGCTTAAAGTTGTGTATCTTCCGCTCCAACGCTTAGCTGCCAGCGTCAAAGCCCTTGAGAGGTTTATGCCGTATAGCCAATCAACTTCGTGTCTAGTTTTTCCAGCCTCTATTAATCCGAAGTCAAGGTTGGGCAGAAGCTCCTCGTAGGCTTTTTCCAGCTCGCTTTTCGTTAGCGTAGAAAACTTCATCCTTTTCGCGTCGTTTTCCTTGTTTTTACATGCGTACTTGAGAATGCAGTAGCCGATTAGACTTCCTTCAAGGTCGTAGTCGCAGGCGGCTATAAACTCGTCCGCGCCGTCTGCTAACTTTGTTATAACTTCGATCCATGTTTGGATGTTTTTTGCGCCTCTCTCTGCTAAATGTCGCGGTGCCCATTTAAAGTTGAAAACCGGGTAATAACTTCTTCTTCCCCTTTCATGAACAACAGTGTAGAGATGCCCCAAAGCCGGAACCACCACAAGGTTTCTATCTCGAACAGCACGAAAATACGGCACCCCGTTTTCTTCAACCTTTTCGGGTTTCCCCTCCTTATCAAGCGCCTGCGCTATTCGGCGGGCAGCCTCCGGCTTCTCAGTGACAATTAAAACATACTTTTCCAACGGGGGCACCTTTTTCTCCTAAGCATGACAGAAGCTATAAATAGTTTGCGACGTAGTAGTTTTGGCGTTTGTTGACGGGGTGAAGCTGTGCCACAAGAGGTAACGTGCGACGAGTGCGGCGAAGTTCTTTACGAAGGACCTGAACTGAAACCCCCTGACGAAATCATTCAAAAACACGACGGCAAATGTCCAAAATGCGGAAAGAAACTGTCATTTATGCCGATAAAAGTGGAAGTTGAACCCGCCAAAAAATAGTAATTATGGCATTTTTTTCTCCACTGCACTGCTGCTGGTGTTTGGTGGCGGTAGGCTGAATGCAAAAGGTTCATTAGATTGTTTGTATTTTAAAGGGGAAATAATAAACAGTTACGTATGCCTACAAAAAGATTCGTGAAGGACAAAGGGAGAATCCAGCTTTGTTTCCTAAAGCCGTTGACTACCACAAGCAGAAAAAACCCAAAATTCCCACCGGATTGGGTGTTTTATACGTGCTTTTCAGCAGTGTTTACCTGTTTATACTCTCTGCGTACTTCCATTATTTGGATAACGGTTCACTTGCCACCGGCGCATTGACTTTGGCTGGATGCGTTCTGTTCGGAGGGTTTCTGGGTTTATTCGACGATTGGGCTGATTTAAAGTGGCGTTATAAAGCTGTTATCCCGATTCTCGCAAGTTTACCCTTGATAGCCCTCAGAGAAGGAACTCCCATGATGGCAACCTACGTTTTCAATGATTTTTTTAGATTGCTTGGATTTGAGGTAGTGGGGGGCAAAGTCAATTTTGGAATTTTATACTTCATTTTAATTGTTCCCTTGATTATCACGGTTACCACCAACACCGTCAATCAGTTAGGCGGCTTAAACGGCTTAGAAACCATTTGTCCGTTGATCGTTATGATCGGGTTGGCTGTGGTTTCATTTCAATATGACGTAACTGTTCTTTTGTATGTTCCAATAGTAGCATGCCTCATTTTGGCTGTGCTCAACTACTCGGGAAAGATTTTTGTTGGAAACACAGGCACTTTTGCGTTGGGAATAACCTTAGCGTCCTTTGCGATAATAGCGAACGTTGAACAGGCGCTTTTGATAGCTATTCTACCGTACATTTTTAATTCATCAATTATACTGTTAAACCGTTTTCTCTTTCACAAAACCGCCGAGATAACTGTACAAGGAGACAAGCTGGTCTCCCGAAATATACGCAGTTTGCAAACCCTCATAGCGCACAACCGTCCACTATCTGAACGCCGCATAGTCCAAATCATCGCCCTCATATTTTTATTGTTCACAGCCCTAGCGATTTTGGTGTGAAAAACATGGTAAAACGAATAATGATAACGGGCGCAGGAGGACCAGCAAGCATAAACTTCACCATGTCGCTTAGAATTGCGCCAGAAAAAATGTTCCTAACCGGTATAGAAGCCAACGAACACTTTGTCAACTTGGCTAAAACAGATAAATGCTACTTAGCCCCAAGGGCGGACGAACCAAACTACATCACTAGGTTAAATGAAATCGTCAAGCGAGAAAAAATTGAGTTTCTTCACCCCCAAACTGACATTGAAGTCTTAACTGTTGGAAGAAACAGGCAGAAAATTGAGGCAAACACCTTCCTCCCGTCGCAAAAAGCCATAGAAATCTGTCAAGACAAGTTTCTAGCTACACGCGCTTGGCAGAAGAAAGGAATAGAAACCGCGAAAGTGCTGGAGATCAAGAATGAAAAGGATATAGACAGAGCTTTCAACGAACTGGAAAAACCGCTTTGGATCAGGGCGAAACACGGCGCTGGGGGAAGGGGAAGCACTCCGGTGGAAAATAAGGAAACGGCCCTAGCTTGGATCAAATACTGGAAGTCTAGAGGAAAACCCTGGGAATTCATCGCCCAAGAATATTTAGGTGGAAGAAACATCGCCTTTCACAGCCTCTTCAAAAACGGCGAACTCATAACCTCCATGGCAAGAGAAAGACTAGAATACATTTATCCATACCTCGCGCCCTCCGGAATCACAGGAACCCCCGCGGTTCAGCGGACAGTACACAATGATGTGGTTAACAAAATTGGAACAGAAGCCGTTCTCGCCGTGGACCCAAACTACAACGGAATCGCCTCTGTGGATTTGAAGGAAAACGCGGATGGAACCCCCTGTCCAACCGAAATAAACTCGGGGCGAACGTTCACCACCTCGTACTTTTTCAGTTACGCCGGAGCTGAGTTAAGCGCTGAGTGCAACATGTCGGTGAAATGGTTCGCTAACATACCGTACCTTTACGTGAGGCTCGCTTACAAGGAGGCCGTGCCAAAAATTCCGAAGTATAACATTTTACCCCCTGATGTGTACTGGATCAGACATATGGACGCCCCCGCTAAGCTAGTTTGGAAAGGAAAAATCTTGGGAGCGATGTACCGCTAATTAGCGATTTCGGAAGTGAACCTGCGTGAAAATTTGGGTTGACGCCTGCACCGGAAAACATGTAAGATACATGAGTGCAATTGCCAAACGGCTCAGAAGCCTAAATCATCAACCCATCTTAACCACAAGGAAACACCCAGACACGCTTTCATTAGCCAATTTTATCGGTGAAAAATTCACGGTTGTCGGAGAATATGATCCTACATCAACTTTTACGAGGTTGCAGGCAAGCGTTAAACGGGAGCTTCTGTTCTGCGAAATGTTTAAGACCGCGGTTCCTGACCTTGCCATTTCCCATCAATCTGTCGAAGCATGCCGGGTGGCTTTCGGACTCGACGTTCCCATAGTTGCTACTGCGGATGCGCCGCATGCTGAGGCAGTTAACAGGCTGACACTGCAACTAATCAATGTTCTAGTCACCTCAAAAGCGATTCCGCCGAGTTGTTACCAAGTTTACGGGTCCAGAAAAATTGTGCAGTTTAATGGAGTTGATGAGGTGGCTTGGATTAAAGATTACAAACCGAAAATGAGTTTCGAGGAGTACGGGAAACCTTTGATAGTGGTTAGGCAGACGGAGACGCAGGCATCCTACGCACAAGGAAAAACAGACATAACCGAACAAATAGCGCGGAAACTCACCTCCCTTGGAAAAGTAATTTTTCTCCCGCGATATGACAGGCACCCAAGAAAAGGACTCATTGTTCCCCAAAAGTTTTTGGACTCTGCTAGTTTAGCCGCAGAAGCAGATCTTATAGTAAGCGTGGGAGGAACCCTGGCAAGAGAAGCTGCTCTTCAGGGAACGGCGAGCATCGTAATCCCGTTGATTCAGAAACCGGAACTTTACTATACGAATAATTACCTTTCAAAACGTGGGTTCCCGTTGTTCACGGTTAATAACATAGATGAAGTTATGAAGCAAGCGAAGAAATATATTGGCGAAAAATGGAAGGTTAAAGAAATGTTGGATAAACTTGAAAACCCAATCGACGTAATTGAAAGGATCATTGAGGAGGGTGAATATGACTAAGGTTTTAGTTGTCGGCTACAAAGGTAAAGTCGGTTCAGCCATGTACGCAATCCTCCGTGGAAACCCCGATTTTGAAGTGCACGGAATAGACATCGGCGATACTTTAGACATCAAAAACGTGGATTTCATGCACATATGTTACGGATGCAAAGACGAGCAGAAGTTCGTGGAAACCACAATCAGCTACATTCGAAAGTTCAACCCAAAATTAACCATCATCAACTCCAGCATAATTCCCACAATAACAGAAAGAATAGCCCAAGAAACCGGAAAACCCATCGCCCACAGTCCGGTTCGGGGAATGGACCTTTCCATGAGGCACGACCTGCTTCACTACGTGAAGTTTATAGGAGGAATAAACCCGAAGGCAAGCGAGTTGGCGAAGAAACACTTTGAATCCGTTAGAATGAAAACCTACGTCTGCAGAAGCCCTAGAGAAACCGAATTCGCCAAGCTTTTCGCCACGAGCTACTACGCCTTAATGATCGGGTGGTTCCAAGAAATGCATAGAATATGCGAAGAAAACAATGTGGACTACAACCAAGTTGTTGAATTCATAAAAACCGAAGAAGATAAACCGATACTGTATCCAGGCTACATCGGCGGAGAATGCCTAATCCCAAACATCAACCTCTTGCTTAAGAAAATTAAGTCAAAATTCCTCCAGGCAGTCCTAGAGTCGAATGCAAGGTATAAGCCCGTTCCGCCTGAAAAACAGCTCAGAGGAACAATTAGGAAGGACAGGTGGAGATTTGAAAAAAACTGAAATATGGGATCACCCCCTTCATATGTACTGTCTGACGCACAAAGTTTATCTTAAAGCTTGAGAGGTTTAGGACAACATGTCGGAGAAAAAGTCACGAAGGGAAAGGATAACCGGCGCCTTAAAGAAGCTCGGAGTTATTCGCCTCAAGTTGCCCCACTCAAGCTTAATTGAGATCTCCATCCTAGTCATGATCCTCTCCATCGCCTTCATCGTAAGGATGTTACCTATCCGTTGGGGCTTTTACCTCTCAGAGTTCGATCCCTATTTCCACTACAATTCAGCAAACTACTTGGTAAACAACGGTTTTGCCGCTTGGTCCACTTGGACTGACTATAACAGGTGGTATCCATTCGGAAATGATGTTTGGAGAGTTTCCTATCCAGGATTACCGTTTAGTTATGCGGCCCTTTATGTTATACTGAGAGCGGTAGGTTTTACAGCGTCCCTTTGGGAGGTCGCTATTATGTGGCCAGTCATCATGGGAACACTGACGTGTTTAGTCATATACTTTTTTACAAAAGACATCGAAGGCAAAGCAGCCGGTCTGTTTGCAGCCCTGTTTCTAGCCTTGAACGCCGCCTACATTCAGCGTACCGCCCTCGGATTCTCCGACGACGAAACCGTGGGAATTTTCGGCATCCTCCTCTTCTTCCTCTTCTTTCTGAGAGCTATCGAAACTAAGAGGCCGGTTAAGAACAGCGTAATCTATGCTGTTGCCGCGGGCTTGTCTTTAGGTTATGTTACTGCTTCATGGGGGGCTTCACGTTACGCTGTTGGAGTGGCCGCCATGTTTGTTTTCGTTTTGATTTTGCTGCGCAGATACTCAACACGTTTACTTCTATCCTACAGCATAACATTCGCCATTGCTTTCTTCATTGCGATCAACGTTCCAAAATTAGGATTCAGTTTCCTCACTGAAACGTTTAATCTTCCGATAGCCGGGGTTTTAGTGCTTTTATGTTTATGTGAGTTGTTCCGGCACACGAAGACTATGAAAACAAAGGTTATTATTACTTCTACGGTCTTAGGCCTTTCACTCGCCATGTTATTTGTTCTTACGACATACGGCTTTCTTCAAGGTACGCCCGGCAAGTTTATTTTGGCAATGAATCCTTTTGGCGCTGTGAATCCCATCGCGGAGTCTGTCGCGGAGCATAAACAAGGAGCTTGGGGAACGTTTTACTATGACTATGGAATAACCGCCCTTCTCATACCTGTCGGTTTGTTCTTTGCAATACAGAATCCCACGAACCGAAATATCTTCATAAGTATCTTCGCCTTAACTACGATTTATTTTGCGAGTTCAATGATACGGTTAACCTTGATTTTGTCTCCGGCTCTATGTGTCTTAGCGGCAGTCACTCTAGTTCGAATATTGAAGCCCTTCATCGTTATCATGAAAGAAGCCCCGGTGATTCCTCAGCGTAAAATGCGGTTTGGAGCCCATGTTGGAAAGGAATTCAGCGCAGCCCTTTTGATAATAATGCTCATCATGCTCATTTTTCCCTTCTACTTACCTAGGCCAAGAATAATATCAGACCGCGCATACACCCCTGCGACAATTGCATCATCAAGCGCCCCAATTAGAACACACGTCAGCGATTGGATAGACGCCTTGGAGTGGATGCATGACAACTTACCGGACACGGCGGTCGTAGTTAGCTGGTGGGATTACGGCTACTGGATCAGTATAAAAGCAAACAAAACAACTCTAGCTGACAACGGCACCATAAACACAACGCAAATAGCAAAAATAGGAAGAATATTCATGTCGAATGAAACTGAAGCCATCAAACTCCTGAAGACCTATGATGTTAACGGTAGACGCCCAACACACATCGTAGTCTTCACAACGTTCCTCAGAGACACGCAAGGCGGATTAAGCGATAGAGGATGGGGAGACGAAGGCAAATGGATATGGATGGCGAAGATCGCTTACTCCATTTTCTCCGAGTTAGGCTATGAGTTCGATGAATATGATAGACCAACAACGTTCGGAAATTGGACCCAGCAAGGATTCACGTGGACTGACAGAGGCAAGAACACGGTGGTGTACAAGTTAATGACCTACGGAAAAGAAACCCTAGGGGGAGCCACCCCCTCTGTCACTTTACAACATTTCAAACCAGCCTACATTAAGGCAGGAACCGTCATCTCAACTAGCGACGGACAAATTTTTATGCCCGTGCTCATCTACGAAATCGTCTATTAGCTACTTCGTAAATGAAAAACCGCTGCAAAACGAACGTCAGCTGATGTAAGTGATTCTTTCTTCCTCTGCCCTACGCATTTTTCGCGCATACGTTTCTCTTTGCTTTTCGATTTTCCGCATTTTTTTCATTATTTCCGCGGATTTCGCGATTTCCTTATCCAGTCCGCTTAAGTCAAACTTAATCTCCAATGTTTTCTGTAGCACTTCAAGGATGCTTTTCGCCGCCTTTGGATCGGGCAGGTAGCCACGGGTCTCGCCTAACAAGCAAAGCGCGTCGATTTCTCTAAATTCAGCTAAGCCTAAGAGTAAACCCGCTGTTCCAACAATTGGGTTTCCAGCCGGACTTGCAATCGCCCCAGCCTGCGAAGCTTTATTTAAAAGCTCCGGGTTAGTTGAAACCGCGACAACCCCTGGTTTTCCTTTGGCTTCTTGCCGGTATCCTCCTAGAGTTAAGAGCGTCTTCACCCCGTGTTTTTCAGCGAAATCAAGTATGCTGTCAGAAACTCCGTATTGTCCTTCAATGGTTTGGGCTTGGCTGTCTCCAGTCATTAATATTAGGTCATTGTTTCCCTTTTTGTTTTTCCAAAAGTAGAATTCGCCTCGGAGAAGCCTAACGCTTCCCTTTTTGTTGACAACAACATAGTACGGGAAATGGGGGGAATACAGTTCAGCAAGTTTCTCAGCCTTCAACTCCCGGATGAGATATTTTGCGGCGATTTTCCCAACCATGCCTAATCCGGGAAGCCCCTCTATCAAAACTGGGCTCTTCAATTTAACCTTCACTTTTTCTTTAACAACCGTCTCCATCTTCAATCAAACCTCTTCACGGCATGCCGATACTTAACGTACTTGTCATGCGGCGAAAACTTAGCTGGATGTGGAACATGTA
>Ga0209636_10003236_pt1 | contig 16606 bp, 17 predicted proteins | sample DeeMarSWOR152_54_FD_187464 | JGI IMG/M metagenome (GOLD analysis project Ga0209636, IMG submission 187464) | Marine sediment microbial communities from White Oak River estuary, North Carolina - WOR-1-52-54 (SPAdes) (version 2) | ecosystem: Environmental > Aquatic > Marine > Intertidal zone >...
AGCAGCACGTCATGTTAGCTAAATCAACAAGTTCGATTTCAAGTTTGGCCAGAGCCTTTCTTGCCGACAACTCGTAGTTTGGCTGACGAGCAGGTATGGTACAACCTAGGAATAGAGCGTAGCTTGTCATTGTGTTTCCTCCTTTTTCTGTTGCAGCTTATCAAACCCAGTAGCGGAAAGAATTTTCTTTAGCGCATCTACGCCCGTTGGTTGAAGAGGCGGTAAACCGAGGTCAGGTCTTTTCTTTTCTACGAATTTGGAAACCCCGACTATGCGGCCGTCGTTTAAGAGGACTGAAGCAAACTCTGAATAAATGTCTGGAATGTAACCCTCTTTGAAGGCGATGTTTCTCAGCGCGTACATCACATCAGCTATTTCAACCTTTTGAGGACACCTTTCCTGGCAGTTATAACACGAGCAGCATAACCATATAGCGTCGCCTGAAATCACTTCATCCTTTTCTCCTAAGAGCGATAGTCTGATGACTTCTCTAGGATTAAAACGCTCGGTGATTTTGGCCACCGGACAACTGCTGGCGCAGGTTCCACACTGGTAGCAGATAGTTATAGTTTCGCCGCCTAAACGACTTTTAACTACACTAGAGAATGCTGGGCTGACGGTTTTTTTCTCTTTCCTATGCTTCATTCCAATTTCACGCTCATCTCTCTAAGAAGCTCCCATTAATTGCAGTGAACCCAGCTTTTGTAATCTCTCAGTCATTGTTTGCGCAGCTTCGGCGAATTTGTCTCCTTCGATGAATACCATGTTGAACATCTCCAACCTCTCTGGCGCTATGCCATATTCCTTCAGCAATATTCTGGCAAGTTCCACCTTCTTTTCAGCCTTCTGGCTACCATCTTCGTAGTGGCAACCGTCACTTTTACATCCCACAACCATCACTCCTTGAGCACCTTCCTTAAAGGCCTCTAGAAATTGGTGAACCTGCAGAATGCCCGTACAGGGAACCTTCATGACCCTGACGTTGGCTGGATACTGCATCATAGCCATACCCGAAGAATCCACGGCGGTATGACCGCATTCTGAACAGCAGATGGCCAGAACCAAAGGCTTAGACGTTCCGTTTATGGACATAAGCGCCTTCATCTGAGCCAACATCTGGTTTGGCCTCGAATGCCTAAGCTCAATGGCGTTGAGAGGGCAAGTTCCCACACAAATACCGCACCCTTCGCACATTAGGTCGGATATCTCAGCCACAAAGTGTTCTTCATCCGTTGGCACCAAACTTATGGCACCGTAAGGACATGTGACCGGGCAGAACTCGCAGTCACCGCAGTATTCTTCGTTGATCACGGCGGTTCTCTGGTCCTTAACTATCTTGCCAGTGGTCATGAATTTGGCGGCCTTTATAGCTGCCGAGTGTGCATGCAGAGAAGTTGTCGGCGCATCCTTGGGGAAGGTTGCTCCTCCGCAGATGTATATCCCTCTTAGCCGGGTTTCAGTTGGTCTCAGTTTAGCGTTGTACTCCTTGAAGAAGCCGTCTTCATCTAACAAAGGCTCAAAACCAATCTGGGCAAGTTCCTTGGTTCCTTCAGAGGGTACCATAGCGGGAGCCAACACAACTAAGTCAGCGTCTAATTCTAGGATTCTTTTCAGAAGTTCGTCTTCAACATCGACGATTAGTTTATTAGTCTCTGGGTCCCGTGAGATTTCGCTTGGTCTGCCTTTGACGAACTTTACTCCCATCTCTCTGGCTCGTTCGTAGTAGTCTTCGTGCTGCCTTCCGGTGGTTCTTATATCTATGTAGCATATTGTAATATCTGTATCGGGATAGGCTGATTTTATTAATGAGGCATGTTTCAGCGAAATCATGCAGCAGATGCTCGAGCAATATGGATTCCATCGTCTATCTCTTGAACCCACACATTGTATGAAAACGATTTTCTTGGCAGGTTTGCGGTCTGAAGGTCTAATTATTGCGCCGCCTGTGGGGCCGAAGCCGTCGATCATCCTAGCGAGTTCAAGGTTGGTTATGACGTCTGGATAGTCGTCGTAGTGGTATTCCTTTATGATGCTGGAATCCCACTCTTGGAAGCCCGTGGCAAATATTATGCTGCCTACGTTTAGGGTTATCTGCTCGCTTTTCTGATCTAATTTTATGGCTTTGGTGGGGCAAACTTTGACGCATTTAGCGCAGTCGTGGAATTTACAGACGCTTTCGTCGATGACGTAAACGGGTGGATGAACGTTCGGGATCCGCATGTAAATGGCTTTGCGGGTTTTCAGCTTCGCATTGTACTCGTCAGGTACTTCCACTGGGCAAACAGTAGTGCATAAATCGCACACAACGCATTTCAGTTCATCAACGTATGTTGGTTTCTTCTCTATTGTAACCTTGTAGTTTCCAGGAACTCCTTCAACACCCACAACTTTCGAATTGGTAAGTATGTTTAGGTTAGGAATCTCGCTGAAACCGGAACGGTATACGCACTTCCGAGAAGTGTGGGTGATGGTTTTCACATCTGAAGCTGGAGACTGTATACAGATGGCGCAATCGTCCGTTGGGAAAAATCGACCCGCACGAGCAGCCAAGCCCCCGAGAAACGGCTCCTTTTCAACTAGGTTCACTGTGAATCCCAAATCCGCCAAATCTACAGCCGCCTGCATACCGGCTATGCCTCCGCCTATGACCAAGGCAGATTTGAGGGCTGGAAACTCAAGTTTCTCTATGGGTTCGAGAAGCTTGGCGCGTTCGATGGCGGCTAGAAGCATGGCTTTGGCTTTTTCAGTAGCTTCTTTGGGTGTTTTCCGATGAGGCCACGCGCAGTGGTCTTTGAGGTCGATGACTTCCACCAAATAGGGATTGAGACCTGTCTCTTCAACTGCTTGAACGATGTTCACCTCGCTTAGCTTCGGTAGGCTCTCTGCAACGACGACTCTGTTTATTTTTCCACCTTTAACAGCATCTACGATGGTTTGTAGTCCTTTGCCACGCCAAAACTCACTTTCTTCCTTGACAAGAACCACGCCTGAAACTTTTTTCACATATTTGGTTAGAGCATTGAAGTCTAGGATTTCAGAGAGCTGTTTTCCGCAGTTAGACAGGAACACTCCAACTTTAATTTCGTCCATTTTTAATCCCTTCATCTTCTTATCGTTTTTAACAACCTTTTTTCGTTGTCGTAAATCTTAACTTCCAAGGGCATCTCACCGATGGCAAAGTGGGTGGCACAGGCAAAGCATGGGTCGTAGGCTCTGAAGGCCATCTCCACCATGTTCAAGAGTCCATCGCTGACTTTGCCGTTGTGTATAAGGCCTTTTGCAGCGTTTTTTATGGACATGCAGATGCCCGGTGCGTTATGAGTTGTGGCCACTATCAGGTTGACTTTTTTGGCTAAAGCTTTCTCATCTAGAATATAATGGTGAATCAAGGTGCCCCTAGCGGCCTCGACTATTCCAACTCCTTCGCCGGGCTTTCCAGGTTTATTTCTAATATCTTTGTTCGTTATTTCCTTGTCCGTAACCAATTCCAAGGCTCGTTCGGTTGCGTACATGAGTTCGATTAGCCGAGCCCAGTGGAAAGCCAAGGTGGCGTGAACGGGTTTCCCACCAAGAGTTTTGTACATTCTATCATACTCTTTCTGGGCTATGGGCGTTGCCATGCCTTCTGCGGCGTTCAGTCTTCCGAGGGGTCCGACTCTGTAGATGCCGCTGTCGGGTCCGGCGACTAAGCCTTTCCATCCAATCTTTTTGAGGTAGGTTAGTTTGACGTAGGTCCATGGTTCAACGTGTTCTTCGATAATGTCTAGGTATTCTGAGGGGGCAAACTTCACAAACTCCTTGCCTTCTGGATCAACCACTCGGACATCGCCGTCGTAGAAGTTCACTTTATTGTTTTTGTCAACCGTTCCCATGTAGTACGTTTTTAAGGTGTAAGGTTCGCTCTTGACCAAGTTTACGTAGTCAACGTTTTTGAGAACCACATCGTCGAAGATTTTCAGAGAGAACTTTGCGAATTCGACGGCGCTTCTAACCATTTTTTCGATTTCTTGCCTCTCCTCTTCAGACAAAGCCTTTGAGATGCCGCCTGGCAAGGCACTCACGGGATGGGTTGCCTTACCTCCGAGTATAGCTGTTATTTTCTGTCCATAGGCTCTGTGCTTTATTACCTCTTTTGCTATATCTAAGCCGACCTTTTGGATCACTCCAAGAATGTTTCTTTCAGCTGGTGGGGCATCTGGTCCAACAACAAAGTCTGGTGCTCCTAGAAAGTAAAAGTGCAGTATGTGATCGTAGATAAAATAGCCACAATACTCAAGTTCTCTCAATTTCTTAGCCGTTTCCGTAGGTTCCACATTAAATGCTGCGTCACACGCTTTTGCACCCGCCATGTGGTGTGCAACCGGGCAGACTCCGCAGATTCTGGTGGTTATTATAGGTAGGTCTTCGGCTCTTCTTCCTTCGCAGAACCTTTCAAACCCTCTCAGTTCAGGAATTTGGAGGTAGGCGTTTTCTACGTTTCCTTGGTCGTTTAGGAATATGGTGATTTTTCCGTGGCCTTCCAGCCTTGTTATTGGGTCTATAATTATTTCTTTCATTTCATCACCTTCCTTCGGAGAATTGAATGAGCCAGAGAGTATTTGTAGAAGGTTCCGATTGGATCAACAGCCTGCTTGATAACTTCGGGATTAGTGGCAATGGATGCAAGTGCGCTGATGGCGGCAGCACCTTGGTCTGTTACGCGTGGACCTGGACCACCGCAACCAGTGCAAGGTACATTTGCTTTTGGACACTGGGCGTCGCAGCCTGCTCGTGTGGCTGGACCCATGCATACCACTCCTTGATCCCAAAAACACGTTTTAAAGTCGTCGTCGATTTCGTAGATTCTCTTGATTTCAGAGAGTTGCTTGTCCTTTTTCTCTCTTGGACATTCATCGCAGACGGATTTGTTAGGCATCAGAACAGATCCTTTTGGAGGCAACTCGCCCTTGAATATGGCTTCAACAGCCTGGATTATAAGGGGAACCGGCGGTGGACAACCTGAGAGAAAATAGTCCACATCTACGGTTTGACTTAGGGTTTTCACGGTGTCGTAGAATTCAGGTAGTTCCAGCTTTCCTTCTTTAACCTTAACGGAAGTTTTCGGGGTCACCGATTCAGGATTTTTCGTCGAAGGAGTTTCAAAGTACGCCCGTTCAAAGACGGTTTTTTTGTCCCAGAGATTTGCAAGGCCTACGACGCATCCGTCACAGGCACAGGAGCCAAAAGCCACGAGGACTTTGGATTTCTTTCTCAGAAGCTTAGCCATATGTTCCTGTTCTTCGGTTCTTATGGCGCCGTTGAAGAAGCAGACATCTATGTATTTGTCTGGAAATGCCTCTACGTCTTTGTATTTGATGTCCATGGCTACTGGCCAAAACAGAATGTCTGCATTAGCAACAACGTCCAAGATTTTTTCGTCTATGTCGAGAACTGCTATTTCGCAGCCTCCGCAACTGGCTGCCCAGTAGAAAGCAAACTTCAGTTTTTCCTTTTCCATAGGATCACCATTTGTGAGAAAAACGTTTAATGTGACATAAACGTATAAACATATTTGTTTTAGATTATTAGATATATGGGTTTGTTTGCTTATAATTTATAAGCTGTAACGAACAGTTCATGTATAAAAACTTAGCCCAAATATAGACCCAAACCGATGACGGTTGCGCGCGCAGAGAAAATTGCGAAGGTTTTTGCGCACATAAAAAAGGGGGAAGGCTAAATGTTGACTATTCGTTCGTAGTTGAGGACTAAGTCTATTATTTCACCGTAGTCTAAAATCTTGATTTTCGAGCGAATCAGTTTCGTTAAGCCCCGCAGTTCAACATCCTTTTTAGCTGCGAAGACTTGTATGCCGCGTTTTATTGCTTCGGCTAGCGTTCCGTTTCCCTTTTTTCCTTCGCATCCGAAGTAAACCGCGTCTTGCAGCAGACAAATTCCAACCTCGCTTTCTTTGTGTTCCAAAGCTAGTTCTATACCTATTGGATCCATATCTGTTACAAAATAGAGTATCTTAGCCATAGAACATCACCTAAAATGTTAAGGTGGCATCAGCCTCAGCTATTATGTTAAGGATTTCGCTGTGTTCTTTTACTGTGACATCATCCACTAAATCTCCTTCGGTTAGTCCACGCTCTTCCAGCGAATCTTTGTCGATGAGCACCGGAATTTCAGCTTCCTTCAGGAAATCTAGGTGATGCTTATAAAGTGTCATATCAGCTCCTTTTAGGAACGCATATGTGCTGTCCCCTATGGAAACAACCTTTGCTTCGGATGCACTGACTGCAACAGCTACTCTTAGGCCTTCAGCGGGAAATAATGAGCCATGTGGAGGCTTTCTTAATAGGATAATGATTTTATTAGGCAAACTTTCTCCTTCCCTAAAAGACTACTAGAACTCTGTCAGATTCTTCCACTATGTCTGCAATGTCAGGTGTTCCAGCCCTCTTAGCGCCCTCGATGAAATCTTTTGTTCCTCTTACAAGCATGCAGAGTGTGCATAAGCGAATTTCTGCGCCCTTTGTTATTAGTTCTTTGAACTGTTCTTCTATGTTGGTTACGCCTGGAACTTTCTTTTGTCCTGTTTTCACGCAGTTAACTGCGTCCATGTAGCAGAAAATCTTGACGTTCATGCCTTTATCTAGGGCTGCTTTTGCTAGTTCGATTGTTGTTTCTGGACTTTCAGATTGGTAAGGTCCTGAAAAAAAGAGGAAGCTGATGGTTGGCATGTTATCCTCTCATGAACATGATGTATGCTGTTACCCAGCATCCTAGGATGATGAATGTGCCGCCGAGTATGCTGCTTAGTGCTAGTTGAGGTATACCGCTTAATATATGTCCAATGTTGCATGCTGTTCCGATGACAGCACCTACGCCCATGATTATTCCACCGATAAACTGTTGCAGTAGTCGCCTCGCATCTGGCGCCCTTAGCTTAAATTCACCGGCGATGAGAGCGGCAATAGCAGCGCCTATTACTACACCAATCACTAGAAACGTGAACCAGTTTAGCTTATCAAGATCACCTGATATTAAAGCATCCAGAAAACCGAACCATCCACCAGAAATTCCCAGAGCATACTTCTTGAAAGCTAGGAAGCCCATTATGCCAACGATTCCTATGACAATGCCTGTGACCCACCAGTTCCAGCCCTTCTTGAAGATTTTTTCGTACAATGTTCCTTCCACCTTAGTTTCTTCGCTTCCACGTTTCCATATCAAAACAGCTAGAATGACAACAGCTATAATCGCCACGAAAATCCAAGGATCTAAACCGAATACATTGGCTAATGTTAAACTGTTATTTCCAACATAAGGTCCAGGGTTATCTGTAGTTATCGCCTTCAAAGCGCCTTCGGTGGGTTGCAGATATAATTTTAACTCCTTCAAAGCGCCTCCGGAGGTTACAACACCACCAATCATTAAACCGAGTAATGCGACGAAGGATCCCATCATGCCTTCTCCAACTCTATAAGTGGTTCCACTAGCACAACCCGCAGCCAAAACCATGCCAATGCCGAAAAGGAAGCCTCCGATAATCATTGCACCCCAGTAAAATGCCTTTGGATATAGTTGAATTATTTCCATTTGTGCCAAGAGGTGAAAACCAATCATCTGAACAACTATTGCCAATGCAACTGCCTTAACCAGCGTATATTCTTTCATCACTAGAATATCTCTGAATGCTGAGTTCATGCAGAAACGTCCACGTTGCAATACAAATCCGAAGATTAGCCCAACTACTAATCCAGAAACCATCAGTGTTGTATCTATCAAGGTTTATACCCCCTTTACTTTACTTTTATCAGTATGCTCCATTCGCTTGTTCCTTTTTTCTCGACTTTCAGGACCTCATGTCCTCGCTTTTCCATTGATCGTGGTATTCTCTCTGCAGATAGGGGATAGTCAATTAGAACCTCTAATATGTCGCCTGATTTCATGCTCTTCAGTTTTCTTTGAGTTTTCACGTCGGGATATGGACATACTTCTCCTCTGACATCCAAAACCTCAGTTGGTTTTTCTTTCGAGCTCATTTTCATCTTTCCTTTTTCTTTGAAGCTAGACTTGTCACAAGAGGGGTTTTTAAATCTTTTGTCGAGGGGTATGCGAGCTTATAATTTATAATATAAAACGAATAGTTTATATATAAAACATTCAGTCCTATCCGTGTGAGACCGATGTTAACAATAGACGAAACTGACAGAAAGATTATATCTCTACTTGGTGAAAACTCCGAATTGTCCCAGAGCGAAATTGGGTATCTTCTGAAAATCTCCCAGCCTGCAATTGGCGCTAGGATACACAAGTTAATACAGCAAGGGGCTATATCCCATCAGATTGGAATGAACTTAAAGAAAGCAAATCTAGAAATCGCAAAAGTTGATCTCTCCACCAACAACAGCGCGAAGATTCTGGAAATCTTTGAAAAATGTCCATTGTTCTTGAACGGGTTCGTAACATCTGGAAAGCACAATTTGTGTCTATTCTTAGTAATCGAAAACCTAGCATCCCTCGACTCATGTATGGACTGTCACATTAGAGCGAACCCGCATGTCTCTGATGTGGAGATTAGCGTTGTTGTTTCCTCTGCAAGAGATGTCATAGCCCCAATGAAGTTAATAAGGGAAAAAACGGAAGTCTCTTCCTGCGGTGAACAATGCGACAAATGCTATTACTATAAATCCGAACGATGTTTTGGCTGCCCAAATACAGTACATTACAGGGGCGCACTATTTGGATAAGCACACACTAACGTAAATCTGTGATTGCAGTTGGCACGTGCTGCCAAAAACAGATGCTTGAGACTACGTCATATGCTTCTATTAGTCTCGAAGTAAAAGATGCGGGGCGATGTGTTCTACTGCCAAGAGACTATCGAAGTTTTCTTATTGCTATTTCCGCGGCTAGAATCATCGGCTCCCACGTTTCATTCAGTGGCGGTGCGTAGCAAGTGTCCGCTTTCGCCAGTTCGCGCACGATTATTTCTTTTTGTATGGCAAAGGACAAAGCGTTTACGCGCTGAGTTACCTCCTCTCCGTCTATCATTTGACCGCCAATGCGCGCGCGCATTATGTCAATGTCAAGATAGAACGTGTATATGTCTCTGCTCCAGTCTAAAAGGAGGCCCAGTGCTAACATTGTTATCCCTTGAACTAGATGAAGAATACCTGCAGCAATGTTGAAACGCTTCAAATACTTGAAAGAGATAGGTGAATCTGCTATTATTTTCTGTCTTTCTTTATAGTTCATAAGCACTCCTCGTCTGAAAATGCTTTTATGCTTTGTGTTAACTGGATTTTGTTACACCTTCTATGACTTGTGAAGCGTTTAGTATTCAGATACTGTGCACATGGTTTGTAATTCCATATTCTCCAGTGACTGGGTCTCTAAAAAGAGGTAGATGCGGGGGATAGAAAGTAAAGAGCACAAAAGCAACACCTAACAAGACTAAAGCAACTAGAGAAATCTTGTTTAGCATATCCGGCAATTCTCTATATGTTAACAATTTGTAGCTGACTAGTTGCCCAATTATGACGGCCACAACAAACGTAAGAATGTCGATCACTAGCACGCTTTCTCCGAGAACAGCTGTGTAAGAATAGAAGAGAATTGATATGATAATTGGTATGAGATAGATTCCAACAGTTTTGGCAAATAAAAAGTTGTTGGTTGATTTCTTTAAGAGTCTGTATTCGATAATTGCATAAAACAATGCTGGCCACAAACCTAATTTTAGATGCTCCCACACACTTTCGTTTACAGCTGAAAATACACCGACAATTGGCTGATGACCAGACCACTCGAAAGTAAAATGAAGTAGACTTCCAAGTATTATTATGAAAAACATTCCAATCACTTCATAACTAAAAACCGACTTTCTTTCAGAGCCACCCATTCCAATCACAAAGTCTAGATTCAGCAAAGCCGAATTTAAAACTTAAGACGCAAACGCACTAGCACAAATGCGCGCAGTCAACGTTGAAGACGACGGGTCTGTGTCAAGAGTGACAAAGATGGCCAAAGAAACATGTCAACTCATTGAGGTAGGCTTCGAATGTACGTCACCGAAATAGACGGTTACAAAACACGAATTTTGGTGGGCCGGGAGAGATTTGAACTCTCGACCTTTCGGTTATCAGCCGAACGCTCTAACCATGCTGAGCCACCGGCCCTCTCTTCAATGTTAGAATAAACGTCTGTTTTATTAAAGGATTTTCTGAGCAAACCCTTTAATTTCTTTATACCTAGTGTATCTCGAGAGAGGGGCCCGTTGCCTAGACAGGATTAAGGCGCCGAGCCGTCTGAAAAGATGGCGCGCAAGCCTTCGGAGCCGGAGACCCGGGGTTCAAATCCCCGCGGGCCCGCCACAAAACATTTTTTTGGGTGTGCAAGCGAAAGTGGACCTGTGGCACGGGGATATCATCGAGACTATTTGCTTTTGGACATTTTTAACTGCTCTATGTAATGTGAGTATCTTAAGATGATGTTTATAAAATAAAAAAAGGGGGGTTATGGAGAAGTTGCTTTTACTTCTTTGCCATGGCGATGAATTTGTCTATGGGTATCGCTGGCAGACTCATGATCTGTATGGTTCCGCGAGATCCAAGTTCTACAGAAACACGGGTAATTGCTTCGTTGTCAGGTGCCTCGACAACGTTTATGAAGTCGTAGGGTCCTAGCACTGCATATTGGGAGACAACCTTGGCGCCGAAGGCTTCGATTTCCTTGTTGACCTCTTTAATCCTTGATGGCTTTTCCTTGATTGTTTTCCTTCCCTCGGATGTGAGGGTTGAAAGGAGAATGTAGGTAGGCATATTTCTGTCCTCAAAACATAGTTTTCGCGCTCTTCCAATTTGTATTTTTCGCTAGATTTCATGTTTTCCAAAATCTAGGATCATGAAACGAGTCTTCGAAACCGTTGAAAACTCAAGTAGCGAAAGCGGTGAACATGGATTGGCAAGTACGCTGTTCAAAACACAGGCTTTTGGTCCAAAAAACAAAAAAGATAAAACAAGGTTTTGACAACTTCTGTTTTCTGCGAGTTGTTAAAGATGTTTGGGTATATGGGAAAGATTCTAAGAGTTAACTTGTCAAAATCTAAGATAACTGAGGAATTTCCTGACGAGAATACTTTGAAGATGTTTTTGGGTGGAAGTGGACTAGCAACCAAATATCTCTTTGATGAAGTTAAAAAAGGTATAGATCCATTGGGTCCAGAAAACAAGCTAATATTCATGACAGGGCCTTTGACAGGAACGCCGTCACCGAGCACTGGAAGATATATAGTAGTCTCCAAATCTCCCCTCACTGGTTTCTGGGGACAGGCAAACTCAGCTGGTTTTTGGGGAACAAATTTCAAAAGGTCGGGTTTTGACGGAGTAATATTTGAAGGCATCTCGCCGAAACCCGTCTATCTTGTTACCGATGACGGAAAGGCCGAGCTTAAAGACGCAAAAGACCTGTGGGGTAAGAATACTTCAGAGACTACTAAATTGATCAAAGAAGAGCTTGGAGAGAATTTCCGTGTCGCTTGTATAGGCATTGCTGGAGAGAATCTGGTTAGATATTCTGCTGTTATAAATGACGCTGATCGACCAAACTGGGGTCGAGCAGCTGGAAGATGCGGAATGGGAACTGTAATGGGTTCGAAGCGCTTGAAAGCTATTGCTTCAAGAGGGACAAAGAAGATCGAAATGGCAAATGAAGATGTTTACAGGGAAGAGGCAAAAAAAAGATACAACTGGGTTAATGAGGGCTTATTGAAAATGAGCCTTGAAGTATATGGAACAGCTGTTCTCCTTGATTTGGTAAACCAGCGGGGTGGATTTCCCACCAGAAACTGGCAAACTGGCGTCTTTCCAGGTGCAGACGATATAAATGGAACTGCAATTAATGAAAAGATTCTTACAGAAAGAAAACCTTGCTTTGCGTGCCCAATAGCTTGCGGAAGACTAAGCGAGATTAAAACAGGGCCATATGCAAGCAAAGGAGAAGGACCAGAATACGAATCTCTTGGAGCTTTGGGTGCCATGTGTGGAATCGACAATCTAGAAGCGATTACACTCGCGCATTTTCTAAGCAATGAATATGGTCTCGACGTAATTTCTACTGGAAGTACAATTGCTTTTGCAATGGAATGCTATGAGAAAGGAGTATTGACCAAAAAAGACACCGGCGGATTAGAGCTTAAATTTGGCGATCCCGATGTCATGATAAAACTTTTGCACAAAATAGCTAAAAGGGACGGCATTGGAAATCTGCTGGCTGAAGGAACAAAGATCGTCTCAGAAAAACTGAATAAGGGAACCGAAAGATTTGCTATGCATGTTAAAGGTCTAGAGATGCCAGCTTATGATCCCAGAGCTGCTAAGATATGTGGGCTAGCATTTGCTACTGCAAATCGAGGAGGTTGCCACATCACAGCTTATATAGAAGGCCCGACTTTTATTGAAATACCTTTTCTCATCATTGAAGAAAGCGATGTTGGAGATATACTTCAGGAAATTCCGGAGACTACTAAGGTTGTTAAGGATATGGAAGATGCGCTTGCCGTTTTTGATGCGGTTGGGGGATGCAAATTTATGGGAATGGTTTTAACTGTAGATGATTGGGCAACTTTGATATCGACTCTTACAGGTTGGAAATTCACTGCAAGCGACTTCAGAAAAACTGGTGAGAGAATCTACAATCTTGAAAGAGCCTTTAACGTAAGAGAGGGATTAACCAGAGCCGATGATACCCTTCCAAAGCGTTTATTAGAGGACCCATTGCCCGAAGGGCCTGGTAAAGGACAAGTAGTAAATCTAGAACCGCTCTTAGACGCTTATTACGAGTTTCGAGGATGGAACAAAAACGGCAAACCAACTCCTGAGAAGCTTAAAGAACTCGGATTAGATTGGTTGATTAAAGAGATTTAGTAGCGACAAAACTTAAACCTAAGATACCTGATTATGATTACCTCAGTGTCGGGTAGGTGATAGACTTGGCTGAGAAAATGACTTATGCTGATAAGCCTTGGTTGAAAAGCTATTTCGTGGGGCCGTTCAAACTTCCAAAGACCATGGAGCCGTACCCCAAAATATCTGTTTACAAGTTTTTGGAGGATTCTGCAACTGATTATCCTGAGCAAATTGCATGTGTCTATTTAGATAAGGAAATGACTTACCCAGAGTTAAAGCTCAATGTGGATAAGTTAGCAACCGCGCTTGCGAATTTAGGTGTGAAGAAAGGCGACAAAGTTGCAACAATTCTTCCAAATTGTCCGCAGTTCATCGTAAGCGATTATGCAATAATGAGACTAGGGGCAATACATGTTCCAATCAGTATATTGCATAAGGCTCCCGATGTGCTATATGAGATAGGCGAATCTGGGGCTGAAACAGTAATCTGCTCCTATAGACGCCTTGAGCGCGTTAATTCAATAAAAGACAAAACGAAACTCAAGAACATAATTTTCACACCTGTACCCATATTCCCTGATTATTCCTTGCCTGAAATGAAAGAAGCGCCTGGTGCTCATCGACTAGAAGACTTAATAGAAAAATACGAGCCTAAACCTCCAAAAGTTGAAATAAATCCAACCGAAGACTTGGCACTACTGCCTTTTACTGGAGGCACAACAGGAGTCCCGAAAGGCACTATGCAAACTCATTACAACATAACCACCGGCGTGACTCAGACACTACATTGGATGATGAAACCTTTAGCAGCGGGAGTTAAAGGAAAAGCCTCTGTACTAACATGTGTTCCTGTTTTCCATCAATATGGGCACTGGACTGTACACGCCTCCATTTCTTGGGGTCTCCGCTTGTTTTTGACGGATCCAAGAGATCTTGATAGAATCGTGGAAATAATAAAAAAATATCGTCCTTTCATGGTTGCAGGTGTGCCCACCCACTATATGCTATTACTTAATAAAGACCTTCAGAGGATTCCGATTTTCTTCTATTCTGCTGCTGCCGCCCTTCCTCCAGACGTTGCAAAAGAATTTGAGAAGAAAATTGGTGTTCCAATGGGTGAGGGCTATGGATTAACAGAATCAACTGGTGCTACTCATTTAAATCTTTCAGCACTTTCAAAAGTCACTGGATTTATGGCAAATGTAAAAAGATCTATTGGAGTACCCACTCCTGATACAGAAGTTAAAATCGTAGATCCAGAGACTGGCGAGGAAGTTCCATTCGGCGAAACTGGTGAAATCTATGTTCGCGGTCCGCAAATTATGAAGGGTTATTGGCCAACTCCAGGCAAGGGTTTAAAAGATGGTTGGCTTGCTACAGGCGATATTGCAAAAATGGATGAAGACGGCTACTTCTACATCGTCGACCGAATCAAAGACATGATTAACGTGTCAGGGATGAAAGTCTACTCAAGGGTAGTTGACGACGTTTTACATGAGCATCCAGCAGTCAGTGTGGCAGGAGTCATTGGAATTCCAGATCCAGAGCGCCTAGGCAGTGAAAGAGTAAAAGCTTTCATAACCTTGAAGCCGGAGTATGAAGGTAAAGTTACTGCTGATGACATAATCAAATATTGTAGAGAAAAACTTCCACCATACGCTGTACCGAAGTTCGTTGAGTTTAGGAAGGATTTGCCATTAACTCTTGCCATGAAGATTTTTAAGAGAAAACTTAGGGAAGAAGAGATAGCTAAGATGAAAGAAAAGGGGGAAATAGCTGGTTAAGAGTAAAGTTTGCTTCTCCGGCTAGAAGTCCACCTTCTTTCCTTCATACGCATAGATGAAGAGCTTCCTAGTGTCATCCACATCTGGAACCCGCGGATTCATAAAGGTACAGGACGAATTCGCCGCTCTCGTCACCAAATCATCTAGCCTCTTCTCAAAATCCTCCCTACTTATCCCCAATTCCTTGAGAGAAGCAGGTTCCCCAACCTCACGATCAAGCCTCCTGACAGCTTCAATCAGCTTTTCCACCGCTTCCTCATCTGTTTTGGCTTCAATGCCGATTGCTCTAGCGATATCAGCGTACCTTTCCATAGCTTCTCTTGCGCCGTACTCAATTGAGTAGGAGAGGAAAAGGTCTACAGATCTGCCGTGCGGGACATGGAAGATGGCACCAAGGGAATGGCCCATGGCGTGGGCGATGCCTGCCTGTGAGTTGCCGAAGGAAATACCAGCAATAGTAGCCGCGTTATGCATCTTCTCCTTGGCTTCCTTATCCTCAGGATTTCTATACGCCCTTGGAAGATACTTGAAAACTATCTGTATCGCTTTAATTGCCAGAGCATCTGAAAAGTCATTACTCCATTGAGAAACGTAACCCTCTATCGCGTGGGTGAGTGCATCTAGACCCGTGTCTGCCACCAGTTTAGGAGGCATAGATTTTGGAAGCCCAGGATCGAGTATAATTATGTCAGCTACTATCTCTCTAGAGGAGAGTTCCAGTTTCCTTTCATCCTTCACATCCGTGATTACGGTGGCCCAAGTCGCATCAGATCCTGTTCCGCTTGTTGTTGGGATGCAGATTAATCGCGCTTTTTTCCTTAATCCAAGCTCTTCAAGCGGGTTTATTCCATCCACACTGATGTCGGGGTTCTCATAGAGGACCCATATTGCCTTTGCCGCGTCCATACAGCTACCGCCACCCAGCCCGATAAACCAGTCTGGACCACATTTCTTGGCAAACTCAGCTCCCTTTATGATCGTCTCCATGGAGGGTTCAGGCTCCACCTCATCGAAGACTTTCACCTCCAGCCCAGCCTCTTTTAGGTAATTTGCCACTTTCTCCACAAAATCCAGTTTGTGTATCACCTTGTCTGTGACTATAAGCACCCGCTTCCCCTTGACTTCTTTTAAGTACTCTAGCGCGCCTTCACCTATCACTATGGTTCTGGGATATGTGAGCTCCCACATAAAATCTCCTCAAAACATGTTCCAAAAAATAAAAAGGGGGGTTAGAGGAATTCTGTGGGAACCTTGCTCGCACAGCCCACCAGCTCTGAGGCGGCTCTGGTGTACCTCATAATCTTCGCCATGCTTCCCGTAAGCTTGAACTTACGTGTTAGCAGTCCTCGAATGGGTCCTATCTCTCCCTTAATCAGTTTCACCCAGTTTCCGTAGGGGCCTTCATAAACGAATTCCGTCTTCTTTGTGTCTCTGCTCGGCACCTGCTTGGCTTCTCGGCATTTTCCATGCCAAAGGTCCACCCAGTAAACCGTTTCCTTGTCTAGTTTCTCGTCTGTAGTTGCTATGAATAGAAAGTCGCCTTCCCAATCTTTTGCCGCGTCAGCGTAAGCCTCGTTCTTGTTGACCTCTTCTTTGAACAGTTTTATCCATTCTTCCGATGGGAACTTTGCCATATCTTCACCTCCAACACCTAGCTTATACACAAAACGTTATGTTCGATATTGACATTTAAGCTTTAAGTTTACAGTTCTTTTGTGCGTGTACGCATAAAGGTAAGACCGAGATATGTCTAAATCAGTGTTTTTGTCAATATGAGTGACATCTAGAAAACCCAAAAATGCTGTACGGGAACAACTATTCACTATTTTTATATTATACACTTCAAGTTCTCTTAATTGTGGAGGTGATTTAAAACTGACAATAAAGACGGGTGAAGAGTATGTAGAGAGCCTGCGTAAAAGAAAA
>Ga0209636_10003239_pt1 | contig 16593 bp, 9 predicted proteins | sample DeeMarSWOR152_54_FD_187464 | JGI IMG/M metagenome (GOLD analysis project Ga0209636, IMG submission 187464) | Marine sediment microbial communities from White Oak River estuary, North Carolina - WOR-1-52-54 (SPAdes) (version 2) | ecosystem: Environmental > Aquatic > Marine > Intertidal zone >...
TCGTAACCCTTCAAATTATCAAAAGTATACCGCCCCATCTCATCAACATCAGTAATCGAGAGATACCTATTATGAAAAATCATATCAGTATCAATATTATCCTTTTTGATAACCCAAGCCCGTCCCTCAGCTTTAAGAGGTGGCATAACAGTTTTTCCTTTTACCTTAGCCAATGTTGGTTTAGCCTTTGGCATATCAAATGATCCTGGACGATCTGGTATAGCATCAATAGTTGTTATAAAACCAGCAACAAGAGATGCCGCCACAGTTTCTGGAGACGCTAGATAAATATCACCCTTACCCTGTTTACCAGCAAAATTACGGTTACCAGAAGACACCGATATTTCACCTACCCCGGTCTGACCAATCTGACCAGCAGCACAACCAGCACAACCAGCAGAACCAACAAGCGCACCTGAGTCCTTAAAAACCTTAATTAATCCCTCTTCAAGACACTGCTTCCAAATTTTATCAGTAGCAGGAACAATCTTAAGAACACGTCCAGGAGCAATTTTTCTACCTTTTAAAAACCTAGCAACAGCTCTCATATCCTCCAATCGACCATTGGTACAAGAACCAATAAAACCAGAATCAACCTTTGTCCCCATAACATCCTTTACACTGACTACATCCTCAGGATGACCAGGGCGCGAAACCAACGGTTCAAGACCATCAATATCAACTTCAATAACATCTTCATATTCTGCATCCTCATCAGCCTTCACACCTTCTTTTGACAGGAATAATATGATTATACCGCCCATCTCAGTAGCCATCGACGCTATCGTAACCCTACCATCAAGAGACAAACCATCGACATAGTCTCCATAAATCTCAGCAGCAAAACCAAGCAAACCATTAGCACCAAGCTGCTGCAACATTTTAAGAACAACATCTTTAGGAGAAGCAGACCTCGAAGGAAGGCCTTTTAGAACTATCTTAACACTTGGCGGAACCTTAAACCAAACCCTACCATAGGCGAAAGCATGAGCGATATCTTTATCGCCCATACCCTGACCAAACGCGCCAATAGCGCCAAGGATATTAGCATGAGAATCAGTAGAAACAATAGTACCACCAGGATGGATAAGCTCCTCATCAATAGCAAGATGAGTCCCAATACCACTGTTTATGTCAAATACTTTGATATCATTTCTACGTGCAAAAAGCCGACAAATATGCTGATTAGCTGCATATTTCTGATCGCAACCACCAGGGTTACAATCAAAAGTGAAAAACGTCTTCTTAGAATCGTCAATTGAAAGATCGTTCTCCTCAAGGTTTTTTACAACATTTGCACCACCAAAATCACGCGCTACACGAACATCAATATCAACATCAATGATATCACCAACATTAGCCTCACTCTTCGAATGGTTTTCAAAAATCTTCTGAATAATAGTTCTACCCATATTCTACTCCCCGCAATCAACTATGGTAAATTTCTCTCTTCTGGTCCATCATATTCACATTCAGCAGTAAACATTTTACGCATAGGTTTTTCCTGTGTTTGTTCTTCGTAAACATGAGCGGTAAGACCTGCAACACGACCCAATAAGAAAAATGCTTTACCTAATCGCCAGTCAAAACCCATATCAGAACTAATAGCAGCTATTGCCCCATCAACATTGATCGGAAGTTTTTTCCCTGTTTGATTTTCAAGTTCTTTTTCAATCGCCTTTGAAAGAGCCATGTGATCCCCTGCTATCTTTAATTCTTCTGCAAGGGCAAATAACTTCTTAGTTCTAGGGTCAGAAATGTGAACTCGATGCCCGAAACCTAGTATTCTTTTTTTCTTCTCCTTTGACTCAGTTACAAGTATTTTTGCAATTTCATCAATATTTTTTTCTTCCTCTTTCATCTTTGAAACTCCCTCTTGTAAGAATTTTGCACCTTTTTCAATAGCTCCACCATGAGCATCTCCTATCGAAAGAATCCCTGCAGCAACAGCAGTTGGAAGAGGGACTCCTCCAGATGCAACGACTCTTGATGCCATTGAAGATGGAGGAGTAACCCCATGGTCTATACAGGCTGTTAGTATTGCATCCATCATTTTGCCATGTTCTTCAGATGGTAATTCACCTTTGAGAAGAAGATAAACAACGTGAGGATACGGAACATTGCCGATTAAATCTTCTTGTCTATAACCTCTTGTTACAAGATGATTAGGCTCCACCTTGGTAATCTTAGTAGTCCAACTCATAAAAACATCACTCCTTAACTTTCCAAATTAAATCTAAAACAGTTCCATCAAACCATTTCGTCATACCAACAATCTCATCTGAAAATTCTAACTGTTGTGGACCCCCTGTGGCTTCATATGCCATATCTTTAAGATCTTCAATAGGTACAATATCCAGTTTATCCTTTACTTTTTCAATAAGATCTTCCCGCTTAGGATTTAATGCAATTCCTTCATTTGTAACAAATGCATCAACAACATCACCAGGAGTTGTAATCGTTGTAACTTTCTCTCTAACAATAGGATTAGTTTTTCTATAAACAGGGCAAGAGATAATACATAGAGATGAACCAGCTGATGTATCTTGATGGCCACCTATACCATGTAACAAACGTCCATCACTATGGGTGTTAACATTAACATTGAAACTAGTATCAACCTCTGTCGCACCAAGAACAACTGTATCCAAACCATCTATTGTTCTACCTTTTGAAGTAGGATCAGCATAATGACCAATATCCGCAGGCAACCCTAGATCCTCCTGTATAAACTTTACAGAATAATCGTCAAAAACCTGAGAATAATAAATATTCTTCACACGACCAGCCTTATAGATATCACATATCAACTTAGTAAGACCACCCGTAGCAGTAGAAGCAACAACATCTTTTTCCTCAAGTCTATTACCTAGAAATTTCATAGCTGCAAGCGATATACCACCTGCACCAGATTGAAAAACCATACCATCTTTGATTAACCCAGCAGCATCCATAAGGTCAACACAGTCGTGGGCAATCTGCAGCTTCATAGGATCCTCGGTAATCTTTGTTGTACCAGACATTATATTTCTTGGATCGCCTATACGATCCACCTGTACGACATAATCAACATGTCTCTCCTGGATCTCCTGATATTTACACGGGTAATCAACAACGTTATCAGTAACAACTATTACCTTATCAGCATGCATAGCATCAACCTGTGAATAAGAAATAGGTCCAAACGCACTCTCACCAATTACACCAGTAGCATTACCACACTCATCGGCAGCAGAAGCAGCAATAACAGCAATATCTGGATGAAGTTCACCAGTTTTAACCGCAGCCCAACGCCCACCATGAGAACGCAGAACTACTGGAAAAGAGAGAGGATTTTTAGAAACATAATCACCAACAACACCGTTAATACTACCCTCAATTCGGTTTACCACACCTTCTTTAATAAAATCAATCACTGGTTCATGAACATTAAAAATCGCAGTCTGCGCCATCCTAATATTTTTGATACCAAGCTCACGAACAACATCAAGTGTCATATTAACTACAAAATCGCCGTTACGAAGCTGATGATGAAAAGAAAGCGTATCTCCATCTTTAATTCCGCATTTCCTGAGAGCCTCAGATAAACCTGTAACCTTTGAAACATAGCTATGTTTCTTTGCACCAGCAAATGGCTTAAAAGTTCTACCAGCAACTTCTGTCTCAACTATTTTACCAGCAGCATTCTCAACCTTCATAACTCTACACCAACGACTTCTTTATCTCAAAATCTATGAAATCACAATGATGAACAATAATCGCCTCAGGACTTCTTTGAATGCTATCTCCCTCCTTTGAATGAGCATAGATAATATGAACTACCTCATCAGGCAAACCACATTCCTCAGCAAGCTCTGACCCAGAAACAGGATGACGAACACGCTTACCAAACTCACTCTTCACCACTGAACCATCATCTTTTAACTCGTATTCCATTAATTTACCAACATCATGCAAAAGAGCTCCTGCAATCAAATAACCTCCGTTCAAGTTTTCTTCCCTCTCGTCCATAACACTCTTTGCAAGTCTGGTTATCCTCTTTGTATGGTCAGTCAACTTACCAGAGTTTTCAATTAGAAGAGTAAACGGAACATCATCAAGAGATTCCCAGTTACCACGATCCGCAGCCTTTTTCCATACCTCAACAACTTTATCTCTAAGATCCTTATCTTTTATCCATTGTAACTCTGAAAAACACGTTTCAATATCGCTTTTCTCTACCATAATTTACTCCCCCGATTGTTTTTCTGTAATCTGTATTTCCATTATTAACATTCTCATTAACGTTAATACCAAAATTAAAAAAAACTAATAAAAAGAAAAAAAAGAGAGATTTATGAGTTCTTAACTTGAAGATTATGAATTAGCCGCCCTGCCCATGATACGTTGCAGAAGATTAACAAATAATTGTATGTCTGCGTTCTGACTAGGAAGTCCACAGAATGGTACATTCACTAGAAAACTCGCCTGTCCGCTTTTCCCTTCTAAGGTATCTTTTGACCATGCTTTAATCCAATACTTTCCTTTTTCAGTCCAAGTATGCTTAAGAGAAATTGATTCACCAGAGCCATATAGTCCAAGCCAATCTGTTCCATGTCCATCATCCCAGTCAACACGGTAGTATATATCATGTCCATCTGGATCAGTTGCGACAAAAGTGTACTCATACTCCATTCCTCCAATTACCCAGTGTGAACCAGATATCTCCGGTTTACTCGGAAGCTGATTTTCCACGATTGAAATAATTGATATGTTTGACCAATCACTTACGACTCCCCAGATATCCTTTGCTCTAACTTTTACTTCATAGTCTCCAAGCTCAGACCACGCATGCTCTTCTTCTGCTGTTTGTCCGGAAGCATATGGTCCAACCCAACCGCTGTTATATCCGTCGCCCCAGTCGAACAAGTAGTAGATTTGTTCTCCTTCTGGATCAGTAGTGACAGCTGAGAATGTGCATTCTACATCACGGATCCATTCATCTGGTCCATCTGGTGCGTCAGGTGTCTCAGGTGGCTCACTTGGATGAGGAGTTTTAATTTGTTGCGCAGGATCACCAAACAGTAAGCATGCCTGTATAGTTCCTCTCCAACTACCGGGTGCTTGGTAATAAGTCCAGTTTATAACGGGAGCCATAGCGTCTTTAGACCATGCCATTGCTTTCCCAAGTTGCCAATTGTTAAAATCTTCAGAGTTGTTTTCCATGTCGAAGAAGTAATCCCAGAATAGTTTCATCTGTAAAGCACTGGATGAGTTAGTATCTTGGAGTGACCCCCATCCATAGCTCGTATGATAGATGCAAGCAAAAGCAAGTTCTGTATCAGAATGGAAAAGCATGGAATGTAAAACGCCGTCATCTGTAGGGTAAAAATCACCGCAGTGACACCCAAAATCATGGATGAAAAACGGTTTCGTGTTATGATAGTTTGACTCCCATTCATAGTCATTTACATCTAGCGATTTACCTGAGCTAGCATGGGCAACACCACTTAGCAATGTTACACGATCCTCGTTAATAGCTGTTCTGAGTCCCGCTATCGCTGCAGAAGTGCTGCCTCCCTGCCAACCACCAGGATTAGGTGGTTCACCAGTCCATTTCACAGAGAGATCATATTGGTTATCAGGATTATTCTCATTCCATGTTTCAAAACCGAATTGGACACCAAGCCACTCAGGATAAGAACCATGAGCCCCTGGAACTGGGCCAAGCCAATCATCTGTACCTTTTATTGCACCATAATCTATGAAATCATCACCTTGACATGCCCATGTTGTATCTCCACCGTAGAAAGCTGCGTTATCTAGATAAACATCTTCGATGCTATCTGCGTAGTAGAAACTCTTAGTCATCCAATTAGATACGTCTTGAGGTGTATCACAGGTGAGACGACCAATAAATAATTCTGCGTATAAATCAAATCCAAGATCGCCTTCTTCACCCCAGCTATAATCTTCATCTGCATTGAAATTCTTATCAAGATTACTCCAATAGATATCAGCCTCCACGTTAGATTCATAATCGTAACTCATTTGACGCGCAGGAATCCATTCACCATCGCCACCAATAAGAACATATTGAGTACCCCAGTCTTCATAGGCATCTTTACAGAACTCACGAATATGAGCCTGTATATCATTAAACGGCGGATCGTTTTCATAGTCGTCACAGTCGTCAATTTCTTGCTCGGTTACCAACGTACAGCTAAATCCGTCATCATCAGCATGTTTATCCATAAGACTCTCCCAGTTATAAGGAATTGAACTAGTTGTATCCCAATAATCCAAACCACCGTCTTCAGTAGTAACAATCACATAATCGTAGTGATCACTTGGATCACAGAGACCACCCGGATAATCAAACGTTGGTATATCAGTTGTATACATCTCTGTTACTTCAGGGTTCCAAACTAGGTTTTCCACCCAAACTCTATCCTCTGGGTTGTTCCGGTAAAACGGGTTTACATAATCAGTGTCTTCAAGATTCAGGGTGACTGTTATCTCAGGATAATACATGATTTCGCCTTTACTTGGGACATATTGCATTGGTTTCAACGGCATATCAAGGATCGCATAACCCCTAGAGTAACCAATATTATAGTTTTCATATATCTCAGAAGGATACACGACGTTAGAAGAGTAAAGCTCTGAGTTGATTACAAAATCAAAATCTTCTGGTTGACTGCCAATCGGCACAGGATTCTGATATGGAACAATAGGTGTTTCCACCAAATCGATGTTCTCAAGCTCTATTTCTACAGGCGTCCCAAAGACCTCTACATTTTTTACTGATTTCTTAGCTGGGATCAAAAGCTTGATGAACCTCACAGGCAACTTTGGGTCACCAGCTCCCTTTCCCAATGCCATACAACCAGACATATGTACCAAAGTATACTCAGAATTATCAACATCTGTCGTCTCAAAACTTGGTTCACTAAATTCGAACGTATAACTAAGGCTATCAGAACTAGTCATTTGTTTATTCAAATTAAGCGATTGCTTAACAACGCCTTTTACATCAGACGTTGCTGTCATCGCCGACAGGGATGTAGCCAACAACAAAACACATATAACCACCCCCACACTTCGCCTGCCTAAAAATATCTTTTTATAACTAACATTCTTCATAATTTCACCTCCATCTTAAACCAGGTTAACAGATGTTAATAAACTGGATGTTTAAAGCTTTTACGAATAGAATAGAAAAATTAAAAATTACATTAAAACATAACAACAATATGGGAAGAGGAAGAGGTGATTTAGAGGGGGTATAATTGGATGGGTATATCTCATCTAAAAATATCCGCTTCTTCTCTTCCCAGTTATTGCCAAATAATGAAATAGAAAGAGGTTTTATGTGCCTTTTTCGCATCTGAACATGTAAACGGATATGCGGATGTTAATGCAGATATTACACAGAATAAAATTGACCTTACTATGACAATAATAGACAACTAGTTGTATTCATCCCAGCTTTTAACTTTCAAATCTTCAAACGAAGATCTAGAAATCGCTTCAACAAACCTCTTCGCAAGTTGCAAATTAGTAATCAAAGGAACATCAAAGTCAACTGCCTTCCGTCTAATGAGATAATCATTGTCGAGCTCCTCTTTTTCAATATTTTTAGGTATATTTATTACCAGATCAATTTTCCCATCAGCTATATAACTAAGCGTATTTGGTTCTTTATTTTCCAAAGGCCAGTGCAGAACCTCTGCTTTAACACCATTGGCCTCCATAAAATCAGCTGTACCCTTCGTAGCATAAAACTTGAATCCCATTCCATCTAATATCCTAGTGCTATCTAAGAACTCTGCCTTACTATCTATCGGACCGGTAGATAACAAAATTGTTTTCTTCGGCAGTTTAAAACCTACTGAGATAAAGCTTTTCAGAAACGCCTCATTGAAATCATCACCTAGACAAGCCACCTCGCCAGTAGAGGCCATTTCTACACCCAACATGGGATCTGAGCCTTTTAGACGGGTGAAAGAAAACTGCGGAGCCTTCAAACCAACATAATCTAAATCAAAGGATGACCGATCTATAACAGGGACACTTTTACCCATAATAATCTTAGTGGCTAAATCAACAAAGTTTATCTTGAAAACCTTAGAGGCGAACGGAAAACTCCTTGAAGCCCTTAAATTACACTCGATAACCTTAACATCATTATCTTTAGCGATAAACTGTATGTTAAAAGGACCAGTTATATTCAAAGACTTCGCGATCTTCTTCGCAATTATCTTAATCCTCCTCATCGTCTCTAGGTAGGTTCTCTGAGGAGGCAACACCATAGTTGCATCCCCTGAGTGAACCCCAGCGTTCTCAACATGCTCAGAGATAGCATAACAATAAAGATCGCCCTGCCTCGCAACTGCGTCAATCTCTATCTCCTTAGCACCGGTTATAAATTTACTTATAACAACAGGATGCTCCTTACTAACCTCAGAAGCTTTCTTGAGATATTCCTTTAATTCATCTTTACTTAGCGCGATGCTCATCGCAGCACCACTAAGCACATAACTTGGTCTAACAAGTACAGGATACCCCGCTTTATCAGCAAACTCCTCAGCCTCCCTTAAACTAGTCAATTCCTTCCACACGGGTTGATCTACCTCTAGTTTATCCAATAGCCTAGAAAACTTATGCCTATCCTCAGCCTTATCAATACTAAGAGGAGCCGTCCCAAGTATTTTAACACCGGCATTATGCAATGGTAAAGCCAAATTATTTGGTATTTGACCACCCATCGAAACTACAACTCCAAGGGGCTTCTCCTTCTCACAGATATCCAAAACCCTCTCAAAAGTAAGCTCATCAAAATACAATTTATCACAAATGTCATAATCAGTGCTAACTGTTTCAGGGTTACAATTTATCATTATAGTACGATACTTCAAATTCCTTAACGTCGCCACTGAATTAACACAACACCAGTCAAACTCCACTGAGGAACCAATCCGGTAGGCTCCACCACCAAGGACAACAACCTGGTTTTTTTCTTTGAAATCAAGGTCGTCTTCACAAGCATTATATGTTAGATACAAGTAGTTAGTTTTAGCTGGATACTCTGCTGCAAGTGTATCTATTTGCTTCACACATGGAGTGACGCCAAGTTTTTTCCTTCTTTTCCTCACCGCCAGCTCATTACTTCCAGTAAGCATTGCTATCTGCAGATCAGAAAAACCTTTTTCTTTCGCCTCTTTCAATAAAGACAATGGTGGATTTTTAACCCTATAGCGCCTCAATTTTTTCTCTATCTCTACGATATTCTTTATCTTATAGAGGAACCATGGGTCGACTTTAGAAAGATGGTATATTTTATCAATAGAAAAACCTCTTTTGATTGCTTCAGCAATCGCAAACATTCTTTTATCAGTTGGTTCTTTCAACTCCTTCTCCAGATTATTAAATTTGAGGGTATTACAAACAAGACCAGGCATCCCGACATCTAACATTCGAATTGCTTTCTGGAATGCCTCCTCATAGCATCGTGCAATCGCCATTACTTCTCCTACAGATTTCATTTCAGAACCAATACTGAGACTGACTTTTCTGAATTTTTGCAAATCCCACCGTGGGTACTTGAGAACGACATAGTCTAACGCTGGTTCAAAACAAGCCTGCGTCTCCTTAGTTATAATGTTCTCCACCTCGGTCAAACTATAACCAAGAGCAAGCTTCGTTGCAATAAAAGCTAATGGATACCCGGTTGCTTTAGAAGCCAAAGCAGAACTCCTACTAAGCCTAGCGTTAACCTCTATAATCCTATAATCTTCTGACTTGGGATCCAATGCAAATTGTATATTACACTCGCCAACAATGCCAAGGTGTCTTATCACCTTTATAGAAAGAGCACGTAGTTTAAAATTCTCAGAAGCAGTTAAAGTCTGCACTGGAGCAACAACTATACTCTCACCAGTGTGAATCCCCATGGGATCAACATTTTCCATGGAACAAACAACGATGCAGTTATCAAAACGATCCCTTACAACCTCATATTCAATTTCTTTCCAACCACCGAAATATTCCTCTATCAAGATCTGCTTGGTAAAAGAAAAAGCCTTTTTCGTTATCTCAACTAACTGTTTTTTATTATAAGCTACACCAGATCCTAAACCCCCCAGGGCATATGCTATCCTACACATAACAGGGTAACCAATTTTTTCTGCTACCTTCACTGCTTCTTCTACACTTATTACAGCTTTACTATGGGGAACTTTGAGGTTGATTTCTCTTATTTTTTTGACAAATAGATCTCTATCCTCCGTGTTCAGGATAGCGTCTATAGGAGTTCCAAGTACTTCTATGTTATATTTCTTAAAAACACCTTTTTCAGCTAATTCAGCACCAACATTTAACGCTGTTTGCCCTCCGAAACCAAGTAATATGCCATCTGGCTTCTCCTTCCCAATAACCTTTTCAACAAAATCTGCGTCAATTGGTAGAAAGTATACTTTGTCAGCTAGATAATCAGATGTTTGAATAGTCGCAATATTTGGATTAACTAAAACAGTTTTAATTCTCTCCTCCTTTAAAGCTTTAATAGCTTGGCTACCGGAATAGTCAAACTCTCCAGCCTGACCTATCCTTATAGCTCCTGATCCGAGGATTAGAACTTTCTTTACTTTAGTTTTCGCTCTGTTTATCATTTCATCGACCTAATAAACATGTCAAACAAAAACTCAGTATCATCTGGCCCAGGAGATGCCTCAGGGTGAAACTGCGTCCCAAAAAACGGTTTAGAAATATGAATAATACCCTCATTTGTCATATCATTATTATTATAAAACCACTCCCGCCAATCCTCAGGCAACGTATCAGAATCAACAGCATAACCATGATTCTGCGAAGTAATAAAGCATCTATTAGTTCCAACCTCCATACACGGCTGATTCTGACTCCTATGACCATACTTCAGTTTATAGGTATCAGCACCAGCAGCAAGCCCAAGTATCTGGGAGCCAAGACAAATACCGAGAAGGGGCATATTTTTAGACAGAGCCATCCTAACATTTTCTATTGTTTCATTACACTTTTTAGGATCCCCTGGTCCGTTTGATATTATAACACCATCTGCCTTTTCCTTTAAAAAATTATAATCACACGGGACCCTAATAACAGTGAAGTTTCTTCTTAGAAAAGCTCTTATTATATTATTTTTCGTACCACAATCAACAATCACAACTCTTTTCTTACCTTTTTTGTAAACAATAGGTTTTTTAATACTAACCTCTGCCGCCAAGTTTCTTTGATTTGGGTCTTCAAATGAAATATTTTCTTTATCATAAACGATTTTTCCAAGTAGTGTACCTTTCTTTCTTAATTTTTTAGTTAACTCCCTCGTATCAATACCATAGATTCCTGGAACAGTATGTTCTTTCATCCATTCCGATAAAGATTTTTTAGCATTCCAATGAGAATATTCATCGGAATAATCACTGATTATCAAACCCTGAACCTGTATTCTATCTGATTCAAAATATTTCAACAAATTATCTTCCCTTTCATCCAGTGGGACACCATAATTACCTATCAAAGGATATGTCAAAACCAAGATTTGTCCATTGTAAGAGGGATCAGTCAAACTTTCAGGATAACCAACCATCCCTGTGTTAAATACAACCTCGCCATTCATAGTTTTTTTAGAACCAAAAGAATATCCCTCAAAAACTGAGCCGTCTTCTAGTACAAGCTTCGCGATAGTGTTTTTCATGTGACAAAATCTCCCGTTAAATGTAAGATCATGTTATAATACCTAGACTAAAGTCTCTGGTACTTAAAAACATAGAATGGATAATGGCATATTTAAAATGTATATGAAAAAACAATATTTTATGCATTGGTAAATTTAAAAATTGAATATAAAATCCAAGATAGCTAGAAAAACAGGGTTTTTTGGATTATGGTAACAGTTGTAAAGAAAGATTTAATAATATAATAGTAATAAATATTTATATAGGAATATATGATAGCTGATGTAAAATGAGTCTTAAGTTTAAAAAGATAGATGCGGTAATCGTAGTAGCTTTAGTAGTCATAGCTGGGCTTGTTTTGTATAGAGCAGGCTATATTTTCCCGGAGGAGACTAGGGAACTGGTAACGCCGGAGAGAGAAGAAATCCCGCCAGCGCCTCCTGAACTACCAGAATCTCTAACAACGGGTTTTATGAGAGCTGTTTCTCCTGAAGATGAGGGTAAACATTTTCACAAGATTAGTATATGTAGAGAATGGTGGTACTGGAGCGCAATATTTGATGATGATAGTGCATTAGCTGGATGGACCGTAGCAGTTAGCTTTAACCATATGGCACGCAGTGATTTAAGACTAACATTGAAACCAGATCTACTGGTGGTAACATTAATTGGACCCAACGGCGAAGAATATGGCGGAATTATAAACAAAAAACGAGGGTTTGGAATATTCAGCCAACCTACATTAGAAGCAAAGACACCAGGGGTTAAACTAAAATTTGAGGATTCATGGGCAGAAGGAGAATATCCAAACTGGCATGTCCATGCTGAGGATTTAGATATTGATTCTGAACACGAAATAGAAATAGATTTAGAATATTTTGCACCATCTGAAGGATTATGGACTATCGGAGAAAGACCCTTCGATAAATCAAAAAGCAACATCGCCAGCTACATGTTCACCGGGTGTAACGTCACAGGTACAGTAGAAATAGATGGCGAAGAATTTATTGTAAAAGGAACAGGACATCACGAGCATTCCTGGTCACCCAACATTATAACAAGAAGGACGTTCAATGGATGGGACTGGTGCCATATGACACTTGATAACGGATGGAACATATACTTCACCAATTATCATCCAACACCACAGTTTATAACCACCAAGATAACAAAATTAAACCAATTTGACTCATTAGTCATAACAACCAACAAGGGAATAACGATTACCAAATTAGAAGATATTGACCCTGAAATCACAAAATCATACAAAATCTTTCCATTTGCACAGATGCCCTCTGAGATTAGCATAACCGCAAAACCAAGTCGTCTTCAACTATTACTAAGATCATATAAAATACAACTAGATATCGATATCGTAGCTGAAAACTACTATGAGAAAGTATGGAAGTTCCCAACCTACGTTGGAATGAAAGTTGGAAGAAGCACTATGAGTGGGAAAATAACATGGTCTGACAATGATGGCAACTATGAAATAGAACTAAATGGCATAGGAACTATATGGAGCATGAGAGCACTGCTTTGAGTAAGTCCCTCTATTAAATGATAAGAGGTTTTTAGGTTCATCTTTTAACTAAATAACATAAGCTATAGCATCAGGACCAGGAGGAACTTTCTCAATCACATTGAAAACTTCCTCACCACAACGTAACTCAATCCTTTTTATTGAATAAAACTGGTAATAACCTGTTTCATTAGGAGCATTGAACTCCCAGCTCCAACCATCTGAAGCATCGATATCTGTTTCATAAAATACCCAATTACCCCAAGAAGCATTATCCTCAGAGTAACAATAATATAAATCTAACGAAAACGAAACATTATAAGAAGATATATAATACAACACATAACGAATATAATAAGGAAGAGATAGCTCCATATTACCCACCAATGTAAAACAAGACAACTGCTCATATTGTGTCAAGTCGTTCACCTGCGAATAACCATAAACCGGCGGCAGATCATCATCAGGAACCTTAGCCGCCCATGCTACCTGCCTTCGAACAATCCACCAATTATAAGTCACATCAAATGGAGTTGCATTTACCCAAGAATACAACCCAGCAAGACAATTATCTCTAGTATCAGCCGCCTCCTCAATATAATCACCCCAATCAACAGCATACTCAGGGTGTGGACCATTTAATACTATCCGCCCCTGGTTTTCATTAGGATATACCTCAGCAGTAATACATGGTTTGTCTGAAAAATTCAAATCTAACACTTTATCAGTCTTCTCCCAATCAGTTGCAAGACGATAAGACATTATAAAACTATACCGCAAAAATTCCAAAAATGTCAATTGAAGACCCATGGATGTATACATGGATTTATACTCTCCATATCGTGATACCAGCTTGAAAAAACTGCGGATAAGACCAAGAAAACCACCAGTATATCTCCACACATGAACCCTTGTAGACTCATTTTCAGATAAATCCTCAGGATAACGAGCCAATACATGTACCTCTCTATCCGGGTTATCAGGCAATACAAGCGCAGGGCCACCTATCCACTTAATCCACCTTGTATCTTCTAAATAATCATCAAAAATAGGATGATTCGTATTAATCTGTGTATCCATCGTAGGAAAAGCAAAAAAATATAACGCTGCACCAACCTTCTCTGGATACCATCTTTGAAAAGGATAAAACATAGGAAACGCAATATCCTTGTAATAAGAGTTCACACAAGAAACCCCGATAGCACTCTTATCATATTGCCGTTCAAGGAACGTCGTCGGTGTCTTGCTTAACCCAGTAAACATAGCAGTACCACCACAATATCCACAATATCCACCTCCATCTTTCACAAACTGAGCTATTTTCTCCTTCCATTTTTTCACCTTTGGAAGGCGATAAAACCCTTTTGCTATGGCTTCACCATCTCCCACATCGCCACCTGGACCAATCAACACATCATAATTATCTGTATTAAGCTCACCATTAAGGATATCTTTATCATATATAGGAGTGGTAATAAACCGATAGGATCGGTTTCCCACAACCCATGGGTTATATAGAATCTCGAGAAAAGTACCCTTTGCCGTACCTATTAGCGAACCAACTGGTTGTTCGAAAAGTATTGCTACTCTTATCTCTTTCGTTTCTAAATTGTTGTCATCAGCATCTTCTACATCGTTATAGTCTTTTATGTCAGCTGAAGCAACAAAAATGCTACTGACCATGACCAGCATAATTACAATTGCTAGGATTTTTAATCTCATGGTTTTAACCCGCGTGTACAATTTTAATTTTCAAAATCAATCAATTTAATATTTATATTTAATTATATTTAGATTTTTCTATAAATATTCCTATTAGTTAATTATAAAAATACAGGTTAACTAACTACAAACAATCAGAAAACACAGTTAAACTACCCTACTATTTTATTATTTCTACTTCTCCATTATCAGCATCAAGCAGAACAGTATCTCCATCTTTTATCTTCTCAATATCAATTTGATCAACACAGGGAATACCAGCAAGTATCACACCAGTCGCCACTATCGTCTCAGTCTCCTTATTAATAATCCCAGCTGGTGCCACACCATTCTTCTTCAACCCATAAATAACATAAGAACCAACTGTAGAACCCTTACCGCAGGGAAACACCAGTATCTTATCCTTCACAGATTTCCCCTCCAACGGATGGCCTTTTTCTATGACATTACCGGTTTTGATGTCTATACCGCCATAGAAACCTATGGGCTCAGTTGAAACTATAGCCGTTCCCTTGGTTTTCCCTGGTGATATCATTCTTCCTTTCATGATTGCACCTCTATCAATTTGTTTATATTGGCAAAGACAACCTCTTGTTTACAAAAACCAGGTAAATAGTTTGCCGCCTTACCAGAGTTTACACCTGTAGTTTTATACCCCATTTTCTCAATGGGCGAGACAACCATGCATGTATCTGCAACAACGTTACCTCCTGCCTTCTCGATTATCTCAGTGAAACCCATTCTATCTGCCGCTTCCTTCATAACTCTTGAAGTACAAATCCAGATGGGTTTCTTCAAACGTTTACCTTCAAGTTTACTCGAAAGCGTTGAAATCTCCCTAAGAGATGCATGTGGACAACCTAGGATCACGATATCTGGATTCTTACCAGAGTTCAACGTCTCATAGGTTTCATCAAGTTCTTTCTTACCGACCATGATGGTTTCAAGTCTGTCTTTTTTGACAAGATCAGCCTCTGGCGTCAATCCTTCAACATGATACAAGGCAACCGCACCAGAAGCAGCCATAGCAGCACCAAGAGCCTTCAACTGATCAGTATTTGCATCTTTTATACCTGTGAAATAAGGAATCTTATTTTTTACCTGCTTACCAACAAAATAGCCAAGAGCACCAAAATCAGCGTTGAACTCAAGATCAGCATCTACCTTGATTTTAACATGAGGCTGACGCTTTTCCCAAAGGTGTAATCCATAGTTTGGTGTTCTACCGCAAATAGCAGCAGCAAGCGCAGAAGGACCACCCTCTCGGTTTGTTCTCGCTCCAATAACCGAGTTAGAAAAAGAGACCGCTGATGATTCTGACCAAGCAATGTGTTCTCTAAAACGGGGTAGGTTACCAGCAAGATAAGGAGTACATGTCGAGGTGACAATAATACCCATACTTTTGAACGCCTTCATAATCCTCAACTGGTTCTTTGCAAAATCCTTGGGAAAACCAAGTTTATCCCAATTTTCAAGATCCATACCTGCAGGGTTAAGATAAGTAAGTACTTTTACCCTAGCGCCTTTTGAAACCATATCCTCCAGAAATTCTGTACCAGGATCACCAATCGATTTATAGGATACACCAGCAACTTGAACAGACCCAACAGGAATCATCTTATCAGCACCATAGATGTCTCCAAGACGAACAAG
>Ga0209636_10003240_pt1 | contig 16592 bp, 19 predicted proteins | sample DeeMarSWOR152_54_FD_187464 | JGI IMG/M metagenome (GOLD analysis project Ga0209636, IMG submission 187464) | Marine sediment microbial communities from White Oak River estuary, North Carolina - WOR-1-52-54 (SPAdes) (version 2) | ecosystem: Environmental > Aquatic > Marine > Intertidal zone >...
GCTACATCACCCAAAAAAATCCAAGTTAAATAACTTTCTTTTTTTGGGTAGCCATACTTCCATAAATGAATTGCTCAAAAGGTACGGCTAATTATTAATCGTGATCTTTTATTTAAAAATGAATGAATTTCATTGGATAACTTTTAACTTGGAGTTTTTGACTATTTTTCAACGAATTTTTTATGAGAAATCGGCATCCTGTAGAATTATATAAAAAATTAGCAAATCAATTTAGCTCAATTTAAGCCCATTCTCTCGTGCTAATGGGGTCTATAGTACTCCATCGGATCCAGAAAAAATTAAACCTTGGTTATTTCTTGCTCATGTTCTAGTCAAAGAAATTCCAAAATCACAAGAGCAAATGAATAAATGGTATTATTCGGTGACAGGAGAAAAAACTAATTTCACGACTAAAGATCCATATACGGAAATCGTTTAATAAAATACAATGAAGTCAAAATATCTTGGTTTGGGGAGATTAGCAATCATAATTGCCACAGTTGTTCTTATTAGTGGTTGTATTCAACAAAAACAAGAAACTGTTACCTGTGATCCACCTTATATCAAAGTTGGAACAACTTGCTGTTTAGATCAAAATTCAAATAACATTTGTGATAAAGATGAACCTGCTTCAAAAAGCGATAAGGATACCGCAAAACGAAAGATGCCAGATTCTTTAAAATATTGTCTGGAACAATACGTTTATGGAAAAGAAGGTAATTGGGAGGATTCAGCATATGAGCATTGTGAACTTTTATTACCCTATAATTGTTTTTTGGTGAATCAAAAGGAAATACTTTTGGAGTTCTTTGCCTTACTTCAGAAAAGGATTCAGAACAATTAGATGGATGTATAAAAGAACACGTTTGGGGATGTTCAACAGATGCTGATTGTATTAATAAATCAAATATGTATTGCTGGATGTATTTAGATCCAGATTGCGTATTTGGTGATTTAGGAACGTATTGTCTTATCGAATCTGTAGGCTAAAGCTGACAGTTTTTTATTTAATTTTTCCAATAATATAAAAATCATACGCAAAAATGGCTGAAGAAAATAAAAAAGGACTGAAAAAGGAAAGGATTATAGGAATTGACCTGGGAACGTCAAACTCTGCGGCATCTGTTATGATGGGCGGCAGACCAACGATAATTCCAAGTGCCGAGGGCACCACTCTCTACGGAAAGGCGTTTCCGAGTTATGTGGCTTTCACGAAAGACGGTCAAAGACTGGTGGGGGAGCCGGCAAGAAGGCAGGCGGTAACTAACCCGGAAGGAACGGTTTTCGCGGCAAAAAGGAAAATTGGAACCGGGCACAAATACAGTATTCACGGAAAAGAGTACACTCCGCAGCAGATTTCCGCATTTATCCTGCAGAAGATAAAGGAGGACGCAGAGGAGTTCCTCGGAGAGAGGATAAAAAAGGCTGTAATAACCGTGCCGGCATACTTCAATGACAACCAACGACAAGCCACCAAGGATGCGGGGGAAATTGCCGGTCTCCAGGTCGTTAGGTTGGTCAACGAGCCGACTGCGGCTTCAATGGCTTATGGTATAGACCGCTTGGAAAAGGAACACGAAATTCTGGTTTTTGACTTCGGCGGAGGGACACTTGATGTTACGATAATGGAATTCGGAGGCGGTGTTTTTGAGGTCAGGGGAACCGACGGTGACACCCAATTAGGCGGGACTGACATGGACAACGCGCTAATTGATTATGTTGCAGGGGAGTTCAAAAGGAAAGAAGGTGTTGACCTACGCGATGATAAGAAGGCACTGATCCGTTTGAAAGAAGCGGTAGAAAAAGCAAAAATTGAACTTTCTACGACCATGTCCACGGATATAAACCTGCCGTACATCTACGAGCAGAAGAACCTGCAGATGGAGATAACAAGGGCAAAACTTGAACAGCTGGTAATGCCGATAATCGATAAATGCAAGGGGCCGATAGATAGAGCGATTAAGAAGGCAAAGATGAATAGGGAGGATATAACGAAGATTATCCTGGTCGGCGGCCCGACAAGAATGCCGGTCGTTCAGAAATTTGTCGGGGATTATATTGGCAAGAAGATAGAACGCGGCGTTGACCCGATGGAATGCGTAGCCTCCGGGGCTGCCATCCAGGGAGGTATTCTTGCAGGCGAGGTAAAGGACATCGTGCTTTTGGATGTGACCCCCCTGACCCTTGCGATTGAAACCCTTGGCGGGGTTGCAACGCCGCTTATTGAAGCAAATACGACCATACCGACCAAAAAATCACAGATATTCTCAACTGCCGCGGATATGCAGACCGCTGTTACGATAAATGTTGTTCAGGGTGAGCGTCCGATAGCAAAAGATAATACATCCCTGGGAACATTCAATCTGGTTGGAATTCCGCCGGCTCCGAGAGGAATTCCGCAGATAGAGGTGAAATTTGATATTGACGCGAACGGCATACTGAATGTGAAAGCAAAAGACCTCGGAACAGGAAAAGAACAGGGTATAACCATAACCGCTTCAACCAAATTGAGCAATGCCGAAATTGAAAAGATGAGGGAAGAAGCCAAGAAATTTGAGGAGGCAGACCGGAAGAAGAAGGAAGAAGTGGAGGTAAAAAACGAGGCTGATTCAATGGTCTACACAGCTGAAAAGACCCTGAGCGAACTGGGTGATAAAATAGGTGCGGATTCAAAGAAAAAAGTTGAGGATGCGTCAAAGGAACTCAAGGACGCTTTAAGCGGGGATGACATTGCGAAGATAAAGGAAAAGACCGATACCCTTAGAAATGCACTCCAGGAGGTCGGTCAGGTAATTTACCAGCAGGCTCAGGCGCAGCAACCGCCGCCGGAGGAAGAAGCAAAAGAAGAGAAGGGCGAAAAAGTTGTTGATGCTGAATATACCGAGGAGAAAGAGGGGAGTAAATAGGTTTTATACCTTAACTCCCCAATTTTATTAGGGCCATATTTCAGTACGGTGAAGGCATAGCGATTGTATATATCCAATAACTAATTCAGGGGGGTCAGGATTTTATATTTATTTTTTAAATTTATTTTTAAATTTACTCGCAGACAGTGTATGTAGAGTAGGATAAGTAAAATGTCGAAAGCAGAAAAAAAGGATAAAGTTCAGCAGCTCAAAGAACAGCTGCAGGAGCAGAAGGGGCTTGCTGAGAAGTATCTTGAGCAGCTGCGGTATCTTCAGGCGGATTTTGAAAACTACAGGAGGATAACGGAAAAACAAAAAATTGAGATTGTAAAGCGCGCAAATGAGCATCTTATCTCACATCTTCTCACGGTGCTTGATGATTTTGATGAAGTTATCGCAAAATCAAAGGATGAAGGCGTTAAATCGGTTCACAAAAAGTTCACAAAGGTTCTGGCGGGTGCCGGACTGAAACCAATAGATGCGGAGGGCAAATTTGACCATTACTACCATGAGGCGATAGCCAGCGAAAAATCAAAAAAAGAGGAGGGAACAATACTTGAGGTGCTCCAGAAGGGCTACATGCTTAACGACAGGGTGATCCGGCACTCTAAGGTTAAGGTTTCGGGGTGAATAAGAAACCGGATTTTACGGATTAAAAATTTGATGGAATTATCCGCTGCATTTTCTGAAACAAAAAAGAAATTGTTGATTTTTCTCAAAAATGCTAAAACTCCTTTTTGAAAACGAAATATAAATCGACCTTCAGAGAATGTATTTTTATTAAAAATTAAAATAGATTTAATATGAACAAGCAAATTTTAATCCTGTTGGGGTTGATAGTTGTAGTGGTGGGTTTAATTTCAGGGTATATTCTTGGTAATGAAAATCAAAGGGATTTTGCAGCCCAGAATTTTAACTCAAGCATACATCCCGATGAGAAAATTGCATCCGGTTTATTCTCCGCACATACTGATGCGCCTGGTGACGCCCCAAAATGCCCGGGCGAATGTGATGATAACGACCCCTGCACGAGAGATTTCTGTAATGATTCCACGGGTTTCAGATGCAAGTACTTAGTAATAACCCCCTGCTGCGGCAACGAGGTATGTGAGGGTGGAGAAAACTATAGTTCTTGCTCTATTGATTGCAAAAAAATGAATAAAACCGGAAATGTGACAGAGAACCATGTAGAAGAAGAAACAGCCATATCCAATGCAGCGTCAAAAACAACAGAATGCATGTATGTCGGAAGCGAAAGCAGCGATAAATACCATCTCCCTGACTGCACTTACGCAGGGAAAATCAAAGCTGAAAACCTTATTTGTTTTTCAAGCAAGGAGGAGGCTGAATCGACGGGCTATGAGCCCTGCGGGGCTTGCAAACCATCTGATACGATAATGGCGGAATGCATGTATGTCGGAAGCATTGGAGGGGCGAAATATCATTATCCAAATTGCACTCATGCAAATAGGATTAATCAGGATAACAAAATCTGTTTTTCAAGTAAGGAGGATGCTGAATCGACGGGCTATGAGCCCTGCAGCGTCTGCATAACATCTGCTGAAACCTCCGCATCAGATACATCGTCTGCTGAGGAACCCGAGGATACGGCATCCGATACAACTTCCGACGAGACAGGATGCATGTATGTCGGAAGCGAAAACAGCGATAAATACCATCTCCCTGACTGCGCTTACGCAGGGAAAATCAAAGCTGAAAACCTTATTTGTTTTTCAAGCAAGGAAGAGGCTGAGCAGCAAGGTTATGTACCCTGCGGGACATGCAAGCCGTCTTAAATCACATGTTTTTCAATCGTTCGATTGCCTCTATGAGCCTTTCCCTGGGCTGTGTAAGTGCCAGTCTCACATAACCTTCGCCGTGTTGCCCAAAGCCAACACCAGGGGTCATCACTATGCCTGTTTTATCCAGAACGTCTTTGCAGAATTCAATCGACGACCTGTCATCCGGAACTTTAAACCACAGGTAAAAGGTTGCCTTTGGTTTCCTGACACCCCAGCCAAGTTCTCGCAGACCCGAAACCATCAGATCCCTCCTTTCTTCAAATATTTTAATATTTCGCTTTGCCTCATCCTGCGGGCCGTTAAGCGCTTCAATCCCGGCATACTGAACCGCCTGGAATGCGCCGGAGTCAACATTCTCCTTAACCTTCCCCAGCCCGGCAATAACCCCTGCATTACCTGAAGCAAACCCGATCCTCCAGCCGGTCATATTATATGTCTTGGAAAGAGAATGAAATTCCATACCAACCTCTTTTGCCCCCTCCGCCTCCAGAAATGAAGGTGCTTTGTAGCCGTCAAAAGTCATCTCCGAGTAGGGGTTATCATGGCACACCACTATCTCGTTATCTTTTGCAAAATCAACGACTTCCTTAAAAAATTCCCTTGATGCGGTGGAAGCGGTCGGGGCATTCGGGTAATTCAGGAACATCATTTTTGCTTTCCTTGCCGCATCTTTGGGTATCTCATCCAAATCCGGCTTAAACTCATTTTCCTCTAACAGGGGCATCGCGTAGGGGACGCCGTCTGCAAGCGTGGTTCCGATAGAATAAACGGGATACGCGGGGTCTGGAACTAAAACAACATCGCCCGGGTTAACAAACGCCAACGGTATATGGGCGATACCCTCCTTTGAGCCAATAAGCGCAACCACCTCGTTCTCAGGATTTAAGGAAACCCCAAAACGCTTTTTATACCACCCAGAAACTGCTTCCCTGAACTTTAACATCCCGGTGTATGAAGGATAGCGGTGGTTTTCCGGATTTTGAGACGCCTTATTTAACGCATCAATAATGTTCTTCGGCGTGGGAAGGTCTGGATCTCCGATGCCCAGGCTTATAACATCAACTCCAGATGCTTTTTTCTCTGCTATCTGCCGGTCTATATCTGCAAACAAATATCCCGGAATTTTATTGATGCGCCCCGAGTAAGTGATTTCCATATTATTTTTTCTTTTTTACAAAAATAAATATAAAAAATAACCTTCTTAAAGGTTGATCATCAAAATGAATGGGGGGTAAACCTCCATGCCTTACCCAACAATATTTAGATTGAGCAGGAAAAAATCATATACTTTATAATACAATTAAAAATTAAATTAAAATGAAGGATGTGATGACAGAAATGATAGGTGCAGTACTTATAATCACTATAGTTATCGGAATTATCATTCTGGGGGATTACCTCCCAGACAACCGTTTTGATGCGGTTGACACCGTTTCTAAGTGGTTTTCAAGCGAAGAAACCCAAGAAACCACAATCCCTCCAGAAGTACACACAGGCCCGAATAACGCAAATATCACAGTTGAACCAAATTCAACACCCAATACCCCTGCTGCTGAACCTAATGGAACAGTAGTGGGGGATCTTAATCAAACCCTGGAGGATAAAATAACAAGTATCCCTGTTGTTTGCGGCTCTGTTCACTGGGAAAATAAAACTGAAGAAGAACTAAATTATTTATGTAAAAAAATTGTTCATACAATGCAGAATAAGACAGACCTCAATCTAACTGGTTATGAATTTGACCTAACAAACTTAGGTGTATTAGAAGGTAACTATAATTATACAGAACCATTTCAGATAAAAGAAAATTGTGGGATAGCTATTGAACTAGATTCTGATAAATTTAAACCAAATTCAGGTGGTATACATGGATTAGGTGGACAGTGGTGGATGAGGATTTATGTTGGTGATAGATCAGAAGATAGTATTTTATGGGTAGCAATGAATGAATTTGGTGAGTCTCCCTTAGATGATCATAACATAAATGGGACTAATTATGAATGTGAGGGAGTAGATCATATTTCAGTTATGAATCCAAATTGTGTGAGTGAAAGAATAATGACCTTTAATCCAAAAGAAAAAGAAGTAATGGAAAATGCAATAAAATCATTGGCAGAATACTCAAAAAAGTGTAGATAATCTTTTAAATAAAGGAATTTAATTACTTTTTATGGAAAACCAAAAAGTTTTAGTAGCTCTCCTGATTTTAGTTATTGTGTGTGCTGGTATATATTATTACTTCTTTTATGAAACCCCAAATGAACAAAAATATAAACAAGCATTAGAATTAGCAGAAACTGATCCACTTAAAGTAATAGAAATATATGGGGGTCACTGACTTTCTTTTATCAATTCATCATATAATTTTTCACTCATCCAGAATCCCTTGGATCGTAAGTCATCCACAACATTTCTTAAATCATCAATCCTTCCAGTTTTGTATGCCCTCTCAAGTATGCCGAGAGTTCCCATAACCTTCATCCCTTGGCCTTTTGCGACAATTCTTGCGGCAAGATCATCAATTAATATCACCTCTGGTTTAATCTCTTCTGCGAGCACTATCGCTTCCGATTCACCCACATCTAAAAAAATTCTCAAAAAGTTCTTCAACCCAAGATTTTTAATTGTCTTGGTTTTTATCCACTCTGCCGTATCTATTTCCACCGCCCCGGATTGGTCCGCCCCTTGAATGACCACCTCATCATAAACAGCATCCGGGATGAAAACCATATCAAAAAATTCTCTGATCAGAGATAATTTATTAACCTTTGCGAGATTGATTAAAGGACTTGAATCACTGACTGCGATCATTTTCCAAGTTTTTTCCAGGTTTTCCTATCCTCTTCCAACTCTTCCACATCATAGTTCAACGGTACCCCTCTGTCTTTGAGTATGCCGAGCATCTCATTCTTTGTTATACCCAGAAGTTCTGCAGCTTTTCCCATAGATACAATCCCCTCTCTATACATCTCTAATGCGAATGCTGTCTTAACCAGCCACGATAATTCCCTCTTTTTCGTTCTGCACGCAAATAATACTGACTCTGGAAGGTCAATCGTTGTATGAATTGTTTTCATTTTTCCATTTGAATTTTATAAATTATTGTTCATTTAAAAATAAATACAACAAAGAATCATCTGTCAAAGAATCTCAGTATCTTCGTTAAATCCTTCTCCATAACAACTTCATCCGCATAATCTACGATATCCTCGTGTTTGGGGTTAAAAGCGATGCTGAATCCGGCGAGTTTGAACATTGGTATGTCGTTTATGTAGTCACCAACCGCTGCACATTCCTTTAAATCCACCCCTTCGTCTTCTGCTACCTGCCTGAGTATTTTGCCTTTATCGTTGAAACCAACCGACTGGCTGATCCCGGTGACTTTACCGCCGTTAACCTTAAGCGCATTCCCTATCGCATAATGAAATCCATAATTGTCCTTGATCCTGTCTGCAAGCAGTTTAAGTCCCCCGCTTATTATCGCCAATATGTAATTCTCCCCGAGTTTCGGGATCGCATAAGAGGCGCCCTTCATGGGCGGGATTTCATCAAGAATCTCCTTTATCCTATCAATGCTTCTGCCCTTCCACAATTCAACATCCATTAACGCCCACTCGTCAAAGGTTATCTCGCCCCTATAGAACAATTTTTCGTGGGGTTTTGCGGCATTTGCGGTCCCTAAACCGTTATGCACTTCCTTCCAGCCCCCCTTGCTGTCAACCAGAACCCCGTCCAGATCAAACGCGATAAGTTTTATTTTTTTATTCACTTTTATAAAACTATAACAATTAGAAAAATAAAATGAAGGAGTTATGGGTCCGGGCAAATCAGGATTTAGCATGGGATGAAAGGAAGAGGCTGGTTACAGGAGCATTAGAGAGCGGAGCGGACGCAGTCCTGGTCAAAAAAGGGGAGGTTGAGAAGGTCAAAGAGCTGGGAAAGATTAATGTTGCAGCAGATGATAGTGATGCGGACATTTTTATTTTTCACGATATCCCTGATCTTAAAAAAATAAAGGATAAAAAAACGGCATTTTACAATGAAATCAGGAATAAGGAGGATGAGGAGGAAATTGCCAAAGCGGGGAAGAATGCTGATTATGTTGTTGTTTCGACATCTGACTGGACCGTTATCCCGCTTGAGAATTTGATCGCTGAACTGCAGGGTAAGGCAAAGATTATCGTGGAGGTAAGTACGAAAAATGAGGCTGAGGTCGCGCTTCAAACTTTGGAGGTCGGGGTGGACGGTGTTTTGGTTAATGTTGCTCCAAAAAATGCGGGTGAGATTAAAAAGGTAAAGGAATGTATCGAGGAGATCTCAACAGAAAAATTGAATTTGATTCCCGTGAAGATTACAAAGATAAAGCAGGTTGGTATGGGAGACAGGGTCTGCATCGATACATGTTCCATGTTTGATATCGGAGAGGGAATGTTAATCGGCTCGGCATCAAACGGACTTTTTTTAGTTCACTCAGAAACCATTGAAACCCCGTATGTTGCGACGCGTCCTTTCAGGGTTAACGCCGGAGCGGTGCATTCTTATGTTAGAGTTATTGATGGGAAAACCCGCTACTTAAGTGAAATTGAAGCAGGCGATGAAGTGCTTGGAGTTGACTGGAGGGGAAAGACAAGAAGATTAATAACCGGGAGATCGAAAATAGAGAAGCGCCCGTTGATGCTAATTGAAGCAGACGCGAATGGTAAGAAGATAAAGATACTTCTGCAGAATGCTGAAACCATAAGGCTTACGGACAAGGAAGGGAAGGCAATTTCTGTTGCTGAGTTGAAGGAGGGGGATGAAGTTCTGGCTTATGTTGAAGAAAAGGGAAGGCACTTCGGGATCAGCGTGGAGGAGAGCATCGAGGAGAAGTGAATTAAGGATTCAACAATCCTTTATTTTTAATTCAAACTCTTTAAAACTTTTTGAATTTCTGAAATGCATCAATTCATTTCTTTCAGCAATTCGCTTTCCTTCGGCAGTTTTATTGTAACGGAAATTCTTATCTTTTCTTTTCTTTCTCTCGGCGGTTTCAATCCAAGAAACAGGATCAATTACTTCATCAGGATTTCTATTTCTTATATCCTTCAAGATATTCGGATAACATCCCAAAAGCCATGCTTCTATATTTTGTGTTGCGAAATGCAAAATAATCTTTTTATTTTTTGCATCCGGTTTCTTTTTTAAACCATCAGTTTTGGATTTAAATTTGTTTTCCCATTTCTTTGAATTATCATAATCCACCAGAATTATTATCTTTCTATAACCTCTGAGTTTCCCAAAGATGATCTTTTCTAAATGAGCGTATATGCCGTTTTTGTTTCTAGGACGCGGTGGCAAAACAATATATGCATCAGTATCTAACTTTCTCAATATTTTTGATACGATTTTTCTATCACTTTCACCTTCAACTGCAATTCCTATATCAGTCATTTTTTAACTCATCGCTGTGATAACTTTCGCCCAGGGTCATCCCGTACTCAATTAAAGATTCTTTCAATTTTTCTGGATTTTTGATTCTTCTTGCATTCGTCTCCCCATTTTCCTTTTCAAGTATTATCAAATCTTCAGGATCGCACCAATCTATGAAATAAGGTGAATGTGTCGCAAGTATTATTTGTTTATCAGAAGAATTCTTCATCAAATCGATCAGAAATTCGAGCAATCTCATGTGGATGTAATTCTCAGGTTCTTCAAAGCAAATAACGGCATCTTTTTTGGCTGTTTCCATTATTGTTATGTGGGAAAGCAGGGAAATTGTGCCGTCAGACACGCTTTCAGGATAAAAATATTTATCAAAATTTTTATCTTTAACTTTTAAGTAAACATGTTTTCCTTCAACAGTTGGCGAAATGTCTTCAATATCATCAACGACACCAGAAAGCAGTCCTTTGATTCTTTCAAATCTTTTTTTATCCTGTTGCGATAATTTCAATAGAAACAGTGCAAGATTTTCGCATTTCTTATCCAGGGCTAAATATTTATCAATGAATGTTTCGGGGTATTGTAATTTTATGTTTTGAGGAATTATCTGATATGTATAAATCTGACATAATGTGCGTGCAAAAAGAAGGACGCTGACGGAATTTTCCATTACTGTTTCTGGAAGTTTCTTGAGTTGTTCTATTTCATTTTTAAGTTTTTCATTGAATTCTTTCGTTCTGTTCATAAATCCCTCAAAAGCCTTTGTTGATATTTGTTGGAATATGTCTGAAAACTTAGAAGGCATCTCTCCAAACCACTCTGGATCCGGAATTTCATTTATCAAAACATTACCCTTCTTTATTGTTACCTTTTCTTCTACAACTTTTATTACATCATACTTCCCAGAAATTTTTACATAATATTCAAACAAGAAATTTGTTTTTCTGACATTTAATTCAAATTCCGCTTCTACCTCAATATCATTTTCTTCATTTCCGCCGAAAACAACCTCCTTATAACCTCCCCTTCTGATAAATATTTTTTCAATTGGATCTCTAAATCCTTCGCCAAGAAAACTTAAAACATCAATAATATTGCTTTTCCCGCTATTGTTTCTGCCAATCAGAACATTAAACTTTCCAAATTCAACTTCAAAATCCTTCAAAGATTTAAAATTTTTTACTTTTAACTTTCTAATCATTTGAATTTTTATCAAAATTATATCTTGTATTAATAAAAATGTTTTGATTGTTTCGGAATAAGTGTTGATGAGAGCATTGAGGAGAAGTGAATCTATGTTTTTACTATAATGCATACACCAGAATAATCGCGAGAGTTACCAGCAATATCATGCCCATCCAGATGTTAGCAGCGTTACATCTGCATTTTGAATTCTTTGAGGATGTATATACCACAAATAATATTGCAGGAGAGATCATCGGGATGAAACTCTGCTCTGGTGGGACATGCAGAACATTCTTGAAGACAACTGCCAGAGCCATAACACATATCGCTGCAACCACTGATACCTTGGTTTCGTCTTTTATTTTCAGGTTATTTTTATATTATGTATGTTTTGCATATATATAAACGATGAAAAATCGGCTGATTCCAGCGGGATTTGTTTTCGCGGGCATATTCCTTATAAATTCGTTGCCCCACATCTTTTTCGGGGTAACGGGAGTGAGTACATACACGCCATTGGCTTTGAGTCAAGATCAAACCGTAAATTTAATCGGGGGGATATTGAACTTCTGTTTTGCGATTTTGCTTCTTTACTTTTTGAGAAACGCATCGATTAGCATCAGGAATAAAATCATGTATTTTTGTGCTGGTGTGGTGATCGCTGTAATCGGTTTATCCCTCTACCACTTTGATGAGATGAGTTCATACGTATTCTGGACCGTTGCAATCATCGCAGTATTTGCTTATTCATATTTCATATTCAAGAAAGAAGAATGTGAGGTAATCCATGCGGGATACGCCCAGCCGGAAAATGGCGGAAGGGTTGTTCCGGGTTTTGAAGGCGTTCAATTTTATCGTGAGCCGGTCCTTGATTGTGAGGGTGATGTGCTGAATGAAGATTTCTCTGGGCAGGATGCCTGGAGCAGATGGGAAAAACGCGATACTGACTTCAGGGAATTATATGAAAACGCATCCTTTTTACCCGGTAATGTGGGGATAACGGATGTACTCAACCTGAAAGCATCTTATGATGGAAAAGACGGCAGTGGATGCAGATTGGAATACGGCGGGCAGGTAACTTACAAACCCGGGGAATTTTCTCCAGATGATGAATATACCTTCAGCGCTATAATGAAGCCAACATCTCAAGAAGGCGTGGTTTCCGCGTTTTTCATCCATTTCATAGACGGCGACACTTCTGATCCGGGGGTATGTCAAAATAATCACGAAATAGATATTGAGGTAATTAAAATGGCGGATGGGGAATTAAGAGCATATTTCACCACATGGACGAGAGCCGTTAAAGTCTGGGGCGGGGCAAGTGGATGTGAGTGGATCCCCGAAAAATGGGATGATAGACAGCAGGAAGTAAACTACATAGTCCTTGACGAAAGATATGCCCGGGAATTTCATAGATATTCATTTAAGTGGATGCGCGATCGCATAGAATTTTATATTGACGATCGATTTATTGTATCGCATGAAACCGTAATCCCTTTTCACTCCGCACCTTTAAGGATAAACACGTGGGCTAATCTTGGATGGGCGGGGCTGCCGGATGAAACCCCTTCTTTTATTGGATCTACGGAAGTCAAAAAGGTGTGCATATCATCGTCTCAAACTATTGATTGAGCATATTATTCCAGATTTTTATAGCCCACATCAGAAACCCTGCCCTTGTTGTCTAAGGCAAACTCAATGAGGACCCTGTCAGTTTTGTGCTTCCCAGGGTTCCATTCTGCCCCGCATTTGCCGCACTCCACATCGGCACCAAGTTCTATTGCGTACCAGCTGGCATCTGCATACAGCATGCCGCATCCAGGGCAGGCACTTATGCTGACATCCAGATATGCCTTTTTCTTGTTCATATCCATAAATTTGGGATTGTGAATAATAAAGCATGCGTGCTTATTTAGCAAGTTAAGTGGAGTGCAGCCACAACTTTCTCATCCGTATCCTTGATTTTGTTGTATTTGTCACAGGCAGTTTTTGTTTTCTCAACTATTAGTTTGATATTATGCGTCCTTATATGTTCTCTGGTCTCAGAAGGAACATCCATAAACCCTGATGATCCGGTGCCAACGATCAACACCCTGGCCTTATAATCAAAAACTGCTCTTAAGTCCTCAACCTGTAGTTTATGCCCCTCCTTTCTCCACCACGAACTCTTGACCTTTTCAGGAAAAATGATGACATCATTATAGTAACTCTTACCATCAATTTTTATGTGCCCGAAACTGTAGGAGTCGATAACTGGCATCTTTATTTATTTGGATTTACTTGAATTTAATATCTCAATTACCTCCTCATCAGGGACATCATACCAGTTCCTGTAAACCTGTGCTACCGCCCTGAAAAAGACGGGTTTTTCAAGAACCACCATTTCATCGACCATTTTCCCTATCTCTTCTGCAGCATCTTCTCCTGAAACGGGGACTGCCGCTATAATCTTTCCCGCTTTTTTATTTTTGCACAGCATTATCGAAGCGCGCATTGTAGAGCCCATCGCTATGCCGTCATCAACCAGTATGACCTCCTTTCCCGTAATTTCCGGCAGCGGCTTACCTTTTCTCAGCACATCCACTCTTCTCTTAATTTCTCGTTTTTGCTCCTCTACAATCCCGTCAATCGTTTCTTTTGAAAGCCACCCGTACGCATGCTCAAAAATAAATGTGCTTCCGTCTTCCGCGATTGCACCGAATCCGGCTTCAGGATTGTCGGGGTACGGCAGTTTTCTTGATATTAATACGGAAAGGTTTGCGCCCAGGTATTTCGCAACCTCATACCCGACCTCAACGCCGCCCCTTGGGATGGCTAAAACCAGAACTTCTTTGCCTTTATATTTTCCCAACGCTCCGGCAAGCTTTTCGCCTGCGTCTTTTCTGTCTTCAAACATGTTATCCCTTTTTTATTGATCAATAAAAATTCATCTATTTCTCCAACATCCTGCGCAGCCGTTCCGGAGCAACAAACCCTGCATAGAAAACAATTCCGCTTGCTACTGCACAAGATTCGGCAAGATAAACCAGTACGGCATCCTGGGATACCTGTGCGGCTATCACGAATATATATGCTAAAACCGCAAATAGTGCCCCGGCACTCATCATTTGAGCCCTTCGAATCGCCGTCTTCTTTGTCATTAATCCCGAATATTTCCAGAACTGGTATGCAATCATACCAAAGTAAAGAAACCAGAAAAATAGTATCGCAGCCGAATGGACATCCGACCGCTCTCTTATATGTTCGGCATCCAGAACGATTACATCTGCAGGCGTTACAAGAATCACGATCAATGTAACCGCCAGGTGAACGGCAACAAATAGTATATACTTCTTCATCCGTTCTATAAAATCCGTTAGAAAGACAAAAAACCAGAACACTCCGATCATATTAAAGGCGTCAAATAATGTGGTAAGGGCACTTACGACCATACGTTGGTTTGTACTCATATCAGGCGAAACTAACAGGGCGCCAATCGAATTCAACATAAAACCAATGGAGACGGATACGAACGCGTAAAAAATGTGTTTCTTCTGCGGGTTTTGTTTGTCATTTAAATATCTTCCAAATGAATGAAATGCCAGAATACAGAAAGGTATCGTGTACAAAAGTATACCGATTGTTGTACCCGAGATCATTTTAATTTTTATATGTATGATTTAATTAAAAATGCTTGAGATAAGTTAACTTCTACCCCTTCGCAACTCCCAGCGGAACAACCCTCGCAACGGCTTTTGAAATCCCCGTGACCTCAACGCTTTTTATAACTTCGTCTATATCCTTGTAAGCCTCCGGGACCTCCTCTGCCAGAACTTTCATCTGGGCTGCCCTGATCACCTCTCCTTTTTGCTCCAGCCGTTTCTTTACTTCATCCCCCCTGAACTTCCTTTTTGCGGCGCTTCTTGACATCACTCTACCTGCCCCGTGACATACTGAGCCGAAAGTTTCTTCCATTCCTTTCTGCGTTCCAACAAGGACATAAGAGGCGGTTCCCATATCCCCCGGCACGATCACGGGCTGTCCAATATCGCGGTAGGTTTCTGGAATCTCTTTCCTTCCGGCAGCAAATGCTCTTGTCGCTCCCTTCCTGTGCACGCAGACCTCCTTTGTTTTGCCGTCAATTTTATGCTCTTCAAATTTTCCTATGTTGTGGCAGACATCATAGATCAGGTTGATTTCCTGCCCACCGAAAATTTTATTGAATGTTTCCCTGACCCAGTGTGTTATTATTTCGCGGTTGCAGAAAGCATAGTTTACTGCACACCTCATCGCGCATAGATAATCTTCCGCCTCCCTTGATCTGATCGGAGCACAGCAAAGTTCTCTGTCCACCAGGTTAATGCCGTACTTTTTTGATGCTCCCAGCATGACCCCTATGTAATCATCGGCTACCTGGTGCCCGAAGCCCCTTGACCCGCAGTGGACCATGACCGTTACCTGCCCGGCATCCTTGATCCCGAATGCATTTGCGGTTTTTTCATCAAATATGCGGTCAACCTTCTGCACCTCCAGAAAGTGATTTCCTGAGCCAAGTGTCCCCAGTTGGGGCCTGCCTCTTTTTTTTGCCCTTGGACCGACTTTTGCCGGATCTGCCCCGCCCATGCAACCGTTCTCCTCCATATGCTCAAGGTCCTCTGTTCTGCCGTAACCGTGCTCTACAGCCCACCGGGCGCCGTTAATGCAGACATCATCCAGCTCGGATTCTGATATTCTTAACTTACCCGTGCTCCCAACCCCCGAGGGAACATTTCTAAATAATTTATCCACAAGTTCTTTCAATTTAGGCTTTACCTCATCCACCGTGAGATTTGTCGTTAATAAACGGACGCCGCAGTTGATATCATATCCTATGCCTCCGGGGCTGACGATTCCTTCCTCCATGTCAAAAGCCGCAACACCCCCGATGGGAAAGCCGTAACCATAGTGGGCATCCGGCATAACCAGCGCAGCCTTCTGGATCCCGGGGAGGGTGGCTACGTTGGTTATCTGCTTTAAAACCCCTTCTTCTATGCTGTCCATCATCTTCCGGGTGGCATAAATCCTCGCCGGCACCCTCATTCCTTCCCTGTAGTCCTTCGGGATCTCCCATACACCATTTCGAATCTGTTTTATCATCCTATTTAATAATTAAAAGGAAAAAATAAAAATATGCTGACAATTGACAGGTATGCAGAAAAATTCAAGATATTGGTGGATCTGGAAAGGAAGGAGGAGATGCGCATTCATGAGCAGGAGATGCGAAATTTAAGCGGCCGCCAGAGAGAGAAGAAAGGGAGAG
>Ga0209636_10003241_pt1 | contig 16589 bp, 11 predicted proteins | sample DeeMarSWOR152_54_FD_187464 | JGI IMG/M metagenome (GOLD analysis project Ga0209636, IMG submission 187464) | Marine sediment microbial communities from White Oak River estuary, North Carolina - WOR-1-52-54 (SPAdes) (version 2) | ecosystem: Environmental > Aquatic > Marine > Intertidal zone >...
TGAACTTCCAGGAATAGGAATTATAGGTCAGGCACAAAATGTACCTGAGTCCATTTTGACCCTTGTGGGATAGCATCAATTGTCTAGCCCTCTGTAGAAACACCAAGAGAGGGGTTTGAAAATCTAAGTTGTGCGATTCACAGACATCCTTAGAGAGATATATTCTTTGGCATGGTCCCTGCTTAAGTGGTGAAATGATGTAGCATTCCTCTCCGGAATATCTGTCACTTTGGTAGAAGGCTGAACAGTGATCAGTCAAGGTGCAGAAAAGAAAGAAGTTATGATGACCAAAAAAGCAACCCATGCAGAATCGGAAAAAAGAGTTGAGGAGTTAGAGCAAGAAACCTTTTAAAGCAAGGGGATCTAGAAGAGCACAGAACACCGTGCGGTGCGCGCCATGCGATCTATAGCCAAACCGATAGCCAGGGAAGGAAACCGACAGCTTTCTCGGATTGGTCGTTTTATCAAGCCGCGGGAACAGGTGCGGTTGAGCAATTTGGCGCGAGAGGCGGTTAGCAGGGTATCAGGGCGGGTGGCAGAACGGGGGGTTCGCTTTGAAATCGCTCGCGATCTACCCGAGGTCTATGGAGACGGCCCCCGGCTCAGGGAGGTTCTGCAAAACCTCGTGGACAATGCGGTCAAGTTCATGGGCACCCAACCCGACGCACACGTGCAGATCGGGGCCCGGCGCGACGGCGAAGAGATGGCCATTTATGTCCGGGACAATGGCATTGGCATTGATCCCAAGTACAAAGACTACATTTTTGGCCTGTTCAGTAAGCTGCATCAAGACACCAGGGGTACAGGCGTGGGATTGGCAATTGCCAAGATGATCGTGGAAGTCCATGGCGGCCGCATGTGGGTGGAATCGCAGCCCGGCAAAGGCTCGACGTTCTACTTCACGATTCCGGCTCCTGATGTGTGATTCGGCAGTAAGGTTCTGCTTGTTCTGGTATGCCAAAATCAACGAGAACCAATTTCTATCACCATGCCTGTGTTCTATGCTATTCATTTTTTGATCTACTGTTAGAAATCTCTAACTCTCATTTCCATATGGTGAGTGGCAGCCAAACACCAAGGAGTATAGCACCCTATAAGTCTATAGCTCAGACCACCTCTTGAAAGCTTTCAACTACAGTCTGTAGTATTCAAACCCAGCCACATATCAGTGACCAATATCCATACAATCTGGAAGACACCTTGATGGGTACTGTTAAACCAATTTGATTAGACCCGGATACTTTCGACGAGGATCGTAAGAAACAGGAATAGTCGGCGGGGTTCTGAAGTATTTTTGATTGACCATAGAAATCAATCCTTGATAATCTTAAGTCATCCAGTCTATTCTTCTTGAGCCGAGATTCTTTTGGGGGACAAAGATGAATGTCGCCTATCTATTAGTCAACAGCGCAAGCAGCTATCCGGACAGAACAGCCATAATCTCTGAGGAGAAGCGGCTCTCATACAAGATCTTCAATGATCGGGTCAACCAGTTGGCCCAGGCAATGAGGCGGTACGGACTCAAGAAGGGGGATCGTGTGGCCCTTATGTCCTTTAATACCCATCACTTTGGCGAAGTCTACTTTGCGACGGCTAAACTGGGGGCCCTCCTAACACCGGTAAACTTTCGCTTTCTGGGGGAGGAGATCGAATACGTTGTCAACAATTCGGAGTCCAGCTTCTTGTTTTTTGGCAAAGAGTTTCAAGAGACCATCGCCAGTGTCTGCCAGAGGCTACAGACCGTAGAGAATTTCATCGGAGTTGATGTGGGAAAGGAGGATTTCGCCCACGACTATGAGTTATTTCTCTCTTCAGGGGAACCGGATGAACCGGAAGTGGAGATAGGCGAGAATGACCCCTGCCAGATTATGTACACGTCGGGGACAACCGGGAAACCAAAAGGAGCAGTCATTACCCATGGTAATGTCCTCTGGAATCTGATGAATACTATCTTGGGAAGGGAGGATCATCCAGGAGAGGTCTCATTGATTATCGGGCCTCTCTATCATACAGCCGCCCTGAACAATCACTTTACCATACAGATAGCCCTGGGCGGCGCAAGCATCCTGGTCAAGAGGTTCGATCCGGAGATAGTTCTGAGGTGTATTGAAAGAGATAAGGTGAATGTTATCTCCGGCTCCCCGGCCATGTATAACCTACTGCTTCAGTATCCACAGTTGGACCATTTTGACACCCGCTCCATAACTAAATGTACCGCAGGGTCGGCTATCCTGCCTCAGGAGATAAAGGAGAGGCTCTTACAGATCTTTCCTCAGGCCAATGGTGTCTATGATGTCTATGGGTGTACGGAGGCCTCGCCTACAATTACTATTCTCAATGGGAAGGACTCCTTCAGAAAACATGGCTCGGTGGGGCCTCCTGTTGCCTTTCTCCAGGCCAGGGTAGTTGATGAGGAGGGTAGGCCGTTGCCCCCAGGCCAGGCAGGAGAATTGGTCTGCCGAGGTCCAAATGTTATGCAGGGATACTACAAGAATCAGGAAGCAACCAGAGAGGCAATCAAGGATGGATGGCTTTATACCGGGGATGTGGCCACCGCAGACGAAGAGGGGTATTTCTATATTGTAGACCGAAAAAAGGATATGATCATAAGCGGTGGGGAGAACATCTATCCACGGGAGATTGAAGAGGTTCTCTTCAGGCACCCGGCGATTGCTGACGTAGCCGTGATTGGCATCCCTGATGAAACCTGGGGGGAAGCAGTTAAGGCCTTTATAGTCCCGAAGCACGGGAAAACAATAGACGAGCAGGAGGTAATCGATTTCTGCAAGGACCATCTTGCCAGCTATAAGAAACCAAAGGCCATTGAATTGGTCAGCTCGATCCCCAAGAATCCGTCAGGGAAACCCCTGAAACGGATACTGAGATCCGGAAGCCAAGAAGATAAAGACTGAAAAAGGGCCTTTTTGAATAGGAGTTGAGCCGGCCATTTCTTAAGAGCGCAAAGCTCGGTTGGTCTGGGCCCAGGACTCCACAGGGCGAGCATATTTCACTGGGGCGAAGTCTATTTCAATGCCGGAATCTGTCCCCTAACATCAAATTCTCCACATAAGATTTGTGAGATTTGACAAGAACGGATCGACCCGCAACAAGCCGATAGGGTCGAGGAAAGGGCCAGCCATCGTGAGAAAAAAGAAACAAGCTAATCCAGTACCTATCCTGGTAGTGAGGGGGAACTGTTATGCTCGTATTAAATGATTTGGTGTTTCATGCATTGAAACTGAGATATGAAGACCTGCCGGAATCAGTTATTCAAGCTGCGAAGAGAAGTGTCTTGGACACCTTGGCGGTTACTATAGCTGGTAGCTCAGCTGATGGCATAGAACCACTGGTCAGGCTGGTCAAGGCATGGGGAGGCAGAAAAGAGAGCACCATTCTTGTGTACGGTGGAAAGGTTCCGGCTTTTACAGCGGGGCTGGCAAATTCTACAATGGCACGGGCTCGGGACTTGGATGATGTCCATGAGCCGGCCGCCATGCATCTAAGCGCTGCGATTGTCCCATCGGCCTTTGTTATTTCTGAATATAGCCGGTTGATTGGAAACAGACTGAGAAATGGCAGGGACTTTATCGTGGCTATCGCACTCGGCTCTGACTTTTTGTGTAGATTGCGTCTCGCCGGTCCTGGGGCAGCTGATGAAGGTGGTTGGTCGAGCGAGACACCAGCGCCACTTGCGGTGGCCATGATGGGAGCCAAGATACTTGGCTTTGATGAGGAAAAGATGTGTAACTCGCTGGGCATTGCATATGCCAAATGCTCAGGGAATATTCAGGCTCATACAGAGGGAGCTCTAACGGTACGGCTACAACAAGGTTTTGGGTCCATGTCAGGGATTTTAGCCGTTATCTTGGCTGACAAAGGGCTTACCGGGGCCAAAGATATCCTGGAAGGTAAGCATGGCTATTACTCCTTATACATGCGCGGGAACTACAACCCTGAAGCGTTAACAAAAGACATTGGTCAACGTTTTGAGATCAGCAATGTGAGCACAAAGCCCTACCCATCTTGCAAGTATACCCATACGGCGATCTTTGGTGCCTTGCAACTGGCCGAGGAGAACGGAATTAGACCGGATGCCATAAGAAAGGTTACTATAACGACAAATTCCCACGGATATACGCTATGTGGTGGGGAGAGAAAGATAACGCCCCAGAGTGTACCGGATGCTCAATTTAGCTATTACTATACCGTAGCTGCTGCCCTCGTTAATGGTAAGGTTTTCATTGAAGATTTTACTGAGGATGCAATTAGGAATGATGAGGTTTTATCCATGGCAAGAAGGATTGAGGTCTTTTCTGACGCAAACAAGGACAAAGTAGAATCGGCGCTATCCCCAACAGATATCGAGATAGAAACCAGAGATGGAAACAGCTACAAAAAGAGCGTGGAATCAGTTAAAGGCCATCCAGACGATCCGATGTCTTTCGCTGAATTAGCCAAACGACTGAGAGATTGCGCTGTTTTTTCGGCAAGGCCTCTGTCTGACGAGAATATTGATAGGGTTAGCCAATTAGTTGAACATTTGGAAGAAATAAATGATGTAACCACGATACTGAGATATCTGGTGTAAAGCCGCTAACTGCGCGCCTGAAAAAACTAAGATATCTTTGAGGGCGACAGAGACTCAATCAGTCCGGATATATCGTGAGCTGCGTCTAATAGTTCCACCTTGCTTCTGATCTCCTGAGACCGTCCTTCCCCTAACCCAAAGGAAATTAAGAGGTCGAACTTGGCCCAGAACTGCTCATCGGTTAATGGATTTCTCTGGTCGCCCAAGGGGTAGTTGACCTGTCGGACGAATCTCTTTCCATCTGTGGTCCTGATTTCGACCCTGCTTGGTCTGGTTTCAGGCCAAACCTTGTTCATTTCTTCATCTCCCACCACTCGAACCCTACGGCTCAGCTCCAGAAGCTTTGCGTCGGTAATCCTTTCCGATGTGAACTGCGGCAGGCTGACATCCCTATCGGTAATACCCACTGCTACTACGTACGGCAGACTGAATTGACACTTCAGAAAATTGGTGCCGGAATCCGGGTAGTTCGCTCCCACAGTTTTTGCAGCATAATCGTAGGTCGTGACCTCCACGCTCTCAATCTGTTCAGGTTTCAAGTCATTTTCCAGGACTAAACTCAGGGTAGCCTCCACTGTGGAATGGGTTACCCGGCAACAGGCATATGGTTTAAAATACACATCCAGGATGGTGAATCTTTCCCCCAGGCCTTCGGTGAATTCCCCATAATTCGGATTATCACTGGCTACGGCGCACAATCCATCAGGACGCACCGGAGACCCCTCCAGGGGGCACCCAGTAAAACCTGCTTTAGTCCATGCTGCTGCCTCAACCCCCACCCGGGCGCCATACCCGCCGTGAACTACCTTGATGGTATACCCTCCCCAGAGATTCTCCCCGATCGACATGGGCGTTACAAATCCTGCAATTCCGACTGCGTTAGACGTCTCTTCGGGGTTGAGGCCCAATAATCGGCTGGTGGCTACGGCAGCGCCTATAGATCCGATGGTTCCCGTGGGAAGATGCCCTCGCCGCAGGTGAGATGGGTGCATGGCCGCGGCAACCCGGTTTTCAGCCTCGTATCCGGCCACCACAGCGGTAATAAAGTCCTTGCCGCTACTCCCATTGGCCTCTGCCACGGCCATAGCTGCGGGAAGTACCGCACATTCCGGATGGTTCCCTCCTTTTCGGGTGCCGTCTTGATATTCCAGAACCTCGGCGAAGGTTCCATTAGCCAAAGCCGCCAAAGGGGCGGTAGTCTTGAATCCGTACCCGATGACACTTGATTGGCCCTCGGGACCATATTGGCGCACAAAATCCGCTACCTTTGAACTCGCCTCAATCTTACGGGCTCCAACTACAATTCCGCAGTAATCGAGGATGCACTTTTTGGCCTTGGCTACCACTTCCTCAGGAAGTCTGTCATAAGTTAATTCAGCGCAGTAACGGGCAAGCTCGGATGTATGATTCATCTCCCAATCTCCTCCTTGAATTCCCCGTGTTATTTATCGAATAAACGGCAGATATATATACGAACGACTGCCAAGGTCACGTGAGAACTTCCTCTTGAACCAGTGTTACGAATTCTTCATCATCCATGCCAAGGATTTCACGGCAAATGAACTCTGTATGCTCCCCCAGGCAAGGGGAAGGCAATCTTATCTCTGGTGGCGTTTCAGCTAGCTTATAGGAGGGAGTGCTATAGCAGGTCTGGCCAACCTCGGAATGTTCAGCGTACTGGAAATGATCACGGTGCTGTAGCTGAGGATCTTCAAAAAGGTCTTTGGCATTTTTCACCACTCCTGCCGCTACTCCAGCCTTCTGCATCTTTTCCATCACTTCTTCCGGTGTAAATTGTGTTGTCCACGCCTCAATTAATTCGTCCAGCTCATCCTCATGTTCTTTTCTGCCCTCAAGTGTGGAATACTTCGCGCCACTGGCCCAAGGTGGATTACCGATAACATTACATAAGGTCTCCCATTCCTCGTCATTGAATACACTGAGGACACACCATCTGTCATCCCCCTTGCAGCGGTAGGCATTATGTGGGGCAGCATGCGGTACTCGGTTCCCCATCAGGCCTTGTATCCTCTTGTTGACCACATAATCCAAGATGGCAGGTGAGTAGAATATTACCGCGCTTTCAATCTGGGATCCATCTATGGCTTGGCCTTTACCTGTCCTTCTCCGGTAATCTAAGGCAGCAAGGGTGACGCAGGTAAAATAATAGCCAGCGGTGAAATCGGTGTGAGCTACAGGATTTGGTGTCGGGATCTGACCGGGCAGCCCGGTATTCGCTAAGCCTGATAGGCCTTTCAACATCTGCCCCAATCCTCTCATGAGAGCATGGGGTCCTTGTTGCCCTGCCGCTGATACCCTCACCAAGATTACGCCCGGGTTAATTTTCTTGAGATCCTCATATCCCAGGCCGAGCTTTTCCAGGGTGCCTGGTGTGAAATTCTCGACCACCACATCTGCCCAGGCGATTAGTTTCTTGAGCAATTCTAGTCCTTTCGGATGCTGATAATCAACTGAAATACTGTACTTATTGGGATTGTGCCATAAGAAATAGACACCACGATTTATCCCCGCTTTGCCTCCTGCATAGGGAGACATGGGTCTAAGGGGATCGACCCGTTTGAAGGACTCAACTTTGATCACCGTAGCTCCATAATCGCCAAGAAATCTTGGCCCAAAGGGACCGGCAAACACCCAGCCTAAGTCAAGGACCTTTAGACCAGCCAGGGCCTGCTCATGGGAATCCAACTCCTTCCCTTCTATTCCAGGCTTTTCCAGAGCAGCTCTTTGCTCTTTTGGAATATTTTCAACCTCTTCATATATTTCTTGATTATGTTCTCCGATCAATGGCGGCGGCCGAAATTTAAAAGAAACCTCGCTGGATTTGGCAGGGATACCCGGATAGGTCAAGGCGGCCTTTAGCTCGGGATGTCTTGCTTTTACCCAGAAATCCCTTGCTTTCAACTGAGGGTCCTGCAAAAGGTCAGATGCGTTGTAAAAAGGGAAAACCATTGTGCCCTTTTCGATTGCTTTAGGAAAGAGCTCCCCTTTTTTCTTGGTAAGAAAAAACCTTGCAAAAATGCTTTCCCATTCAGCCATTTGTTGTTCTGAAAGCTTGTCCATGTCAACTTGGGGCCAATCCACCTCGTCCACCTTCTTGGTCAGATCATGCGCAAACCTTTCCTGTTTCATCCATTCAACGAGATTGCGAGTTTGCCAGGCAAGCCCTGCGGTATACATTCTCCAGAGTATGTAACCATCCTTACAGGGATAGACCACCTGTGAGGTGCCGCCCCTCTCACCCCACGTGGTTTTTGCCCCCACTCTGGGCTGAATAATTTTGGTATAGTACCATAGATATGGTGCCAGCTGTAAGGTGCCGACAACTGTTTCCTGTATGGAAACATCTATGTGCTGTCCATGCCCTGTTCTCTCTCTGTAGGAAAGGGCAATCAAAGCCCCGGCGGCGGCTTGAAGGCCTGCGTGGCTGTATGCAAATTGAAAACCTGAAGAAACGGGCAGTTTATTCCGCTCCCCGGTTACAGACATCAATCCCCCCATGGCCTCTGCAACAAGGTTTGATCCCTTGTAATCTCTGTATGGGCCGCCTTGCCCAAAGGGAGTAATGGAGACCATGATCAGTTTTGGATTTAATTCTCTTAGACTTGAGTAACCTATACCGTGTCCATCCATATATCCCGGTGGGAAGGATTCTATTAGCAAATCTGAGGTACTGGCCAGTTTCTTAAGAACCTCCCCACCCTCTGGAGTTTCAAGGTCGAAGGTCATTCCTCGTTTGTTGGTGTTGAAGGCAAACCAGTAGAGGCTTTTCTGACGGTCGTGGATGTCTTGATAAAAGGGGCCAATGTCCCTGCATTGATCTCCCCCCGGTCTCTCAATCTTAATAACATCGGCCCCTAAATCACCAAGGACTTTTCCACAAAGAAGACCTTTATCATCCGTCAGATCAAGAACACGATAAGGGGTTAGCATGGCCTTACCTCCTCAGTGGTTCCACCCTTCAATTTCTACTGGCCAGGTTCTTAGCCGCGGCATTACGGGATTCCACCGCTCCCTTAATGGAAAACCCCCTCATTAAACACGAAGCGCTTCGCAAGTCAATGAAAATCATTCTCAATCTGCAACGGATTTTTTGATTTTTCCTTGACATTCTCATGGGGTGTATAATAGTGCTCAACAAAGATAGCGCTGATTCGCGGCGATGAATGGTCTTCCTGAGGTAAGGAAGACCATGGTCGAAAGGAGGGGAAAGGGTCTGTAATCAATAAAGTCAATGCCGTTGGTTTTATGGGAGGGAAAAATGAGTGTGTTTAATCTCTTTGATTTAAGCGGTAGAGTGTCAATTGTTACCGGCGGAGGTTATGGTCTGGGTAAGATTATGGCTACTGCCTTGGGTGAGGCGGGTTCTGACATTGTTATCTGCTCAAGGAAATTGGAAAAATGTGAGGAAACAGCACATGATGTAGAGAAGTTAGGTGTAAGGGCCTTGGCCTTTCAATGTGATGTCAACCGTGACGAAGATGTTGATCGAGTTGTCGGTGAAACAGTAAAGGAATTTCAAAGGATCGATATCTTGGTAAACAATTCAGGGCTGGGGTGGGGCGCACCCCCTGAGGAGTTTAAAATGGAAGATTGGGAGAAGGTCATTGCCCTGAATATTACAGGCACCTTCCGATTCACACAAAAAGTGGGAAGAGAAATGATCAAACGAAGAAGGGGAAAGATCATCAATATTTCCTCATATGCCGGCCTTCGAGGTACCGATCCAGATTATTTGGATTCGATTCCTTACAACACCTCCAAGGGGGCCGTGGTTAGTTTCGCAAAGGATCTCGCTACAAAGTGGGCAAAGTATAACATAAACGTGAATTGCATTGCGCCGGGCTGGTTCCCTACCAAGATGACTAAATGGAGCTTGGACAACTGGGGTGATAAAATAATTTCACGGCTCCTCATAAAACGATTTGGGAACGAGGATGACCTGAAAGGTGCGGTGATTTACTTAGCCTCCAAGGCTTCCGATTATATGACAGGGCAAGTTTTAGTCCTGGATGGAGGGCTAACAGTCTGGTGAGCCCAACGGAAAGGAAACTCGACATTGCAGATGTGGAATTCTAGATGAACATTCTGATAAAGAAAGTTCGTACTTATTGCCTGAGTTTTACGATTGATGTCGAGTTCTGGAATTATAGCTATATGTTAAGTATTCAAGGATTAATGGCCCTTTCAGCCTCGATGATTGTCCCTGTTGTGAACTCTGAAGATACAAGAGAGGGAATGAATTGTTTCTTGGAAAAGAGGAAGCCTGAATGGAAAGTGAAGTAGTAGGGAGAAAAAGGAGGATTTCAATGAGCAATAATGGATTTGATTGGGAAAGATTTCAGAAACATAATAGGTATTCAGACGAGGAACTGGCGGTCTTAAAGGCAGATCCACATAGAGCCAATGCAATACCAAAGCTATTCTCCCGTGAGATCGCCAAAAAATGTTTCGTGATTGAGGTTGTGAGCTCTCATGGTTGTACGGTAGGAATGAAGCCAGGTGATCGCCTGGTCTTTAAGGCTTTGGGAGTATTGGATCCTGAAAAGTGTAGTCCGTGGTGTGCACACGCCCTGGGTGAGATAGGTGGATTTGCAAGCATGGCCCAGGACAGATATGTGTCAGGTCTGGACCCTAACGGTATGGTTTATAACCATTTCTCATGTATGGATGCGGGCCCCAAGTGCGGCTGGGGTCAGGTTATTATGAAGGCCTACGTAGTTGACCAAGGTGATCTAGCGAGCCAGGGCGATTGAAAGATTGATCTGTTTCCTGAGGAATAGAGTTAAGGGAAAATAGAAGGCCATTTGGATATGGTGTGCAAAGAACAAGACGGGCAGGCAGCGCTTGCTAACTACCGTGTTCTCGATTTGACCGATGAGAAAGGCTTTGTGTGTGGAAAGATTTTAGCCGATTTGGGCGCTGATGTAATTAAGATAGAAAGACAAGGGGGAGACCGGGCGAGGAGCTGTGACAGTATATACTGGCTCAGTTTTAATGTAAATAAGCGGGGTATGACTCTTGACTTGGAGAGTGACGCAGGGAAGGGCACATTCAGGAAACTGGTCAGAACCGCCCATTTTGTTGTAGAGTCCGCCGAGCCCGGTTACCTTGCCAGGTTAGGGTTGGGATATCATGCGCTGAAAGAAATCAATCCCGCACTGGTCATGGTCTCTATCACTCCGTTTGGACAAGATGGACCCTACAGCAGCTACAGAGGGAGCGATTTGGTGTGCTGGGCAATGGGGGGTATGGTTTATGTAACAGGAGATGAAGACCGGGCTCCCCTTCGAGTAAGCTCGCCACAGGCATATGCCGTTGCAGGAGCAAACGCCGCCGTAGGAGCTTTGATAGCCCATTATCACCGTGAGAAGACCGGTCAGGGGCAGTATGTTGACATTTCAGTTCAGGCGTGTATCCCCTGGGTTGCTCAAACTGCCCCTGATTACTGGCCTTGCTTTCAGGGTATTTTGCGGCGTGCAGGTGATAGCTTCACGATCCCTTCGGAGGTGTGTGTTAAAGGACTTCGGCGGAGATTGGTTTGGCCGTGTCGGGATGGCTTCATTTGCGCCTATCTAATCGCTGGTGGCCCGGCACGACGAATGAATGCCGCTCTCGGTAAGTGGATGAAGGAAGAGGGTGTTGTAGAGAAGATTGACGAGTTCTCATGGGATTATTTTGATCTGAGGAGGGTACCCCAGGAGTTCATAGATGGGATAGAGGCCTCTCTTCAGAGGTTTCTCCTGAAGCACAGGAGAGACGAGCTGTTTGAGCAAGGTCAGAAGAGGGGTGTCATGGTTTATCCTGTCTCTCGAATAAGTGAATTACTCCAAAATCCACAATTGAGAGCCAGGGACTTCTGGGTCCAGGTGGGAGATCCCAGCCAAGATGGTTTCATAACGTATCCCGGCGCATGGGCTAAGATGAGTCGGACCCCCTGCAAGATAGTAAGGTCAGCTCCCCGGGTAGGAGAGCATAACAGAGAGCTCATAAAAGAGCTCAAGAGCTCGCCCAACGATGTGGCAGAAGGTTATCGAAAAAGGGAGGCAGGCGTCAGGCAACCATTTGAAGGTTTGCTGGTAGTTGATTTTAGTTGGGCTGTGGCAGCACCTATCGTAACTAAACTTCTCGCCGAACATGGTGCTACGGTTATCAAAGTCGAATCGCCAAGGGCAGAATATATGGACATCGTTCGCACTACGCCTCCCTACCTCGCTGATGAACCAGACATAGAGAGGAGCGGTCTTTTTCTCAGATTATGTCCAAATAAGTTGGGAACAGCTATAGATATGAGTCATCCAAAAGGCAGGGAAATTGTGAGGAGGTTGATTGCAAAGGCGGATATCGTCGTGGAAAACTTCAGAGCTAAGGTACTTGAAAAGTGGGGCTTCGACTACAAGGAGTTAATAAAGACAAAGCCAGATATCATAGTCTTGAGCTCAACCAATCTTGGGCAGACAGGTCCTTATAGCTGGATGGCTGGTTTTGGCAATCTGCTAACCGGCTATACGGGATTTTATCATCTCACCGGCTGGGATGATAGAGGCCCTGTTCCTCTCCCTGGTGCATTCACAGATTACGTTAGCCCTCTCTTTGCTACAGCTGCCCTCATTGCAGCCCTGGACTACCGTAGAAGAACAGGGAAGGGGCAACATATCGATATATCCCAAGTGGAGTGCGGGCTGCAGCTTCTCGCTCCAGCTATACTCTCCTATACATTGAACGGTAAAGAATGGGAACGAATGGGGAATCGTTCTCTTAGTGCGTGTCCTCATGGTGTGTTTCGGTGCAAAGGAGAGGACAGATGGTGTGCAATTGCCGTTCATGACGAGGGGGAATGGGAAAATTTCAGACGTGCTTTGGGAGATCCGCCATGGACAAAGGACGACAAATTCAAGACCTTTCCCAGGAGAAAAGAAAATGAAGACCTCCTGGCAAAGCTAATAGAGGAAAACACCATTGAATATACCGATCGAGAAGTCATGGAGTTGTTACAGTCACATGGTGTTCCTGCTGGGATGGTTCAGAGTTCGAAGGAACTTTTCGAAGATCCTCAATTGAGGTTTCGAGGGCTTTATAAGGAGTTGGATCACCCGAAGGTGGGGCGGCATTTCACTCTGAAGGAGCCCTTTGTATTGAGCAAGACCCCTTCAGATTTGCATCGGGCTGCTCCATGCCTAGGACAAGATAAGGAGTTAGTTTGCAAAGAGATCATAGGATTATCTGACGAGGAATTCGACCGGCTTAAGGCTGAAGGTGTTTTCGGCTGAGGGGGCCGAGCGAAATGCGCAGGTGCTGATTTTGAAGGTTCTAACGCGGACAAGGACGTCACCGCGGTGGACTTAGGGTAAACGGAAAGGAGGTATTATTATGTCAGAAACCGCTCGTGAACTACTAAGAAGCCTCATGAAAGATGCCTCAACTGAGAGATGGTGTGAGTATATGGAAATGGCAAATAAGAATTTTTGGACCTTACAGAATAACTGGATGTATAGGGTTGAAACGATGTACGGGCAGCAGGCTGCCCTGGAATTAGATGGATTGTGCTATGGCAGGGCTATTGAGGTTGCTGCCTATAGATTGAAAAGGTTCTTTGATTTCGGGGATGATGATCTGGATACTCTAGCAAAGATTTACCAGCTTACACCTGCCGGTTCCTATTGTGATATGGAATTCATTAGAAGATCTGAGGATAAACTCATAAGGAGAGTCAGGGTTTGCCCCATGCAGCTGGCGAGATTGGAGAAAGGCCTAAGCCCCATAGAATGCAAATCAGCCTTGGAGGTTGCCGCTGCCAATATTGCCGATGTTGTTAACCCGGCGATAAAGGTTACCGAGGTCCTCTGCCCTCCTGATCCCATGCCTGAAGGTCTGTGGTGTGATGTAGTGTATGAAAGACATCGGTGAGATATAAAATCCATGAAAGAAAGGGGTTCCGGAAATGGCAGAGAAGCACGATATAATAGTAATAGGTGCGGGACATAACAGTCTGATCGCAGGGGCGAGGTTAGCCAGGGCAGGATTAAAGGTACTGGTTCTGGAAAAGGCACACCTCCTTGGAGGATGCAGTAGAACCGATTGGGAGATATTGCCCGGCGGCTATGGAGTCAGTACGGGAGCTCTGGTGCTTCAAAGGCCAATACTTCGGATGGCTGAAAATATTGGGCTTAAGGACTACGGGTTCGAGCCGATATTAGTACCAGAAGATGAGATTATCCTACGGTATCAGGTGGGGGAGAACTATGAGATAAGCATTCCGGTTTATCAAGATCTTGAGAAGACCTGCGAGGCAATTGCCAGGTATTCGAAAACAGAGGCCGACAACTACCGGAGAATGGTGCAAGAATGGTCCCCGTTTACCAAGATGATTGGCCAGGCCTTCAGGTGGGAGGAACCCAAGTATTCCATGCTTTTCAGCATGCTCGAGAGCATTGGCTGGAAAGCACTGTGGCTTTTCCTTGGAAATGCCTCGGATATTCTCAGGTATTACTTTTCTGAAGACTGGATCGGGGGAATGGCACGAATTCCAAGGATATCGGGCTTCACACCTCAGTTTCCCGGTTCCGGTTATGGGACCCAATACATACCGCGCGTTCATTTCTCTGTTCCCTTCCGCGCCAAGAGGGGTATGGAGGGATTGGTTGCTCCTCTGGGGAAATTAATAGAGGGCAACGGCGGGGAAGTGAGATTGAATTCCGGTGTGAACAAGATCATCCTGGAAGGTGAGACGGTCAAAGGGGTAACTCTTGAGTCTGGAGAGGAGATACAGGGAAGTATTGTGCTATCCGGAATCCATGCAAAGACCACCTATTTCAATCTGATAGGTGAACAGTATCTGGAGAGTGATTTTATCGATTACATTAAAAGGACCAGGGAAACCATGGCTATGGCCTGCGTATTTGTTAGTATGGATCAGCCATTCCTGCCAGAGTTGGAATGTACAGAATTTCAGTTTGCCAGGGGCCTGAGGCACACTGAGATTAATGCCCTTGATGAGATTCAGCAGAGGTTGCCTGAGAATCCCTCCATATATATTGACAATCCGTGTCTAAAGGATCCTTCCTTAGCACCTCCAGGGAAATGCTGGGTATGCCTGGATGACTCGGCTAGCTATAGACTCGAAGGCACGACCTGGGAGGCAGAGAGGGAAAAACATGCGGAGGACATGATTCGCCAGGTTGAGAAGATCTACCCCGATTTCCGGAGGCATATCATTGACATGGCCATTCTGGATCCAACCGATTATGAGAGGGATTTTAATCTCTGGGAAGGTTCAATCATGGGCCCGGCATTAAGCTTGGATCAGATGTTTTCAATGAGGCTGTTTTACAGGACGGCGTTCAAGAATCTCTATCTTACGGGTATGTGCACTCACCCAACGGGAGGCATGCTCGGGATATCTGGATGGAACGCCGCATCAGCAATACTCGAGGATCTGGAGAAAGAAGTGATAGTACTGTAGAAGTATCCGGGCAAGACTTGGATTAAGTGGAGCGTGAAAAGGTTATGTTGGTAAAAATAGGCACCTTGGGGACAATGAAGGCGGCTTTCGCCAGTTTAAAGACACAAGGCAATCAGCTCATTGCCGTTATGGAGGTAGAAGAGGGTGTCAAGTGGGAAATTGTCGCCGCAGTGGGCTATAAGGAGATCTGGAAGATTGCCAGGGCAATGATGAAACCCTCTGTTGTGTGGTATATCGTCTCGGGTTGGGCCCGCGGCAAAGATGTTAGACCGCCAAAGCTGTAAAGAGATCAGGGCAAATCCGAATATCTCTAAGATTTTTCTTGACACCCTATCAGTCGAGCAGCTAACTTCCTAGGATGAGCGGTTCCAAACAATAACCTTTAAGATAAGAGGAGGTACAGTTATGAGAGGCAAGATATTGATGATGTTGTTGTTTGCAGGAATCCTAATCACTGGTCTTTTGCCACCCCCTGCTCAGGCTGTAGAGCTCAAATGGGCTGCCTACCAACCCCCAACAAGTCCGTTTACAACCCCCCAGCGGTGGTTCATGGATGAGATTGAAAGGATAAGTGGGGGCAGGGTCACGGTTAAGCCTTACTGGGCCAAATCCCTTGTCGACTCCAAGGAGATGATGGAGGCAGTAAGGGACCACGTTGCCGATGTTGTTTACATGTGTCCCTCCTATTTTCGCTCAAAGGTTCCATACTCCTCACTTTCGGACGTGGCTTTCCTTGTTGCCTCGGGTCAGGGGGCACGGCAGGGTGTTGTTTTTAACAGGGCCTGTCTCAGTCCTCTCTGGACCGAGGAATATGACAAATGGAACAGTGTGTTCCTTTTTTTCGGCTACGTTCCCCCCTACAATCTTATGGGCAAGGTCCCTGTGAGGACGCTCAAGGACATCGATGGCAGGAGAGTGAGAGCCCTGGGCGGCCTTGGAGATGCGCTCAAGAGCTTTGGAGCTGTTCCAGTTTTTGCCCCCGCCCCCGAGACCTTTACAGCCCTTGACAGAGGCGTAATAGATCTTGTTGCAGGGTGCGGCGATTACTGGATGGATGCCTATAAGATCTTTGAAGCCGCCAAATACTACACGGTGGATATGGATATGTCTTCTTCTTGCTGCATTGCCCTCATGAACAAGGATGCCTACAAAAACCTTCCTGAGGACGTGAAGAGAGCCATTCCCGAGCTTCGGGCAAAGATCGATTATGTGAGCCAGGAGGCCCTTGCCGGCGAGAGGAAGCTGAAGGAATGGCGGGCCAAATTCAATGCGAAGGGCATAGAGATAATCCCCTTTCCTCCCTCAGAGAGGCAGAAGATGGTAAAGAGGGCGGAGAGATTCTGGGAGGAATGGATAGCAAAGTGGGAGAAGGCTGGCGTTAAGAATGCCAGGGAGGGGCTTAACCTGGTAAAGAACTTGATCGGTATTGTTGAGAAGGAATATCCCGAGAAATACCTTACCGTTCCCGGGGAGATAAAGCAGCAGGTTGCGGAAATAGAGGCCAAGGCGAAGGCAGGAAAG
>Ga0209636_10003242_pt1 | contig 16587 bp, 18 predicted proteins | sample DeeMarSWOR152_54_FD_187464 | JGI IMG/M metagenome (GOLD analysis project Ga0209636, IMG submission 187464) | Marine sediment microbial communities from White Oak River estuary, North Carolina - WOR-1-52-54 (SPAdes) (version 2) | ecosystem: Environmental > Aquatic > Marine > Intertidal zone >...
AAACCCCCATCAACAGATTCAACTGCTTTGCTTTTTGGAGTTTTTACTCCTATTTCATTTAACTTCTTAACAAATAAATCTCTGTCTTCAGTATCTTTAATAGTTTGTATAGGTGTTCCCAAAACTTTTACATTATATTTCTCAAAAACTCCTATTTCAGCTAATTCAACTCCGCAGTTTAAAGCAGTCTGGCCTCCAAAAGAAAGCAGAATTCCATCTGGGCTCTCTTTTTGAATTATTTTCATAACAAAATAAGGAGTAACAGGAAGAAAATAAACCCTATCAGCCATTTCTTCACTAGTTTGTATTGTTGCAATATTTGGATTTATAAGTATTGTTTTAATTCCTTCTTCTCTTAATGCCTTGATAGCTTGAGAACCGGAGTAGTCGAATTAGCGCCTTGGAAAGGTCTCGCCTGCTTCTCCGATTTTGACTGAGCTAGAGAATCACATTAGATTACTCTAAGTGCACCACTACCAAGGATGATTATTTTTCTTATTTTCTCTATCACATTTGTTGACCTCCTTATTTTTTATTTTGTGAAATTTATTTAAAAGATCTTTCTCATGTTTTATCATATCCTTTATTCTATTAGGACCTATAAAACTAATCTTGTTAAATAATACTCCAAATGGCTTACCAAATAAATACCATATTTCTAACTTTTCACAATATGGAATATATTTCTCAATATCTTTTTTAACTGAATTATCTGAACAGTTAATTTTAATCTCTATAATTTTATTTTGAGAAGGAATATAAATATCAGGATAACCTACTTTTTTAATATATTTCTTTTTTTTATATACAATTTTTTTTCTTAAAAGAAATTCAAAAATTAAATCTTCCCATTCTCTCCAAGTCTTATCATCATTTAAAACATCAGAGTTTGGAACAAGCCCTGCTGTAATTAAAGCTTCAGACCAGCATGAAAAATATTTTTCTGCAGCATTTATAAGATCATATCTCTTCATTATCGCTAACTCTGATCTTCTAGGGGTTCTTCCAAGTTCTTCTTGTATTTTCTGTAATTCTTTGATAATTTTATTTTTAGGCCATTTGTTCATATCTAAGACTATTGGCAAATCTGCTGCTTTTAAGAAATCATTATATTTTTCAAAAAATTTTAAACCCGCACCAAGCAGATCATGTCTCTTTAAGTTTTTCAGTTTCCTCATGCTAGGACTATATCCTATTTCTTTATAGGTCTCTTTTAATTGTTTTACTGCTTCTTCTTTAGTCCAATTCTTTCTAAATGGCTTAAATCCTGCTTCAACCAACGCGTTTGTCCAACCCCCAAATCTCCTCCTTGCAGCTGTGCTTAATCCAATATAACCTAATTTTATTACTTCTTTGCTTTTTGGAATGTAACCGATTTCATAAACAATCCTCTTAATCTCGCTAATAATTTCTTCTTTTGTCCATCCTTTCTGGACTGGTCTAAATCCTGCAGCTTTTACTGCTTCTCTCCATCCTCCAAAATACTTTACAGCTTCGACAAGTAAATCGTGTCTTTTTAGTTCTCTAAGATAACTATAATTCAAATATTTTTTATTTAATTTTGATAGCCTTCTAAGTTCTGAGATAAATTCTTCCTTAGTCCTTATCTTTAGTCTTTTTTTACTCATTTTACATCTATAATTTTTATTTGATTTTTGTTTATTATTCATAATAAAATCTCTTTTGGAATAATAAACCCTAAAAAAATCATTATAAAAATAAGATTCAAATGTATTTAGGACTAAGGAATTCTCATTTATATATTCTATGCCTACATGTCCAGTGGGTAGTGTAGTTATCATTTTTTATACTTCTTATAAGCTTCTAACGCAGCAGGAGGGAATTTCTCTGTCTTAATCATTTTATTTAAAACCTCTTCTGAAACAAATTTTATTTCAGAAACTTCAGAGCCGACCTTCACTTTCCCATTATAAATCAAAGAATATACTTTATACCATCTTCTTGTTCTCTCGTCAGTAAATTTAAACTTGAATAAGAATTTAATATCAAAATTTGATATTCCTGTTATATTTAATTCTTCCATTAAGCCCCTTATTGCACCAGACTCATAACTCTCCCCAGAGATTAATGTCTCAGCAACTCCAAAATCCCAATAGTCTGGATATCTTAATCTTGTTGACGCTCTTTTATGTATTAAAAATTCACCCCGACTATTGAATACAAAAACTCTACTAGCTCTAAGTCTGAGAACTTTTATATCGGCTTCTTTTCTTGTAACTTTTCCTATAATATTATTATTCTCATCTACAATATCAACATATTCTTTTTCCATTTTTTATTATGCTTAAAAATCTATCAAACAAAAATTCAGTATCAACAGGTCCGCATTTAGCTTCTGGATGGAATTGTATAGAAAACCATGGTTTTTTTCTATGCCTAATGCCTTCATTTGTTTTATCATTTGCATTCTCAAACCAAGGTTGCCAATCTTTTGGTAAGGTTTCTGTATCAACTGCAAATCCATGATTTTGAGGAGTTATATAACATTTCTTTGTTCCAAGTTCTTTGCAAGGCTGATTTTGACTTCTATGCCCATATTTTAATTTATAAGTATCAGCTCCTGCAGCTAATCCTAAAATTTGATTTCCTAAACAAATTCCAAAAATAGGAATATCATTAGCTATTGCTTTTCTAACAATTTCAATTGTTTCTTTACACATCTTAGGATCTCCAGGACCGTTTGAAATAAATAAACCATCAAACTCAAATTGTTTCTTAAAAACATCATAGTCCCATGGAACCCTTATTATTTTCACATCTCTTTTCAAAAAACACCTCAAAATATTATTTTTTATTCCACAGTCAATTACAACAACCTTTATTTCCCCATCTCCATAAATTATTGGCTTATCAATACTAACCTCTTTTACCAGATTTCTTTTATCTGGATCATCAAAATCTATATCTTTATCATAAACAATCTTTCCTAACATAGTTCCTTTTTCCCTTAACTTCTTTGTCAAAGCCCTTGTATCAATTCCATAAATCCCTGGAACATTATTTTCTTTTAACCATTCAGATAAACTCCTCATAGCATTCCAATGATGATAGTTTTTACAATATTCAGAAACAATCAAACCTTGTATCTGTATTTTTTCTGATTCAAAAAATTTCAGAATTTCATTTCCATCCCTTTTATCAGAAGGAACACCATAATTCCCAATTAAGGGGTATGTTAAAGTTAGTATCTGTCCTCTATACGAAGGATCTGTCATAGACTCAGGATAACCAACCATACCAGTATTAAATACAACTTCTCCTGCTACACTTCTCTCAGCTCCAAAAGAATATCCATGATAAACAGAGCCGTCTTCAAGAATTAATTTGGTTTTGTTGCCCTTTTTAGTATCCTGTAACATACTAAAAAAATTAGTAAATCAAACTCATTTATATTTTTTTAGCTACTTCAGTAGTTATATCGACGATAAATTAAAAGCCGTCCCCCTATCAGAACCTAAGAAATACTAGATTTAGAAAGTATAATTAATATAAAAATATTATTATAATAAAAAAGTTATTTAGAAGTTTTCTCTTCAATCTTATATTTCTCTTTCAAAATAACATTTATACCAATTTCTTGAATATCAGAAGCAGATACTCTTTTGTCTTTAGAAATCTCAATCGCAGTAACTTTGTGCCTTTTAGAAACAACTTTCTTAACATGCCCAATTAACTTCCCTTTAGAATCAAAAACCTTTAACCCAATATATTTCTCAGTAGGAATCTTGCTTAAAAAAACAGAATCAACCCCAAAATTCTTAATATAATCTAGTCCAACAAATAGATTAGGTTTCATAAAACCTTCATCAATTGTTATCCCAACCATTTTCTTTGAATCTTTTTCTATATGCAGCTTTGTAATAACGCCAAGAATCTGACCATCAGGATCAACAGCATCTTTTCCTAAAATATCATCAGAAGTAATTATCTTCCTTTCAGCAACCATTTTATTCATACATTTTATTCAAAATAATATTTTTCTTCATAACATCTATATCTGCTTTTGATATCTCTCTGGCTTTTGAATAAAATCTCTTTTTAACAACAATTGCCTCTAATTCATTTGTTTTTCCTTTTCTCTTAACCCTAATCACTTTTCCAAGTCTTTTTCCATCAGCATCAAAAACTACTTTTTTAACCAATAATATAACAGGATTTATAGACAACATTGCCTTGTCGCTTACAGTGTGAAAATAAGCTCTGTCAACATAGTATCTTGAAAAAAAGCCTTTTGAGACAATAATTCCTTGAACACCCTTGTCTATAAATAAAACATCAAGAATAGAACCAATATGCTCTCCTGATTTAGAAACAACATTTTTGCCTATATAATCTTTCATACTTTCAAATTTCAATATATTACTCTCCTTAGGAGAAACAATCTCTATTTTTTCTCTTTTATCGCTCATTTTAACCTATTAAAATTATCTTATTTATTAATTTTTTCTAAAAAAAGTAATATATAATTGAAATTACAGCATATTTTACTAATTGCCCTAATAAAAAGAACACATAAAATCTTGTTTTATTGTATCTAAAAACACCAAGTACCACTGCAAGTAGCTGTGCAGGTAAAGGCGTTGCATTAAATAAAAATATTGTTAGAGCGCCCCATCTATTCAATGCTCCTTTTATCTTGTAAAATTTTTTTGGAGAAACTAATTTCTTAGATAAACTAGCAAGTTTTAAACCAACCAAATAATTAAGTGTAAATGAAATGATAAGTCCTAAAAAATAAAGAATGAATATAAATAAAACAGGACGTCCTGCTCTCAAGAATTTAACAAATAAAACCTCTAAAGGAATTGTAAAAAGAAAAAATCCACCAATTGCTGTTGTATAAAATGCGCCTAAGAGAGTTGCACCCATTATATGAGATGAAAAATATTTTATCATGGCATTCATTAATATGAATATAAAGATATCTGAATCCTTAAGAAAAAAATAAGATATAATTAAAAGAATAATAAAAATACCCAAAAGAATTATAACCACACCAAAAAGAATTTTACCAAATCTATCATAAGGAAATATTCTATCTTCCTTAAAACCAACAGATTTCTTTTTCATATATTATTATTAATTTAGAACTATATTTAAAATTTCTGTAATTATTAATAAAATAACCTAAAATATCTTAAAATACTAAAAATAAAATAATAGTTAACCTCAAAAACTTTCTTTAAATAATTTATTTTGCCCCAAAACCCTCTTTACAACAACCAAAAGATAATCGGGTTTTGGGGGCCCAGCGCTAAATACGACGCCTTCCCGCAAAATAGCAGTTGGGTAAGCGGGAAGGCGTCAGTAAAACCCAGAGGCTCCAACATTTTTCCTTATACCTAGTTCTGCTAGAAAAATGTTGGAGTAAAAAATAAAAAATTTAGAAAAATTATAAAAAAATTTAAACAATCATTTACTAAACTCTTTATCAACTGCATTCAAATATTCTTTAATTCTGTCAAGCAAAGAAGGAAGCAAAAACTTCTCTAACTTCTCTTCCATTATTTCACTTAAAGAAAGATTTTCCATTATTCTATAATTATTAACAACTTTTTCAGCTAAAAATAAATCACGAAGCCTTTTCAACTGTCTTCTAACATTAGAGGAAGCTATTCCAAGCAAAGGCAGATTCTTTTTCTTTCTAAGTTCAATAACCTTTTCTCTTATTTCCTCAGAATTTAACTCCTTTTTTTCCTTTAATAAAACATAAAGCACATCAACAACAACATCTCTAGAATCACCAGGCTGCAGCAAACCAACAGATAAGCATAATTTTCTAACTAAATCTCTGCCTTGTAAATTTGGTTTTTCATATCTTCTTAAAGTTATTTCAGACAAAGGAGTATCTTTACTTATAGTTTTATTCCCCATCAAAGAATTTAATGACTATCTACTATTTAATATTTTTGTTAAAAAACTTAATGTCTGAAATTCTGAAAGATTTCATTGCATTAAGTTTTTGCTAATAAATTAATAGTTTTAATTAGGAAAATTTATAAACCCATTCGTCTCTTATTCTTATATGGAGGAGGAAGAAGAAATTAATCCTTGTTGCACCCAATGTGGTAGAGAATTGCCTTTAAATGAGAATGGACTATGTGTAGAATGTGAAGAGATACAAAGAAACTCAGGATATTGTTGCAAAAATTGTGGCAGAGAAATGCCTACAAATGCAGATGGGTTATGCATGGATTGTGAAACTCAGGAAAATATCAATTCTGACCTTAATGAAGAGTAAAATTTATATAATATGAGTATATTACCTATTTCTTATGAAGGAACAAGCAAAAGATCCAAAGAATCAAGCAAAAAAAGTTAAAACAGTTTCAGCAATAGTAGTTCTTATAGTTGTATTTGTAGGATTATTAGTATTCTTTTTAATTTCTAATATGCAACCAGTTGCTGAAAAAGTAAAAGAATCTGCTCCAGGAAAAACCGCACAACAAGAATCTGTCGAACAAGAATCAAATATAGTATCTACAATGGTTACAAAAATAACCGAAGCCTTGACAGGAGGTTCTACTCAAACTACTCCACAAACCACTGGCACTACTAAAAGTAGTTCTTCTGGAGGTGGCGGAGGAGGAGGAGGAACAAGTCCACAACAAGATCAAGAAACCATCTCAAAACAAGAAGCAGAGTCTATTGCACGTACTTTCATTTGTGAAGCAGCAGCTTGTCCTATTACTATAACTAATTCCTATTTAGAAGGAAATTATTGGATTGTTGAGATCAGCGATGGTGAAAACACTGCTGTATTAAAAATAAATGCCTATACAGGAGAAATAACAGAATAAATTCTATTCAATCTTCTCCAAGCCCATAAACCAATTAAGTATTCCGCATTTTTCTTCTTCCTCTTCTTCTTGAGCATAAATTACAGGTATGACTAATAAAAGGAGAAATACCAATATTATTATTGATTTTATTCTTGATTTCATTTTTTTCACCAGTTTTATAAATGTCTTAAATGTTTACAGAATTATGATAGAAGAAAGAATATCATTGGATGAACTTAAAAATGCTGCAGCAATGATTGAAAGAGAATATGAGAAAACAGTAGATCCAGTTATGATGCCTTCTTCTTATACGTGGCTAGCTAAAGAAAAAGTATCAGTAGACGTTGATAATGTACCTGTTTTCATGTTAGCAGAGCATGCATTTAAGCCAAGAGGGTATAAAGCTAACTATGATCTTCTTGATGATAAAGAGAAGTATGACCCTGAAAAAGACAGAGAAAAAGCTAATGAATATTTTTTACAAGTTGATAATAATCCAGTATTTCTAGAAGGTCAAATTCTTGTATCAACTAATACTCTATTACATGTTCGTTCAGATATTTTTATTGATGAAGCAATTGCACTAAGAGTTGCTTCGCAAATGCAGAAAAAAGGTTTTGATGTTCAATATGATAGAAGGGATAATTGGTTTAGATGTCACGAAAAAGATTTTACTCTTGAACAAGGTTTAGGACCTGCTAATGAGGCACAATATGCTTTTCATAAATCAATTATAGGTGAATTAAGAACATTTGTATGTCAAACATATCTAGGAGCTACAGCTATGGTAGATGGTGGTGTTCCTGATCAAGTATACAAGATAAATGCGGCAGGTCAGAATATTAGAAGAGCTGGAAAGAGAAACAGTTGTTCGTATTATTTCTCAGAGATGTCAACTGAAGAATTTGCATCAACGTATGAATTTATTCAAAGATTTAATCTTGAATTAGTTTGTGCGATAAATCGAGAATTGCTGGGAAAACAAGTGCAACCTGTTTTTCATAAAAAAGTTATTACTGAAGCTGATTTGGCTTCAGGTTTTTTAGAAGACAGCAAATTTTACAGACTTGTCTTTCCTGATTTAGTAAAGTTCATTGATAGGACTTCGCAAATGATTCGTAGTCAGAACTATGACGGAATCAACGAATGGCTAGAAGAAGGCGACAGAATTAGAGACGGCATCAAAGAATTTAAATATGAAGGTTCTCCATTATACGATAGATTTGCTTTTGCATATGGTTATTTAATAGGCATGGCAGTTCGAGATGGGGTTGAAGATTTTCAGATCAATAAGTTATTGCCAAATGCGGGTTCTCAGCAGCGCATTTCTGATGCAAGAAAAACTTCTCTGGCTAAGATAATTGCATCTGCTTCTAAAAGACAAGATACAGAGGAATTAAGAACAACAGACCCAATGGCTGATAAATGGTTCTTTGGAGGAACACTCTTAGCTCTTGATGATATAGTGCCTGCTTCTGTTTTAGATTATGCTTTAGATACAAATCCTATACATATACGTTCAAGAAATATGGGAAAAGATCTCAAAGAAGCTATGGCTGAAGTTTTTAAAAGACATATTAAAGTTTCATAATAAAAGTAAGTCACTAAGTCATCGGGGGCTGTTATCCCAGACTACCTTATAACTGCAGTTTACATCTTGCAGTAATAATACTAGAGCCATCATTAGATTTATATATTTTAAATTTCTAAGATATTTAAATGGATAAAAACTTAGAAAAGCGATTTTGGGAAATAGATTTTTTACGTGGACTTGCAATAATTATGATGATCATTTACCATTTTCTTTACGACTTAAATTATTTCGGAAATTATAATTTTGATTTGAGTTCAGGTTTCTGGTTATATTTTGCACGCACAACAGCAACAATTTTTATTCTCTTGGTTGGCATATCACTAACTCTTAGTTTTTCAAGAACAAAAATACAAAAGCCAAAAATTAATTTATACCTAAAATATCTCAAAAGAGGCTTAAAAATATTCTCATGGGGATTGATTGTTACTTTAATGACTTGGATTTTTTTGAGAGAAGAGTTTGTTATATTTGGAATACTTCATTTTATTGGAATTTCAATTATTCTAGCATATCCTTTTTTAAAACTCCGTTATTGGAATCTTTTAATAGGAATTATTTGCATAGTTTTTGGAATGTATTTGAAAAACTTCACTTTTGATTTCTCTTGGTTAATGTGGCTAGGACTTAGGCCGCATTATTTATATACTGTTGACTACTTTCCAATTTTTCCATGGTTTGGGATAATTCTAATTGGATTGTTTTTTGGAAATCTATTATATCCTCATTATAAAAGAAAATTTAAACTTAGTAATTTCTCTGATTTTTCTTTTACGAAATTATTCTGCTTTTTAGGTAAACATTCGTTATTAATTTATCTAGTGCATGAACCAATATTGATTATATTGCTATATTTACTTGGTTTTGTAAGTCTTAGTTTTATATAAAAGAATTATCTACTCAACCTTATCAAAACAAATTTTAACTTTATGCTCTTTAATCTTTTCTTCACTCTCATGAGCATGTTTTCTTCCAGGCTCACCAATATCTATCTTTATATTCTCTGCTCCAACTTTATCTTGTATTTGCTGTACCCAATTCTCCAACACTGGTTTAAGTTCTTCATCAACACCAATAAACAATGTTATCTTGTCTGATTTAACAAGACCAGCTTTCTTTCTTAAGCTTTGAATTCTCCTCATTGTCTCTCTTGCATATCCTTCTGCTTCTAATTCATCACTTTTTTCTTGATTAATATAAAGCCTTCCTCCTCTAAAATCAACCCCTTTAAAAGGATAAGGTGCTTCTCTTTTAATTATCAAATGATTCTTAGTAATAGCAAACTTCTTACCATCAACACTAAATTCATATCTGCCTTCTTTTTCAATATGTCCAAGTATTGTTTCAGGGCTGCTTGTTGCTAAATAAGCTATAACCTTAGCAGCGTCTGCTCCAAACTCAGGTGCAATTTTAGCATAATCAGCTTTAACAGTTTCTTTTTCTTTTGCAAAGCTCTCCTGAACATGTATTTCTTTAACATTAGTTTGTAATTTTATAATATCCTGCAATTCTTCAATTGCTTCTACAATCTTCTCATCTTTGCAAACAACAATTGCTTCTTTTAATGGCCATCTTAAACCTCTACCAACCTTCTCTCTTGCAAACAAAACTCCTTGAATCACATCACTTACAACAGCCATTTTTTCTTCTAACTTAGTATCAATCAATTCTTTGTTTGCTTTAGGCCAAGAAAATTCATGAACACTTTCTTCCTTCAAATTAAATGCTTCTTTTAAGTTCAGGAAGATCTTTTCAGTAATCATTGGAGCTATTGGAGCAAATAATTTTAAAACCTCCATCAAAATATCATAAGTACATAATAAAACAACTTTTTTACTTTCAACATCTTTACTTATCTTTTCTCTAACAAGCTGGATATATGTTCTGCTTAATTCCAAAAACAGCTCTTCTACTTTCCAAGGTACATCATTCAGTTTATAATCATTAAATAATTTTGTAGTTTCCTCAATTATACTATTAAGTTTTGAAATTATATATTTCTCCTCAATAGAATAATTCTCCTTAACCTTACTTTGCTCAAGATTTTGAGGGCTTTTACCTACTTCATTTGCTAAATCAATAACAAATTTATGTAAATTCCATAATACCATTAAATTTCTGTGCTTAACCTTCATATCATCAAAATTATAATTCAAATCCTCTCCTGGGTTAGTTCCACCAATGGTATAATATCTAAAAGTATCTGCGCCATATTTCTCAATAACTTCTTCTGGCAAAATATAATTTCCAAGTGATTTTGACATCTTTCTTCCCTGAGCATCATTTACAAAACCATGCATGAAAACCTTCTTATAACTTGGTTTACCCACGCTAACCATAGAAGCAACAAAAAGCAGATTAAACCAACCCCTTATCTGATCCTTTCCTTCTAAAATAAATTCAGCAGGCCATAGTTCATTAAACAAATCTTTTCTTTGTGGATAATCAAGACAAGTCCAGCTAGTTGTTCCAGCATCAACCCAAACATCTAAGATGTCGGGAATTCTTTTTTTAACTTCACCACATTTACATTTTAATTCAACTTCATCAATATATGGCTTATGCAAATCCTCAGGAACCTTTCCACCTAATTCCTCAAGTTCTTTAACACTGCCAACTACAACAAAATCTCCACATTTCTCACATTTCCAAATTGGAACAGGACATCCCCAATATCTTTGTCTTGTAATTGAATTATCTCTTAAATTATCTAACCAAGCATCAAATTGTCTGCTTCCAGCCCAATCAGGCTGCCAGAATATCTTTTTATTAAGCTCTCTCATCTGTTCTTTCAAATCCTCTATCTTGAAAAACCACTGCTTTGTTGTTCTGTAAATAACTGGTTCTTTACATCGCCAGCAATGAGCATATTCGTGCTCAACACCTCTTGTATCAATTAAAGTTCCAATCTCTTTAAAATAATCTATAAATTTTCCATCATCTTTCTTTGCTGTCCATCCTTTAAATCTTCCCATATTTTCTGGAAAAACACCGCTTTCATCTAAATTATTAAAAGGAGGTATATTATTTCTATGCCCAACTTCATAATCCTCTGGTCCGCAGCCAGGAGCCATATGAACCAAACCAGTTCCAGCGCTTAAATCAACATATTCATCTGATAAAACAATAGTAAACACATTTGGATGTTCCTTAATTAACCCATCATAAACTTCTTTTAAATCATTATAAAGTGGATGTACATACTTTAAACCCTTTAGTTTCTCTCCTTTAAGTTCTTCAACAATTTCAAATTTCTTATCAATACTACTTAAGAAAATATTTGCAAGCCCTTTTGCAACAATCCAAATCTCATCATCTACTTTAGCTCTAACATATTCAAACTCAGGATGAACCATAACACCTAAATTAAAAGGAATTGTCCATGGTGTTGTAGTCCATATTATCAAATATTCATTTTCTTTTCCCTCTACTTGAAATTTCAAGAAAATGCTATCATCAGTCACGTTCTTATAATCCAGCTCATGCTTTGCAAGTGCTGTTGCACATTTAGCACACCAATGCATTGTCTTTTCTCCTTCATACAATCTTTTATTTTCATGAGCTTTTTTAATTAACCACCATTCTCCTTCCATGAAAGACCTTGCCATTGATTGATAAGCATTCTCAAAATCCATCCATACTCCAAGCCTCTTAAAATCCTTATTCATTATCTCCAAATTTTCAGAACTTAATTTCTTGCATTCCTCAACAAACTTATCAACACCAAATTTAGGAATCTCATCCTTGTGTTTAATTCCTAGTTTTTCTTCAACCTTGTGAGCAGTTGGCAGACCATGCATATCATAACCAGCTCTATCCCAAACATCAAAACCCTGCATTCTCTTGCATCTTAAAACAACATCCTTCATACATTTGTTCCATGCAGTTCCAATATGAACTTTTCCAGAAGTATAAGGAGGTCCGTCTAAGAAATAGTATTTCTCTCCTTTCTTATTCTTGGACTTAACTTTATCATAAACATTATTTTTATCCCAATATTCTAGGATTTCAGGCTCTATCTTAAGAGCATCATAGTTACCTATTACCATATTCAGCAGAGAAAAAGCTATTATTTAAAAATATTACTCTGAAATAAAGAATTTAAGGATTTATTTAAACTCAAATCCAGAATCTCTTATTTTCTGAAGTAATGCAAGATTTATTTCTTTGCTAGGACCAGCAACATAAAAAGGAAGTTTTCCATTTTCATCTGCTACACCATAATCAATAGGTTTTCCATCTTGGTCAGATACATAGCCGCCTGCTTCTTGTACAATTAATGTAGAAGGTCCAACATCATGAAGGTGAGTTTCTCTTGCAAAGAATGCTGTATTTTTTCCATCAGCTACTCCTGTAATTGAATATACAGTACAAACAGGCTGTTCCCATTTATCAAATATCTCTTTTGCAAAATCTGATTTTGAATTTAAATGTATTATTGAATTTTCTGTGAATTCTTCTTGCTGCACTGATAATCTTTTTCCATTTTTTGTTGCTCCATTGCCTCTGCTTGCAACATATAATTCATTTAAGAAAGGAAGATAAACTACTCCTAAAACAAAATCTTGCTGGTTTTCTTGAACTCCAATAGATACTCCATATAACTTATGGTCTCTTTCGATTTTCATACCTAATTTATCTTCTAATGCTTTTCTTGACTCTTCATTTGCAGTAGCGTAATTAAAAGTTCCATCAATCGGATCTATGATCCATCTTAAATCAGGATTATCTGCAAAATCCTTTAATTCTTCCATTTTTTCTTCTGCAAATACGCCTATAACTTTATGGAAATCTTCTTGCTTTAATCCTTTAAGAATCATCCTTTGACAAGCATAGTCTACTGGTGTTACAGACTGAGCAATATATTTTTTTGCACCTTTCATATCACTGACATCTAAATCTTTCCATTGAATTCCAACAGTTCCAAACTTTTCTTTAGAATATTTTCCTGCTTGAACTGCCAATTTCTTTGCTGTTTCTAAGGCATGTTCTATATTTATAGATTTCATTTTATCACCTTAATTTTAAGTCTTTTATTTTATCATTTCCTGGATTAAAGTAATCCTGAACAAACACTCTTTGAAGTGCTTGTTTTTTTCCATAACCAACTGGAACTAAGAGAACACCATCAAATTCATAAGGTTGTGGTATTTTATGACAATGGCCAAAGATATGTACAATTCTTGAATTTGGATTAACTTTTTTTGCATAATCAAAAACAGGTTTATACCATCCATTTCTTTTTTCTTCTCTTAATTTTGGATCAGAATTTGAATGACTTCTAAAAACTATTTGAGATACATCTCTACCGTGTTTTTCCAAAATACTTTCAATTCTTGATGTATAACATTCTAATTCTTTATCTGATTTTTCTTCTATGTAAGGAATATTAATTTCTAATGTTTTACTTATAACCTTGAATTCAATTCCTTGCAATTTGCGAAAAGCAAGAGAATTGTCCAAAATATCAAATAATGTCTTGCCTTTAGGTTCTCCAGAAAATTCGTATGCTTTTACAACTCTTTTTTCTTTATCCCAATCATTTCCACCAAGGTCCAGGATTTGTGGAATTTTTACATTTTTTACATAACCCTCAATAAATTCATGCATACTCTGCGTTGGTTCTAGAATTCCTAGCCATTGTTTAACTAGTATGTTCTGGTATTCACCGGCCCAGACTTCATCCTCAGCTTCTATATGATCTCTGCCTTGTTTTTTTGCTTCTAATTTAGCGTTTCTGAGAAGATTTTCATTATTTGTTTCAGAAAAGTCAGGATCAACACTTCTATCACCAATAAGTGCAAATTCATCAATGTAGGGAAATTCAGATATTATAGAAACTAAGACAACTTTTGCAGAGTTTTCTAAGTGAAAATCACTTGTATTACAAACAAAATAAGTTTTCATAATCTGTATATTAGTATAAGATAATATTTAAATAACTGTTGTAGTAGATACAACAACATTACTCCTTAAGAAAAAGCCTACATTTACAAAATCCATCCTGCTTAATTTCTAATTTATGAAAAATACAAGGGCAGATTATCTTTTTATCTTCTTCAGGATTTCCAGTAACTCTTCTGCATGGGCAGTATAAAGCACCATATTTCTTTAATCTCTCTAATTCTCCTTTTATTATAGAATTAAGAATCTTCTCATCTGGCTGTAGTTTAAAACCAGCTGCTCTAGCATGTCTTCTAAAACTCTTAAGAAGTTGTTTTTCTCCTCTTAGTTTAGTTTCTTTTTTCTTCTCAGCCATAAGAATTAAGTAAAATTGATAGTTTATAAAAGTTTTTATCAAAAATAATTTAAATGAGAAGTTCTTCTTGCTTTATATGGGAGATAAAATAGGATTAATGGTTAATGTGCTGTCAAAAGCTGGCATGCATCATAAAATAGAGCATGATTTGAGAGAGATATTAGGAAAATTAGGTATTTTTAAAGGACGTCCAAGAATGGAATTTGAAGTGCATCATAGATGGTCACCTTCTTGTTTTGTTTCTTGTACTGTTCCTGCAGAAAATAATATATTTGGAAAAAGAATAGATATATCAATCAAGCCTGATCATAGTGAACACAGAGTTCTTAGGGTGCTTGTACAAGAAGATGCAAATATAGAAACTAAAGCAGAAGATATGGACAAGCCAAACTTGAGTGATAAAAAAGTATTCCAAAAAGAAATCCATGCTTTAGAAAAGGATATTGAAAAAGCACTAAATAGTCTTAAAAAACGAGAATTAAAAGAAGTTGCTTAAAATTTCTAAGTTATGAGAATACTGCAAAAGCTAATCTTCGATTTCCATAAACTTTATAAATACTTTACTTTTTTTGTTATAAAGAGGGTGTTATCATGGAAGAGAAAATAAAAATAAAAAAAATAACTCTTTGGAAAACAGCAACTGCTGTATTAGGAATTCTTTTAATAATATCAATTTTAACAAATGGATTTAGTTTAAGCTCAAAACCAACAAAAAATCAAACAATTACAACACCTGCTGGTTTAGTTGTAATTGAATTAAATGATGAAAGATGCGATGAATGCGATATTTCTGGAATAATTAGTCAACTAAAACAATTACTGCCAGAATTAGAAGTCCAGTCTATTGATTATAGTTCAGAACAAGGTCAAGAATTATACGATGATTTAGACTTAAATGCACTTCCTGCTTTGTTATTCACAGAAGAAGTAAAAGACCAAGAAGGCTACGCAAATCTAGAAAATTATGTAGAAAACAAAGGAGAGTATTTATCATTAAAAATCGGAGCAAGCTTTGATCCAACAAAAGAAATATGTGATAACGAGATTGATGACACAGGAAATGGAAAAATAGATTGTGAAGATCCTGATTGCGCTTCTAAATTGACATGTAATCCAGATGCGCTAGTAGAGTGCGCTGAACCTTATGGAATAGATGCAGAAACAGTAATTTTCTATTATTCAAATACCTGCCCTTGGTGTCAGAAAATGAAACCAGGAGTAGAGCAACTTGAAGATGAAGGTTATAGCATCTACTGGGCTGAAGCAAGTAATGCAGAAGAATCAGAAGTTATTGATAAATGTATTAGAGAATATATGACTAGCGGTGGTATACCTCAGTTTATATGCTTGAAAAATGCGCAAATACATGTTGGAGCTTTCGCAGATGAAAATGGAGATTTGAATTATGATTCTCTTAAAAAATTCGTTGATGACTGCATAGCTTAAATTTAACAACTTTTTTAAATTACTTCTTTTTCTCTCTTTAATTATGGCTTTACCTTATAGATCTTTTATAAGCTGGCAATTAGGACCAATTACAATTCAATCTTATGGAGTTATGGTCGCATTAGCTTTTTTAGTTGCAACTTTAATAGCAGTTAGAGAAGCAAAGAGAAGAAGACTTGATTCTGAAAAAATCTACGGCTTAGTCATCTGGGTTCTTGTTGGAGGAATCTTCGGTTCTAGATTAATGTATGTTCTAGGAAACTTGTCTTATTTTTTTCCAAATGATTTGCTTGCAATATTTAAAATCTGGGAAGGAGGGCTTTCCTGGGCAGGAGGTCTATTAGGAGGTATTGTTACTGGATTTTTATATCTAAAACTTCACAAATTAAAAGTTTGGAAATATGCTGATGTTTGTTCTCCTCCTCTTGCAATTGGTCATGCAATTGGAAGAATTGGCTGCATTTTAGGAGATGGCGGCCATGTTGGCA
>Ga0209636_10003243_pt1 | contig 16583 bp, 18 predicted proteins | sample DeeMarSWOR152_54_FD_187464 | JGI IMG/M metagenome (GOLD analysis project Ga0209636, IMG submission 187464) | Marine sediment microbial communities from White Oak River estuary, North Carolina - WOR-1-52-54 (SPAdes) (version 2) | ecosystem: Environmental > Aquatic > Marine > Intertidal zone >...
CATATCTTCTTCCCTAAACGGTAAATAGGCTCATAAAACACGAGAAGGGATGTCATTCTGCCCAAAAAGAGGCGAATGACCTCCCTTCTCCATGATGGTTATTGGCTTACCTCTTCGAGTATTGATAGCTGGCCCTCGCCCCCCTTTTACCGTATTTCTTTCGTTCCTTAACCCTGGAATCTCGGGTGAGAAATCCCTCCCTTTTCAGGGTATCCCTGAGTTCACCATCATATTGGAGGAGGGCCTTAGCTATCCCGTGTTTGATGGCATCGGCCTGGCCTGACATACCTCCTCCCCTCACATTTGCAATCAAGTCGAACTGATTTTGAGTTGACGTCAGCTCGAAGGGTTGCTGAATGACCATTTTGGCCGTTTCCCTGCCAAAGTACTGATCTGATGGCCTCTTGTTGATAATTGCCTTCCCCTCCCCTGGCTTTAGCCAAACCCTGGCAATAGCGGTTTTCCTCTTTCCCGTGCCATAGTAAATCTTTACAGCCATAGCGATCTCCGTATGTAATTCAGATATCGATCTGTTTTGGTTGCTGCGCTTGATGGGGATGTTCGCCACCCGTATAGACTTTGAGCTTCTTAAAGAGCTTTCGTCCCAATCTATTCTTCGGAAGCATCCCCTTGACTGCGAAGCGAATGAGGTCCTCGGGCCTTTTGGCCTTCAAATTATCCGCCGTAATTGATTTAATCCCCCCTGGATAACCGCTGTGACGATAATAGACCTTCTCCTTCCACTTCTTCCCCGTCAGGTTCACCTTGTCCGCATTGATGACTACGACATAGTCACCGGTGTCCACATGAGGGGTGAAGGTGGGCTTATTCTTTCCCCGAAGAATATTGGCGAGTTCGACAGCAAGGCGGCCCAAAACCTTATTCTCGGCATCCACCAAATACCAATCCCTTGAGACGTCTTCCTTTTTGGCCATGAAGGTACGCATGGTACGCAATTCCCTTTAAAATTCAAAAATTTATCTCATTTGACATCAATTGTCAAGGGAAGTAACGTTTCTTGAACCCTCCTGAACTCCTGGAGAAGACCATTCTCCCTGAGCATGATCTTTTGAAGAATTGGAATGTTCCAGCTGCAGCAAACCCCCTCAGGTCCTACTTCCTTTCCTGCCAGGTCAAGATGATGGGGCTGGCGACAAAGATGGATGAATAAGTCCCCACCAGGACGCCCACCATCAAGGCAAAGGCAAAGTCATGAATGACACCGCCTCCAAAGATGAAAAGAATCACCACCACGATTAACGTGGTGAGGGAGGTCAAAAGCGTACGCCCAAGAGTCTCATTAATGCTTGAATTAATTACCCTGCCCAAGGGCTCCCTCCTCATCTTCCTTCGATTCTCCCTTATTCGATCATAGACGACGATGGTATCGTTAAGGGAATATCCGATGATGGTCAAAATGGCGGCAACAATAGGAAGGGTGAACTCCTTGTTGGCAATTGAGAATGCCCCCACGGTAATCATGACATCATGGGCCAGGGCGGTGATGGCCCCAACCGCAAAGATAAATTCGAACCGCCACGTGATGTAAATCAAGATACCGACCAAGGCGTAGACAATTGCCCAAATTCCCTTGTTCCTCAAATCCTTTCCAACCTTTGCCCCCACCATCTCCGTTCGCCTGATTTCCACTCCGCCTTTTCCATAGGCCCTCTGCAGAGTCTCCTGGATCTCAAGCGATAAGGTCCCCAGATCCGAAACCGATTTTTCAACCCGGATCAGGTACTCGTTTTCTCTCTTCTCACCGAATCGTTGGACCAGGCTCCGATCCAGACCGATGGAGGCCAACTGATTCTTTATGGTCTCCACCCGGATCGGTTCCGAGAATTTGACCTGAACCAGGGTTCCACCGGCGAAATCGATTCCGTAATTGAGCCCGCCATGGAGGATGATGGAGATGATGCTCATTCCAATGACGAGGCCCGATAAGATAAAGGTGGACCTTCGAATTCCCAGAAAATTGATTTTGGTTCCCGGTTTAACGAACTCCATAGGATTCTCCGCCCTATATGCTGACCCGCCTGAGCATGCCTTTGACTATAAGGACTTCGAAGATCGCCCGGCTCACAAACAGGGCCGTAAAAAGGCTGGCTACGATGCCGATGCTCAGGGTCACGGCGAAGCCCTTTACTGGGCCCGTTCCGAATTGAAAGAGAACGACCGCCGCGATCAGAGTAGTGACGTTGGCATCAATGATGGTCAGTAAGGCCTTGGAATATCCCCCGTCTATGGCGGCTCTGGGGGTTTTCCCCAACCTCAACTCCTCCCTGATCCTCTCGAAGATGAGAACGTTGGCATCGACCGCCATCCCGATCGTCAGTATGATGCCGGCAATACCGGGAAGGGTCAGAGTCGCCCGTAAACCAGCCAGGGCTCCCATGATGAAAATGAGGTTCAGCATCAGGGCCAAATCTGCGATCGCCCCCGATATCTTGTAATAGGTTACCATGAATAGAACAACCAAAATCCCCCCAATGATGATTGATTTCAGACCCTTATCGATGAGATCCTTTCCCAGAGAGGGTCCTACTGAACGATTTTCCAGGATCTTTACGGGAGCCGGAAGGGCTCCTGCCCGGAGGACAATGGCCAAATCACGAGCGTCATTCTCGGTGAATCTCCCGGTGATCTGGGCACTTCCCCCCGAAATCCTTTCCTGGATGACCGGAGCAGAATAGACGTTGTTATCCAGGATGATTGCTAACCTCTTTTTTACGTTCTTGGCCGTGATTCGATCAAACAGCTTAGCTCCCCTTGGATCGAACTCCAGGCCCACATAGGGTTGATTGAAATTATCGAATCTCACCTGGGCGTTCTTGAGGACCTCCCCAGTCATCAGGGTCTTTTTCTTGAGAAGGAAAGGTATCTTGGTTGTCCTGCCCGATCCCGGTTCCTCTTGCTTCTGATAAAGGATAATATCCCCTTCTGGTACATTCCCCTTGAGGGCCTCTTGGAGACTATGCTCATCATCGACCAGTTTAAATTCCAGGAGCGCTGTCCTTCCGATCAATCTAAGGGCCCTTTGGGGATCCTTGATACCGGGAAGCTGGATCAGAATACGGTCCGAACCCTGAGGGCTGATATCGGGCTCAGCAACGCCGAATTGGTCAACTCTATTCCGAATCGTTTCAAGGGCCTGATCCACGGCGTACCGCTTCAGATAGTCGGCTTGCTTTTGCACGACTCCCAAAATAATCCTCTGATATTTCCCCTGGCTTTCGGCAGATATCTCCTTCAAGATGGGGTAGTCGCTCGTGATATAGTCGTCGAACTTCTCCTTTTCCCCGAGGATTTCTAGGTGGATCTGATCCCCATTTATCCTCTCAATCCTGGGTGCATAGATTCGTTTCCTCTTCAAATCCTCCTTCAGGTCTCCCTTAATTCTCTCCACATAGCTTTCGACGGCCTTCTGACCCTCGACCTCCAGGATCAGGTGCATCCCCCCTTGAAGGTCTAAACCGAGATGGATCTTATCCTGGGGAAGTATCTTGCCCAAAAACCCTGACATCTCACCGACCACCGAGGGAGTTAGATAGTAGAAGGCTGCTGCCGTGGCGACGAGGATCAGTAAAAACTTCCATTTCAGGTTTCGACTCATCGGTATTCCCCGGGGGCTACAAAAGAAACCAAGGCCATTGAAACCTTGGTTAAAATACCGCCCCTCCCTCGATTTATTCCGAGGGTATCCCCAACCCTTATACCTGTTATCAAATTAATATTTATATCGTAATGAGGGGTAAATTGCAAGGGGAAAATCAGGGGGAATTTCCTCAGTTTTCTTGGGTTTGTTGAGTTCCTTCGGTTTGTTTGGTTTATCTGGTTAATTCGGTTATTCGGTTGTTCGGTTTATTCAGTTTGTCTAGTTGAGAGGGTTTAGATGGGTTAGGGCGTCAATGATGATGGTGTGGATATGCGGTGCTGCAGTGCTGCGGTTTGCAGGATGGAATTGCGCTCAGGGACAACGGAGCCTCTTATGGCACCATCATAACCGCGTGAACTACAACGAATTATGAAAAATGATCTTCATGTTTGTATTAAGTATCCTTACGAAATAAAATTAATTACTGACAGAAATATTTCCTACAAAATTCAGGAAGTTCCCGCAAAAACTACTTGAAAAATCCGACGCCTGAATACCAATTCGAGGATCATTGGGGTCTTTTTATTCTTTTGATGGTAAATTAGGAAATCACCTCAAAAGGTTGACACGCGCGATGGATCCTGATTATATTCATTCAATCCAAGGGGACTGAATTCGATGGGGGCAGTAGTATGGAAATGGATCTGATAAGCCCTACCCTCTTCTCCCTCTCCATGTATATTTATCTCTGCTCCTTTCTGCTTTACCTCATTTTCTCCGCAATCCAAAAAAGATACATTGGAATAGCAGCCACCTCTCTTATTTCGGCGGGATTACTCATCCACACCGTTGGCCTCATCTACCGATGGGTTGAAACCCACAGAACGGGATACGGGTATGTCCCCTTATCCAACATGTATGAATCGCTGATGTTCTTCTCATGGACCATTGTCCTCATATATCTCCTGTTGGAATTTCAGTTTAAACAGAGGATTATCGGGATCTTCGCCACCCTCTTTGCCTTCATGGCCATAGCCGCCTCATCCATTCTTCCCGGCAGCGATGCAACGATAAGGCCGTTAATGCCCGCGTTGCAGAGTAACTGGCTTTCCATCCACGTCATTACCTGCTTTTTCGGCTACGCCGCTTTTGCCGTCTCCTTCGGGATCAGCCTTCTCTTCTTGATTCAGCACCGGTGGGAGGGGATCTCCGGAGGCGTTGGATGGCTGCCGAAAACCAAAACACTGGATGAGATCAATTACCGGTCGATCGTGATCGGGTTCCCCATGTTGACGGTGGGAATCATCACCGGGGCGGCTTGGGCACATTATGCGTGGGGGAGTTATTGGAGCTGGGATCCAAAGGAGACCTGGTCCCTCATTACCTGGCTTATCTACGCGGCATTCCTTCATGCCAGGATCACTCGGGACTGGAGGGGAAGGAGAATGGCAATTCTATCCCTGGTCGGTTTTATGGCCGTTCTCTTTACCTACTTCGGCGTTTCCTATATCCTCTCGGGCCTCCATAGCTACGCGAGCCCATCATAGGGAAACTTCATGAAATCAAGTTATTAGCCATAGATCGTGTATATCTTATATCTCCTCATCGATTATCCGAACCCAATTTTTCCTCAGAACTCGAACGGCCTCTTCCATATTGTCCACCCCCACGATAAGCACGGCGTTTTCAGATCTCGCTACACAGGTAGAGAGGTAATTTATGTTAATATTTGCCTTTTTGAGGGGTTTCAGGACGGCATTGAGTCCTCCGGGGTGATGCGGAGCTTCAACGGCCAATACATCCGTTATTTTGACGGAATAACCATGGCTCTCTAGCACGTTGGCCGCTTTTTCGGGATCATTCGCCACGAATCGAACCGCGCTGATATCCGCAGTATCGGCTACACTGAGGGCAATAAAACTGATGCCATTCTCCCCTAAATATTCGATCACTTCCGAAAATTTCCCCGGAACATTCTCCAAGCTGATGGAAATCTGTTTTACGGACATCCCTTCCTCCTGTTGCAATTGATCCTTCAATCGTAGTCATGGCCTTTCATGAAGGCCTTCTTGTTCAATTCGACTAACGCCTTCCCCCTCCGAGAAAACGTATCTTTCAACGCCTTTTCCACCCCTTCTCGTGAAACGATACCGGTCTTCTTGACGAAAAACCCCAGCATGACCATGTTCACAACCCTTTCATTACCTAACCTCTTTGCAAGGTCATTGGCCGGGACTCAGGGACTTTGCTGCAGCTGGAACATCCGAACTGGAATACCAGTTGGAATAGTGATCCGATGGATTGATGGAATGTTGGAATGATGGAATATCGGGTATCAAAAACGAAAAAGCGTTCCTTTTGGTTCAGGAGCGCTTCGCCTGAGGATCACTGAGTTTATCCTGAGGAACGAAGCACCTGAGGCACAAGGCAAAATATTCTTGGCCTTCAGCCTCAAGTCCGGCGCAGACGGACGCTCCTCCAACCTCTATCAGTGTAATACCCATCCATGAACGCATCATTCCAGTATTCCATTATTCCAATACCGCAGATGAGACATTCCACCATCCCATGCGGACGGCATAAGCCCATTTCGCTCACGGATAAGGGTGTTCTCGAGAAACTCATGAAGTCCCAGAATTTATCGCCTTGACTTCCAATGGATAGTAATACTATTATTCTATCACCGACACGGAAAGGTATTCCAGGGGCTAAGAATATGACCGCATCCCTTGCTGATTTGGAAAGCAATAACAAACAGCTGATCATGATCGGCGGAAAGGGAGGAGTCGGAAAGACTACCTGTGCCACGGCTATGGCCGTGCATTTCGCCCGTGTGGGGAGGAAAACCCTGGTCATCTCCAGCGATCCAACCCCATCCCTTTCCGACATATTTGAGATGGAGATCGGAGATCGGCAAACACCCATCAAGAAGATCAAAGGCCTTTACGCCATCGAAATCAGCTCCGATGTGGTCCTCAATATGTGGAGGGAACGATTCGGCCCGGAAATCTATGAGGTCATCTCCTCCTTCGCCGATGTGGACTACGACTTCGTTGATTACATCGGAACCGCTCCCGGAATAGAGGAGGAGTACATGCTGAATTATATCCTGGAGCTGGTCGAGAGCAAGCAATTCGATCTGGTGGTTTGGGATACAGCTCCTGCCGGACATACCTTACGGCTGCTCCATCTGCCTCAGATCTTCCTGAAACACCTGGAAGCAGCTACCAAATTTTACATGAACATCTATAGTTACTTCGAGAAACTGAAGGAAACCGTGAAACTCCAAAAGGGGAAACGTACCCTGTTGGAAATTATCAGCAGCTGGGAAGCCTTGGCAATGAAAATCGTTGACTTCATTCGGGATCAGAAAAAGTCCGAGTTCATCATCGTCACCATACCCGAAGCCCTTGGAGTCAAACAGACCGAGAGGATTATCAGCGACTTCGACCAGTACGAGCTCATGGTAAACCATATGATTGTCAATTACGTCGTCAAAGAGGCGGATTGCGCTTTCCATCAGGAGAGAAAGGCGATGCAGGAGGAATACATAAAAATCCTCGGGGATCGATATGGGAAGAGGATTAAACTGATTCAGGTTCCCCTAGCCCCCCACGAGATCAAGGGAGTGCAACGCATCGAGCAGGTGTCGGAGATCCTCTTTGCCACATAAGGGGTCTCTCAGTCTATTGAGGATAGACCTTCGGGAGGTATCATGACCATTTCACGGCGAGCCCAAGGAATTCAACCTTCTGCAACCCTGGCCATTACGGCGAAGGCAAAGGCCATGAAGGCAGAGGGTATCGATGTTATCGGATTTGGCGCCGGGGAGCCGGATTTCGATACCCCGGATCATATCAAAAAGGCCGCCATCAAAGCCTTGGATAACGGATTCACCAAATATACGGCGGCCGGTGGAATCGATGAGCTGAAGGATGCCGTTATCGCGAAATTCAAGCGGGATAACGGATTGGACTATGACCGAAGGGAAATCCTCATCTCCTGTGGGGGGAAGCATTCCCTCTATAACCTGGCCCAAGCTCTCTTCGAAACGGGAGACGAGGTTATTATCCCATCCCCCTATTGGGTCTCCTATCCCCCTATAGTCACTCTAGCCGACGCCCTTCCCGTCATTTTCGAAACGACCGAGGAGAGCGGGTTCAAGATGGACCTTGATAGGCTGAGAGGGACCATCAGCAAAAGGACCAAGGCGTTAGTCTTAAACAGTCCCTGCAATCCCACCGGGACGACGTATACGGAAGGCGAACTGAGGGAGATCGCGGATATCGTTATGGAGAAAGGGATTTATGTCATTTCAGATGAGATTTACGAAAAGATCGTCTACGATGGGTTTCAGTGCGTCAGTATCGCTTCTTTTAGTAAAGAGATCAAAGAGAGGACTATTATTGTCCATGGCGTATCCAAGACGTACTCAATGACCGGTTGGCGGATCGGATTCGCGGCCGGACCGAGTTCCATCATAGAGGCCATGAATAAGATTCAGGGCCAGTCCACCTCCAATCCCACCTCCATCGCCCAAAAGGCCTCCCAAGAGGCCCTGAATGGTCCCCAGGATCTGGTCCAGGCCATGGTAGGTGAATTCCAAAAACGGCGGGACTACATAATCGAGAGGATCAACTCCTTGAAGGGGGTCTCGTGTGCCAAACCAACAGGGGCTTTCTACGCCTTCCCCAATTTTCCGAGCTATATGGGCAAATCCTTCAGGGACAAGCCCATAAGGAACTCGGTTGATTTAGCGGACTATCTTCTCAACATCGCCCGGGTCGCCGTAATTCCCGGCGTAGCCTTCGGTGCCGAGGGGTTTGAGAGAATCTCCTTCGCCACCTCCATGGAGAACATTGAAATTGGCATGGATAGAATTGAAAAGGCGCTTGGGGAATTGGATTGAACGAAGCCTGGGGCGATTTCACCGCAGACCCCTATCTTGAAGCTTATGCTCAAAGTAATCTTCTAAAATCTTCCGATGGTCGAAGACGATGTCTCCGGGGAGGTTATGTTGATCGAAGATTCCCACATCCTGAGCGTCATCCTTGGCCTGAGGAACTCCCTGAGCTTTTGCGATGTAAACTGTTGATATTGCATGACATCTCGGGTCCCTCTTGGGATCTGAATAGGTGCGAAATTGGCGGATAAGATGGACGGCAAGGCCTGTCTCCTCCCTGGCTTCCCGAACCACAGCATCTTCTAAACTTTCCCCATAATCGACAAATCCCCCGGGAATGGCCCAGCCGAGAGGTTTATTTTTCCTCTTGATCAAGACGATCCCTCCTTCAACCCCCTCAGCCTCAACCTCGATAATGACGTCCACAGTGGGCAAGGGGTTCTTGTATTCCTTTATTTTGGCCCCACACTGAGGGCATTGGATAAATCTTCTCATCTTTCACCTCGTCTAAACGATTCGTCCCCGATCCACTTCGGGAGTTTCTCCATCTTTGGGGGATTCCGTTGTTCTTGAGCGTAATCTTGCTGGAGAAATGGGGTACCCTTGGAAGGGGATCAGGCATCTTCGTGAGTCTTCGACCCTGAGCCCTCAACTCTTGACCTTAACCTCAGCCTTAACCTTATCTTTATCCTTAGTCTCTCTCCTCCAACCTCTCAGCCTCAACCTGCTGAGGGCCAACAGACCGCGAAGCATCGAAGCGAAGGAACAAGGGCGTCAACTGCTGAAACATCAAATTTCCAACAAAATTAAGCATTTACAAAAATACATCACGTAAAAGTAAGGAAACTCCCGTTCACTACACCTTGCCGGTTTGGACCAATTCTTTTCTCAACGTATCCAGGGCAAGGATAGCCGTTCTCTCGCGAACCATACTTTGCGTTCCCCCCAGGTAATGCTCGGCGCATTTCTCCATAGCCTCGGAGATGATACCGATATAGAGGTGGGCCTTGATCTCTCCGCCCTCCTTTGAGCTCCCCTTTTCCGAAAACCTCAAGGCGGACAGTCCCAGATCGCTCCGACAACGCTCCCTCGCTTTCCCCGCAAGGGAGAGGACAAATCCCTCCCCCTCTGTCTCCAGCTTGTTGAATTCTCCCCTCCCAATGCCCAGAAAAGCCCGTGCTGCCTCTTCCGTATTGAGCACAACGCCCCCGAGAAATTGAGCGCTATTGGTCCCTGACAGCCTGTGGGCGATCAACCCAGCTGTGTATGGCTCGGCCGTTGCAAGGGTGAGGTTCATTTCCTCCAAGAGCTTCGTGATGCTCCCCTCAAGGGTCTCCTCATCCACTCCATAGATGAGCGTGCCCAACCGGCCTCTTATTTGGACCTCTGCCTTCTCAATGAGGGATCTCACCTCCGAAGAACGCCCCCCTCTGGCCATGATACGGATCTTGATATCCCCTGGGGAAGCCAACAGGCCGATGGACGGATTTTGTCCGTCTCGGATGAGATCCGCGATCTGTTCGTTCACGCCGCTTTCTCCCAAGCCGCATACCCTCAAGACCTTGTATTGAACCACTCCTTCCTTGATGGGGAAGGTTTTCCGAAGATAGGGGATCACCGCCGTTTCCATCAAGAACTCCATCTCCCGGGGAACCCCGGGCAGAGCGATCAGTACCCTCCCCTCTTCCTCCAAGATAAAACTGGGTGCCGTTCCCACGGGATTTTCGATGGGAATGGCCCCATCGGGGATGAAGGCCTGCCGCCTATTGCTCGGTACCATCCGCAAGCCCCTGCGATGGAAATGGGCCTCAATTTGGTCCATGAGATGCTGGCGAAAGACGAGCTTCCTTCCAGCAACCCCAGCGGCCACTTCCCGGGTTAGATCGTCCTCGGTTGGCCCGAGACCCCCCGTGGTGATGATGATCTGGGATCGCTTCAAGGCAAGGTTCAGGGTTACTGCCATCTCCACCCTGCTGTCCCCCACCGCGGTCACATAGGCTAAATCTATTCCCAATTGGGTCAGCCTCCGTCCAATATGGGCCGAATTGGTATCGACGATTTGTCCGATCAATAGCTCGGTCCCAATGGTAATGATTTCCGCCTTCATCTGGTCCTCTCCCAATCAATGCACGCACCTCCGTGCAAAGAGTAGACTTTTCGAAGGGTACGAAACGGATCATCCTCGAAGGCTTTTTAATTTACCACAATGATATGGGAAATGGAAAGGGGGAATCGACTGGAGTCTCGTGAGTTTTTAGAGAACACCGCAGTCCCTGAGCGAAATTCAAACGAGGATCAAATCCTAAATCGACTCGGCCGAGGGCTTCGAGTGAGCCTCAGCCGAACTCCTCGTCGCGGGCCGAAGCACTAAATCCTAAACAATATCTAAATCCAAATGGCCAAAAATGCTTATTTTCTAACTCCTACTGTTTTGAGTTTTTGGCTTCGGTCATTTGAATTTGTTTAGAGTTTAGAAATTAGTGTTTGGAAATTGCTTGTATTCTCTCGGGTCACTTCGAAAGCAGTGAAGCGGAGGGACAATGGTGTTCGGTTAGGAAAAAGAGAATTTGTGGAGAACTGGCCACCTCATATGGTGGAGGCGGCTTTGAAGCGCTCCTTTTGAGCTAAGGTTTCGGCTACTTTTACGGTCTGATGGATAATCTCAAGGGCAGTGGCCTTATCCTTTATGATAACATTTCTCGCACTTACCTTGATCTTGGTGCTCTTATGCGTTATTTCCTTCAGCTTGACGGTAATATCAAGGTCTTTTGCCCTTCCTCGTATCCTCCTCTGCCCTTCGGCCTTGGATTCATGGGCAATCGAGATTCCCATCTTCTGCAAAGCGAGCACGGTAGCCCGGCTCATCCTGTCAAGATCGAAAGCAACCGTCTTCTCGGCAATATTGGCGTAAAGGTAACCGATCCCCATTGTAACGCCTGTCAGTGCGCCCGTAACGGCATACTGGCACCCCGCCTGAAAGACGCAGAAGGATATCAAGATTGCACCGAAGGCAATGATCTTCAACTGTTTCTTAACGATTCTCATGGAGAATCCTCTCGCTCTCATTCGGTAAATCGTTTAAGATCATTAAAAGCAAAAGGCATACCAACAGTGATGATGCGTGCTTACGGATAAAAGGAGTTAAAAGGGGGAAATGACAATCAAATGAAAAATTATGGGATAGGCAAAAAATTGTCGAGGACTTTAACCTTTTTTCATAACTCCCCCTAAGGAGATATAAGTAGCACCAACAAGGGCATGAGGGGCGCTAAAACCCACGATTTATAAAGATTACTCCAAGTAACCAATTGGCTGCGGTGTGGTGCGAATTTTGCGAACAAAAGAATCGGATCAGAATGCCTATTAACCATTTTTTGTGAATGAACGACCCTAACCGCGTGACTGCAGCACCGCAGCAGTGCAACGCTGCATATCTTAGTTAATACTCTTGGGCAGCGTAGACGATGCTGGCAACGACCTCAACTTCGGCGGAGGAATCTGGCTCGGGATTTGCGGGGGATTGTTCGTAGCCGGTGGAATAGATTTGGTAGTAGTAGCGCCTGAACTTGGTTACATCCCACCCCTTTGGGGGATTTTTGGAGTGATGGAGATCGCCGATATAGTACCGGGAGTAGATACTTGGACGGTCGGGATCCGGGGTATCCTCTTCCTCCGTCCCCATCATGGTGGGGAGGTTGGATTCATCGGGCTTTACAGCGCCTGCGTTGGCCAACCAATTCAACCCGTTATCGACGCCCCCGTCGGCCGCATAGAGAGAAGCCTCCATGGACCTCTGGTTCCCCGACATCCTCACCTCGATATGAGAGGTGTTCATGGCCGCAATGCCCAAAAAGGTTGCGGTAATCATGATCAAAACGGCGATGACCAGGACTACTCCTCTCTCGTTTCGCATTTTGCCCCCCTATAAATTCCTGAGCCTCACCTGGGATTGTAGCTGCCTGGTGCGATAATGATCGCCCGTGACGGGATGGATATAGTCAGGGTCTTGGACCCTGGTCCTGGCCGTCAGCCAGATGTCATAGAGGGATTGGTCGTCCTGATCATTCGGGTCTATCCCCAATTCCTGGATATTCTCTGCCAACGTTCGACTTCCCTCTACCTCATCATTCCGGCGGAGGACCGGAAACCCTGAACTCGAATCGATAGAATACCTCACCGCAGTAAGCCGGTAGACGGGGATGGGATTGACGAAGGTTCCCTCAGGATAGCTCCCGGAGATTCCCTGATTTCCGGCCACCTCGGGATCGGTGTCGATGGTAATGGTATCCGTCCCCACATCTCTGACAATCAGCCTGTCTTGACCGAGAAACAGGATGTCCCCAGCTCGTAAGCCATCGGTGTTCCTCAAGGGAATTTGGGTATCCTCAGTCATGACCGCTGCCGACAACACCCCCGTGGGATACCTCTTGACAAGGGGACCGTTCAGGGTTAAGATTCCCTCGTCGGATGCCGGGGCAACATCCACCCTGAGCCTTTCTATATTACCGATAAAGATGTAGTTGCTCCTGTCGGAATCGAATATCCTACTCAGTTCATTTCCCGTGGACTTGACCGTAATCTCTCTATCCTCTTTGTCCGCGGTTTTGGTGAGGTACCCCTTGGGAGTTCCGAAACACCCCACCACAACGATGATGTCCGAATCCTCCTCCGCGGGATCCCTTTCGACATCAATGCTATGGCTGTACCTCGCGCCGCTGATAGTTACTTCCCCCTCCGGCTTCCCGTACCCCGCCATCCTCAGATCTCGCATGAGGATATTCATGCCCACCCGCGCATTCTGCTGAGCCTCGGCCACCTGGTCCTGGACAGCATACGTTTTCTGTTGGGAGATGAAGGTCCGGTAAACTGCCGCGATGACGATGAAGCTGATGGCCAGGCCCACCATGAGCTCAATCAGGGTCAACCCCCGTTGATGAAGTCCGAATCCCCCTTTTCCGTTCACGGGTTTACCCCTAAATTGCAGATCTTGGTCACCAAGGTCGCCTGATGGCTTCCGTTGTCCCACGTCACCCTGACGGTGACGGTCTTGATCTCACCCGATGCCGTAACGCTGCATACCCTGTGGTAGACAATCCCGGAAGCCCCTCGGGGGTCATCGGTCATTCCCTGAATCTGCTCCCACTGGGTATTTTTCATCTCCTCCATCACATCCTTGGCCAAGGTGACGGCCTCGGTCATGTGATTCCCGAAGGAGTTGCTCCGGATTGAGACGATCTGAAGTCCCGCCAAGGCCAACAGGGCCACCGAGAGCACCACGATAGCGATCAAAACCTCCACAAGGGTGAAGCCCTCGTTTTCTCCTCTCTTGATCAACCAACGGTTCATGAAGCACCCCCCAAACGTGAGATTACATCCTCTCCCAGTCCTCCAGAAAAAAGTTCCACTTCGACATCCTAATGATCCCCGTGCTGCTGTCAACCCGAATTGCCATTGCACCATTCCGGTTATTCTGGAGGTATACGGTCCCGGCAGTGCTCGTTCCCCCGGGGTTGAATTCGGCCCTTTTTTGCACAAACGTTACCCCGTCGCCAACGGGATCGCCGTCTAGGGAACCATGGCCGCTGTCGCCAAACTGGATATTCTTGTAATCGCGGAGGTCAACGACCTTCTCCTCAACATCATCATCGGTATTCCAATTCCCATCGGGTCCCTTATCGGAGATGATCCGGTATGATTGGCCACTTGCATCGAACAGCAAAGCCCATTCCCGGTTATCCTTGATGGCCCCCAATCGGGCCAACTGCATATTGGAGGCCACATCCCTCGCCGCTGACTTCAATCGGTAACGGGGCAGCCACCGGCCGATGTTGGGGATGGCAATCAATACCATCACCCCCAGGATGCACATCACCACCACCAGCTCGATGATGGTCAACCCTCTTTTGTCTTGCATTCCTTCCCGTGGAGAATAAAATTCACATACCATCATAATAGAAATCTCCCTATTTGTCAAAGTAAAAACGAACTTGAGTGTCCTGAGCTTCTTGGATTCTCCGTTATCCGCTTCGCTTCCATGCTTCGGGGCTAGTTGCCCCTCAGCAGGTTGAGGCTAAGGTTAAGGTTGAGGTCAAGAGTCAAGGGTGAAGGGTAAAGAGGGAGTAGGAAGTAAGCAGATTACGCTTGGAGACAAGAGAATTCTCCCCCAAATATTTATTATTCAACAAAGTCAAATACTTATATTTAAGTTTTTAAGAAAATTTCGAGAAAATCGATTGGATTTCCGAAAAGTCCCTTTCCCATGACGCGGGCGAATTCCTTAAGATTTTGGCCTTCTTATGGTGAGGCTGTATTTCTGGGTGCAATTTCCTTCATCCCCATCCGTGGCGATAATCTCAATGGTATGAGTGCCGGCGTCATTTTTGCCGGTCTTCCACTGGATCAACCCGGTCTGGGGATTAATGGTCATTCCTTGGGGAGAGGAGGAAGAGAGGGAAAAGCTGATGGGGTCCCCATCGGGGTCCTGGGCAACCACCTGATACTGGTAAAGGGCCGATTTCAATTTCTGGGCTCGCGGGGAAGAGGTAATGACGGGAGCACTGTTCAAGATTGTGAACTCCTGAGAGGCCACCTCCTGCCCTGTACTCACCCTATCGTACGGGGTAACGCGTAAGATAATTTTATCTCCCTTCTTCAAGGTAGCGTCCTTGAGGGTTTCGAAGGTCTCGCCTATGAGCTCGTCGCCGTTTTTCACCCATTGATAGGAGAAGGCAATGGTATCTCCGTCTGGATCTGATGCTTCGATCCTGGCCGTTAGCGTAGAGTTCCTCCGCGGCAATTCGGGATCGATGGAGATCATGGTGACCTTGGGGAGGGAGTTGAGGATCCGAATGGTATCGGAAGAAGCCTCTTTACCCTGAAGCTTGCCATCCGAAGGGGCCATCTCAGTGGAGCGGGCGGAGGGGGTATTTTCACCGGCGGGTTTTTCAGGAGCTTCTCCCGTGCAGCCCACAATGAACATCAAAACCAAGGATCCCGATATAAATCTCTTGCCAGCCCACATCTCCTTACTGTTGCCCCCTGCCAACTATCTCGATCCCTGGGTAATCATAAAGGGGTATTTCTTCCTCTCCTTGAGGGGAATATATCGGGGTATGAGGACGATCTTATCGGCAACCAGCTCTTTTCCCTCAACGTGAGCCTGAATATAAACCCACCTTTTGGGGCGCATTGATTCGAATGAAAGCCTCACCTTTCGAACGGTGGTGATTTCGGTATCACTGGGAACACGCACCTTCATCTCATTTACGTAGATAACCCTTTCCCCCAATTGCCTTTTCATGATGACCCCCTGGAACGCCTGCATCTGGGGATCCCCCCAGGCGGGGGTTAGCTGAAAATGAAACTCCATTCCGAGGAAACACATCCATAATACCATAAGCGTCGTGAGTTTCAACCGTTTTCTTTCCATCAGGGCTTTCACGGTAACCTCCTCAAAAGAAATTTAAAAGACTTCCCTCCACCACTGGGGGAGGATCGTGGACCTGTTCGAAACCGGTGGGTGATAGATTCCCCCTCCAACCCCCACGTATCCCTTTGCCACCTCCCCGAAGATGGCAATAACCACGCCCGATGGAACGCCGATGCCGACCTCTGATGAACGATCACCTATGTCTAGCGTGCCACCGAGGCCGAAATCAAAAACAGGATCACCCGTCTTGTAGCCCAAGGCGTAGAGCCTTGCCCTACCCTGGCCCACGTAGCAGGGATCATCGAATACTTCTTGATCGGGTACGAAGCTCGTGAAATAGGCGATGCGGAAATAGACCACAGGAGGCGAGAGGACCTTCTCCCCCAGGTGTTCGTTAAGCCGGATGTACCATCCGTTTTCCGTGTCGGCCCCATCCAAAAGAATGTCGGTGGCATCCTGCAAATCGCCCTCGGTCAAGGTTGGGCCGTTCTTGTCCTTTATCGCGTAGATTCGATTACAGACGGTGACTTCCTTGGGATCGGCCCTGTCGCCCGTGCCGAAAAAGAGCATCTCATAGTACTGGCCTCCGTTTTCCAGGCAGACATCGGGGGGATAGAAGATCTTCTTCCGGTCACCCGAGTCGAAAAGGAGTT
>Ga0209636_10003244_pt1 | contig 16583 bp, 11 predicted proteins | sample DeeMarSWOR152_54_FD_187464 | JGI IMG/M metagenome (GOLD analysis project Ga0209636, IMG submission 187464) | Marine sediment microbial communities from White Oak River estuary, North Carolina - WOR-1-52-54 (SPAdes) (version 2) | ecosystem: Environmental > Aquatic > Marine > Intertidal zone >...
CGTCTTCCTCGATGCCTTTAACGAAAAGCGGCGGGCTTTTTCCTTCATTGTCAATCCCATTGGAGTCCAGATTGATGCTATTCGTACTGAAGAGGGTGGCAGCGATAAGATGGATCTCAGTTGGGATACTGTTTTTTATTCAGACGGAAAGATCGACGGAGAGGGTTACACGGTAGAAATGGCTATTCCCTTCAAGAGCCTTAGGTTTCCCAATAAAGAAAATAAAACCTGGGGAATTGCTCTCGGCAGGAACATTCCCCGCACAGGAGAGATTATCATCTGGCCAGGCATGTCCAGAGAAATTCCAGGTCTTCTCACTCAAGGAAGAGAAATTTCGATCCTGGGGAAAGTCGAAAAAGGCAAAAACCTGGAGATTATGCCTGTCTTAACTTCCCTCGCTACCCAGGAAAAGAAAGCTGACTTTCAGCCAGGAGCCAATGTCAAATACGGTCTCAGCTCTGATTTAACTCTGGACTTCACCCTCAATCCCGATTTCAGCCACATCGAAGCCGACGCTCCGCAGATCGATATCAACCAGAGGTTTGCTCTCTATTATCCCGAAAAGAGACCCTTCTTCCTCGAGGGAATGGAGATCTTTCAATTTCCTCAGATTGAGATGGTCTACACCAGGCGGATTATCGACCCTCTCGTTGGTGGAAAAGCCACCGGGAAAATAGGGCGTTTCACTTATGGTTTGCTCACTGCCTATGATGTCAATCCCACGGAGAGTCTCTGGGAAGTTTCTAATGGAGGGGTGAACGAGGATGACAATGCCCTCTTCAACATCTTCCGGATGAAGACAGATGTTTTTTCTGAGTCCTACATAGGGTTTTGTTTGGCTGATAAAGAGATTGATGGCTCTTACAATCGAGTGGCCGGTATAGATGGAGCCTTAAGGTTCGAGAATAAATACTTCTTTACTTTTCAAGCTATCGCCTCCAGGTCAAAATTCGAGGAGGAAGAAACCGGTTTTGCGCCTGCCATGTATGCTGACTTTTTTTACTATACCAAAAAAATGTATGCTGGGCTGTACTGGATGTCAGCACACCCTGATTTTGAAGCTTCCTCTGGTTTTGTTAATCGGGTAGACTATAAAATGCTTGAAACCTACCTCACATTCCGCTTCTATCCTGAGAAAGAGTTACTTAATTATTGGGCTATTAATTTAAAAGCTGGACGGCGGAATGATTATTTCGGGAGCGACGCGCAGGACATATGGGCGATAGGAGAGCTTTATTTTGAATTCAATCAGTGGAGCCGGATGACAATCAATTTCACGAGGCAAATGGAGAGGTACGAAGGGATTGACTTTAAAAGAAACTCCTTCACTATTCAAGGCGAAACCAATTTGATCGCCTGGATGCCCTTAACCTTTTACTTTGAGACAGGGGACAGCATTGATTATGATTCCGATGACCCCTTCCTTGGCTGGAGCAATAGTTACGGTCTTTACCTGAACTTTAAACCCAGCAAGAGATTACAGATGTCGGTGGATTTCAATAAGAGCACTTTCTGGGAAGAGAGAGGAGGGGAGCAGCTCTGGGATTACAATGTTGTTCGACAGAGTACAACCTACCAGATATCCAAAACCCTTTCCTTGAGAGCCATCGTAGATTACAACCATTATTATAAAGAGTGGTACGGTAGCTTTTTGGTGAGCTGGATCTTGAGACCAGGGACTGTGTTTTTCCTGGGGCTGGACAGCAATCTCCTCCAAGACGAATTTGGTCATTATACGCGAGAGGGCTACAGTATCTTTGTTAAATTCTCCTATTGGTGGAGAACATAAAACAGTTTGTTTTCTTTCCCCCATTTCCCTCATTTCGTTCGTCTCCAGGTTTAAGATTAGAATTTGGCTATTAGATCTTCTCTCGTCTAAAGTCTAAATAGTCTTACCATTGTGGCTCTGTCACAACCCGATAGACCATAAAGGTGGGAAAGACGTATAATAGAGCCATGAGTTTGGATTTTCTGAGAGAAAGGGAGGAGTTCCGAAGACTTCTCTTGGCCCTAAAACAGGGTAAAGAAGACCTGAGAGTCACCGGGCTTGTTGAGCCGGCCAAGCCCTATTTTCTGGCTGTGCTGGCTCAAGAAATTGGAAAAAGGATCGTCTATATCAAGCCCCACTCTTCTCCTCTGCCCCAATTCCAGGAGGAGTGTCAATTTTTCCTTCGCCAGTTTTCCTCCCCCTTAAAGCTAAATTCTTTTCTTCCCTTATCAGAAAATCCTTTTCAGGAGATATTTCCTTTCCTGGAAACGGTCTCTTCAAGGATGCGGTTTTTCTATGATTTAATCCAGGGTCAACCTCATTTAATCATCACCAATCTCTTCGGTCTCTCGAAGCCCATTCCTGCTCCCAAAGATCTCCCTAAGTACTTTTTAGAGATAGAGACAAAGGACGATATCGGCCGCGACAATTTGCTGAAAATTCTCGAAGAATACGGCTATGCTAATGAGGATCTGATAGCCTCGAGAGGGGAATACGCCTGGAGGGGAGGAATTGTCGATGTTTTTTCTCCCTGGGAAGATTATTCCTTCAGAATCGAATTCAGCGGTGAGGAGATTGTGTCTCTCCGAGAGTTCGATCCCTCTACCCAGAGGACACTGAGAAAAGTGGACCGTATTCTCATCCCTTCCCTGAGGGAATTTTCAGGTTCTTCCTGGTTCTTCGAGGAATGGGGAGAACTGGCTCTCGAAGAAGGTGGAAAGGAGAGGAGAAAAGACATAGAAACAAAAATAGACTGTTTGAAGAAGGGAGAGGTCTTTCCTTCCTTTGCTTTTCTTTCCCTCCTTCACCAAAAGCACTTTGTTCCCTTTTCTCGCTACTTCAAGAATCCCCTCTTTATCATTGATGATTTGGATCAAGTGGAAAAGGAATGGCAATCAGCCACCAAGGATTTAAAGAGCCAATACGAGGAGCTCAAGTCTAGCCGCGTATTCTGTCTTTCTCCAGAAGAGATTTTTCCTGCTGTCCTTTGGGAAAAGATAAAAAAGGATGCTCTCATCCTGGAGGAGTTGGTTTCCCGTGGCAAGAAAGGCTCCTTCTCCTTGCCCTTCCAATCGATCCCCAGATTTGAGAATAGGATTCCCTTCTTTCTTGATTATCTTAAGAAGCTTCAGAGAGAAAGGGAGCGCTGTTTTATATATATTTCGAGTGAAGGAAGGCGACAAAAACTGGCCAACCTTCTCTCTCAGCATGCCATCGAGCATACTGAGTCATCGTTACCCTTCACATCTCCTCAAAAAGGAGAAGTGGTTCTTCTTATAGGCGATTTGGACAGAGGTTTCAGTTTCCCTAAAGAAAAAATCGCCTATTTTTCTGAAAAAGACATTTTTACTGAGGAAAAAGTCATCGTCAGCCGTCATCCAGTGCGGCCTTTTCTTTCTCATTTCCAGGACCTTAAAGACGGGGATTATGTCGTTCATACAGATTATGGCATCGGGATTTTTAGAGGCTTAATAAAATTGGAAGTAGATGAAAGGAAAGGAGATTTTATCGAGATTGCCTACCAAGACGAGGATAAACTCTTTGTTCCAGTAGAAGACCTGAATCTTGTCCAGAAATACTCTAAAGTCGGCCTGACTCTCCCTCCCCTCAGCAAGCTGGGAAGCCCAGCCTGGCAGAAAACAAAAGCCAGGACAAAGAAAGCCATCGAGAACATGACCAGAGAATTGCTCCATCTCTATGCTCAGAGAAAAGCCATACAGGGATTTAGCTTCAGTCAAGAAGGAGAATGGCAGTCTGAATTTGAGAGAACCTTTGAATACGAAGAAACAGAGGACCAGCTGACTTCAATGAAGGAAATAAAGATGGATATGGAATCGGATTCTCCCATGGACCGTCTCCTGGTAGGGGATGTGGGCTACGGCAAGACTGAAGTGGCCATGAGAGCTTGTTTTAAGGCTGTTATGGACGGAAAGCAGGCTGCGATTCTCTGTCCGACCACAGTGCTTGCAAGTCAGCATTTGAAGACTTTGCGTAGCCGGATGGTCCTCTTTCCCATCCGGATTGAAGCGCTGACCAGGCTTCAGACCAGAAGCCAGCAGAAAAAAATTGTCGAAGACCTGAAAAAAGGACTGGTCGATATTATCATCGGAACTCATCGTCTCCTCTCTAAGGATGTTGAATTTCACGACCTGGGCCTGTTGATTGTCGATGAGGAACAGAGATTCGGGGTAAACCACAAAGAAAAAATAAAAAGGATGAAGGCCAACATCGATGTTTTAACTCTCACCGCAACCCCGATTCCTCGCACCCTGAATTTTTCTTTGACGGGTCTCAGGGACATAAGTCTTATCGAAACTCCCCCAAAAGACAGGCTGGGCATCCATACAGTGGTCACTCATTTCAGCTCCAAGCTTATAGCCTCTACTATAAAGAAGGAGATAAGCCGCGGAGGCCAGGTCTATTACATCCACAACAGGATTGAAGATATTGATAAAGTCGTCCGGATGATTGAGAGGTTAGTACCTGAGGCTAAAGTTGTTTATATCCATGGAAAAATGCCCAGCACGAGTTTAGAGCAAAGGATGATTGATTTTATCAGTCGCAAGTTCAATGTCCTGGTTTCGACAACAATCATCGAAAACGGCATAGATATTCCACTGGTCAACACTCTCCTCCTAGACCGAGCAGACCTTTTTGGCTTGGCGCAGCTTTACCAGCTAAGAGGAAGAGTCGGGCGTTCTTCGCGTCAAGCTTTCGCTTATTTCCTAGTTCCTCCTTTTGCCGAGATGACTGCAGTCGCCAAAGAAAGGCTCAAGGCCCTTCAAGAGTTTAGTGAATTGGGTTCCGGCTTTCGCTTGGCCGCCAAAGATTTGGAGATTAGAGGGGCAGGGAATTTTCTGGGAGCACGGCAGCATGGCTACATGGAAGCTGTGGGTTTTGACTACTTCATGTATCTACTTGAACAGACAGTCAAAGAACTTAGAGGAGAAAGAGAAGAAGAGATCAAGAGTGAGATTAACCTTAAGGTTAATATCAGGATACCTGAAGATTATCTCCCGCAGATCAATTTGAGATTAAATATTTATAAAAGAGTATCTTCAGCAGAGAATCTCGACGCTATAGAAAAGATTGGAGAAGAAATGCTGGACCGATTCGGTCCCCTCCCTGCTTCTGTCAGGAATCTGCTCCATTATGGCATGATCAAGTTTCTGGCTCAGAAATTGAGAATCAGAGCCGTTGACAGGGTGGGAAGGCGGCTCATATTCAAGTTCTTGCCTTCCACCTCTGCCAAATTAGAACAGATGGCCAGCCTGCTAAATAGATATGAGGGCTCGGTCACTCCCCAAGGTGTCATGAGCCTTACCCTTCCCGAAGGAGACGAAGCAATGGTGATAGATGAAACCATCTTTGTCTTGAAGGAGTTATATGGATGTAATATAATGAGTTGAATTTAAAAAAGATGAGTGGAAAGAAATCTAGAGTTCATTTTTTTTTCACTCTTTTTTTGGGCATCTCTCTGCTTTGGATCCACTGTAATAAGGAAAAAATCCCAGAAACTTCTCCAGATTTTAGCCTGAAAAACCAACAAAAAAAGAACGATATCATTCTTAAAGTCGAAGATTCTACTTATTTGAATTCTCATTTTGAAGAGCATATTCGCAGCATAGTAGGAGAAAACCAGGAGGACCTGTCTGTCCCTTCTTTAAGCCGTCTTTTCGATAGATTTATAGAAGAAAAGCTCCTTCTCCAGGCTGCAAAGAGTAAGGAAGTTTCACTGACCGAGGAGGAGAAAAAGGACTACTTAAACAAGTTAGGGAGCGAATTCATGAATGAAGAGAAGGGAATCCTCCTTGAGACATTAGATACTCAGCTTCTCTTCGACAAGCTGTTGATTGCCAAATACACCTACCAGCTGGTAGAAGGAATCGAGGTGACAGAGGAAGAGATTAAAGAATATTATAATCTTAACAAGAGAGAATTCCTCCGGCCTGAACAGATCAAAGTTAGTCAGATCCTGGTGGAGACTGAAGATAAAGGCATCGAGATCTTGAATATGCTGAAAGATTCTTCAGAAGAAGAATTCAGAAGAATTGCCCAACTCTATTCAGTAAGCACAGATGCCTCTAAAGGCGGAGATATGGGATGGTTTGAACAGGGCCAGCTTCCCTATGATATGGAAAAAGTTATCTTTACCTTGATGGAAGGAGAGCTAAGCCAGGTTATGGAATCTTCTTACGGGTATCAAATTTTCAGAGTGGATGAAAGGCAAGACCCGGTGCTTATTTCTTTAGAGAATGCTACAGAGATTATAAAACTAAGGCTATTGGATCAGAGAATAAAGCAGGCAACGCAGCAGCATTTAGAAGTGCTGAAGAAAAACTTGAATTGGGTCTCCTATCCTCAGAATCTTCCATTTCCCTACTTGAGAAAAGAATCATGAAAAAGGGTATGATTTTCGTGTTTTTGCTGGTCCTTAATTCTGGAGTATTTTTTAGTTCTCAGGAAGTCGTCGAAGAGATCATTGCCGTCGTTAACGATGATGTCATTACCCGCTCAGAATATGAAGGAAATCTCAGAGCGATCTTCCAGATGCTCCAGTCTCAATTGGAAGGAGAGGAATTGACCAAGCAGTACAACCTGATGAAAGAAAACCTTCTGGATACCATGATAAGGAATATGCTTCTCCTTCAGGAAGCCAGAGAGAAAGGATTTGATGTCACTGAGCAGGTCAATCTTTATATCGAAAACCTAAAGAAAGAGAACAACATAGAGACCGATGCTCAACTGAGACAGGAGCTGAGAAAGCAAGGCATGGATTTCGAGGCTTGGAGGCAAGAATTAGAGGAAAATTTTTTAAAACAAGCTCTAATTTTTAATGAAGTGGATAGGTATATTGTCACCGACGATTCCGAGATCGTCAGCTATTACAAGCTTCATCCAGAAGAATTCACCGAACCTGAAGAGTATAGGCTGAGAGTGATTTATCTCTCTTCAGAGGGTAAGAATGAAGAAGAGCTTCAATCCAAAAAGGAAGAGATCAGCCGCAGGATTTCAGAGGGAGAAGAAATGGCAGATCTGGCAACTCAATATTCTGAAGGTCCCGAGAAGGAGTCCCAGGGAGATTTAGGGAGCTTCAAAAAAGGCGAACTCGAAAAGAACCTGGAAGAAGCAGTAGAAAAGTTGAATCCCGGAGAGATCCATCCTTGGCTCGAGGCCAGGAATGGTTGGTACCTGCTGAAACTCGAGGAGAAAAAGGAAAGCAGGATCAGAACATTCGATGAAGTGAAGCAAGAAATCGAAAAAAAGATTTTCTCTGAGAGAAAGAGAATAAAAATTGATGAATATATTGATAAGCTTTTAAATAGTAATTATATAAAAATTATTAATAAACCCAGCGGTTCTTAAATCTATCCACCTTTCTGAAATGGGGACGGTTCTATTTTTTTATTCTTGCCTTTATCTCATGGTGCTAGGCTTTCTATTTTAAAAAATAGAACCGTCCCCATTTTACTCCTGAATATTAGGGAATAAAAATTGCTCCAGCGATGGCGGTTGTCCAGAGGCCTTTTTTGCCGTGAGTTGTCTGGGTGATATTTTTAGTAGTGACAGTGATTTTATCAGAAATCTGGTACATATTTTTTTGCTCATTCCAGATTTGCTCTGTATTAAAATTGATACCGAGGTTAACGCCAAGGGTGGTAGCTAACATGTAAGCTGCCAGATCTTCTGCGTATTCTCCGGCCTCTTTTTCGTCTTGACCGAACTGATGGTGTTCTGAGAGATAGCCATAATAAGTGGGATCATTAGGAATGGCGGCGCCGATAGAAGCAGTAACCAGCCGCTGGGCCTCATCAGTGGCGTTCTCACTCATCACTAAGAAAACAATCTGACCGGGCTTAAGAAGCTTCAGCCCTTCCACTTTTGATATCAGATGACAGTGAGGGGGGATGATACTGGAGGCTTTTACCAGGTTGAAGGGTGCAATACCGGCTTCACGGAGTGCTTGCTCAAAGCTGGCTAATTTTTCCTTATGCCGTCCTTTTCCTTTGGTTAAAAAAAAACGGGTGGGGACAATCGTGCTCATAAGTCTATTGCTTGTCTTTTTCCCCCATGTGAACAGGTTCAGGTTCTTTGAAATCTATTTTTTTAGCGATTTCATATTCTCCGAGCTGCGTGAATTGGGAGCCTTTTGAGGAAGCAAAAAGTTTGACTATGACGATTCTCCAGTGAGGATTATCCTTGAAGGAATCTACGGTTTTCCCCTCGACTCCATAGTTGCTTTTCAAGGTAATAACGTCGCTCAATCCTTCCGGCGGTATGGGTTCTTTCCGGATAGCTGCTAGGAAAGCATCTCCCAAGTTTTCATAATCAGCCTTGAACCTGAAATTAGAATTAAAGTTTATGTAATTGAGAGGCTTATCAGTGAGGTTTTTTACTCGAAAAGATATAGCGGGAACAAGAATTAATTTTGGAGGCCACGGTTGATAATATTTTTCAACCCATTTCGTTTCCACATCAACGATTTCTATGGCTTCATTAAGCTCATCGGCAGTCATTGTTTGTACCGCTCCGACCTTATAAAGAATAAAAACGATAAGCGCTGCAATCACGATGACGATTAATAAGAACATCCATCTTTTCATGGCAATCCTCCTTATTTTTTAATATAAATAAAGACAGAGAATTATTCAATCTCAAATTTTAAAAGGGGTCAGGTCTCAACTTTCAACATTCGGGAATTTATTCTTTTATTTTTTTGAGATTTCTAGTAATTTGGTGTCGTGCCGAACGAAAAAATCCTGCGTTTTAATCTATATATAGGTCTTTTTGTTCTCATCTTTTCCGAAGTGCTTCTCATCCTTGGTGTTTCCTTTATAAAAGACTGGTTTTATTCCTTTGCCTGGTGGTCTTTCATTCTGATAATGGACAGCTTGAATTTCAGAAGAAAGAAGAGATCTCCTCTTGCTGAGTCAACAAAGATTTTTCTCTTTACAGCTTTTATTTCTGTCTTTGTCTGGTTGATTTTTGAACTTTTTAACCTGAGATTAAGAAACTGGACTTATCATGATCTTCCGCCTTCCCTTTTGGAAAGATGGCTCGGTTATTTTATTGCTTTTGCCTCGGTCATTCTGGCGATCAAAGAAATCGCTTTCTTCATACAAAGTCTTTTCAAGGGAAGAGAATTTTCTTTGTTTAAGATAAAAATTACTCCTACGCTGCTCTGGGTTTTGTTTGTTCTAGGAGTATTTTCAGTGATTCTGCCTCTTGCCTGGCCTCGAATTTTTTTTCCTTTCGTCTGGCTCTGTTTCATATTTCTTCTTGAACCTCTCAATTATAGGTTGAAAAACAAAACGTTTCTAAGAGAAGTAGCGGAGAAAAAGTGGAGCAATCTTCTGAGCTGGATTTTAGCTGGCCTGGCAGCCGGAATTTTGTGGGAATTCTGGAATTTCTGGGCGACTTCTCATTGGAGGTATTCCCTTCCCTATTTAAACCAGGGGAGAGTTTTTCAGATGCCTGTTTATGGATACAGTGGATTTCTTCCTTTTGCTCTCGAGATTTTTGCCCTCTATCAATTTCTTTTTTGGGTTTATCGTAAATTAAAGGGGAAAATACTTGTCAAAATCATAGCCTCTATCTTTCTGCTGGTGTTCTATGGAATCTGCTTTTACCTGATTGACACTTTAACACTCGTTCGTTGATCTTTCCTATCACTGCACGATTTGGGAGGCGAAGACAAGTTCGAGATTATTCTCTTCAACAAAATGTATCTTTTCTTTCAGGACTCGCAACGTCTCCTTAAAGGGGTGGCAGATGACCACCGTATTATTCCTTTGCTGGGCTTTAAGGAAGAGATCTTCCATCATTCCTTCTATGTATTCTTCGTTAATCATGGAATCAAGAAAAATATAACGTCGTGCCGAGCGGATTCCCATTTCTTGAGCAAGTCTAAATGCAACGGAACTTTTAGTTGTCAGGCTGTCAACAAAGTAAAGATTCCTGTTTTTTAGACGTTCAAGGATAATGCGCATCAGGGCTTCATCCGTCGTGGTCTTTGAGCCCTGGTGGTTGTTAACTCCCTTGATATAAGGAATTTGTAGGTTCTCTTCTAGCGTCATTTGAATCTTCTCTTTACTCATTCCAGAGTGGATGTATCCCTCTGGAGTTGTTTTATTCTCGCTGTTTACGGATTCAAGGGGAAGGTGAAGCATGACTTCCAGGCCATTTTCATAGGCGATTAAAGCTGTTTCCTTGGCATATGGGCTGAAAGGCAAGATGGACACTGTGAATGGCTTTTTCAGGGAGATAATCTTTTTTAAATCCTCCAGATTATAGCCCATATCATCAATAATAATAGCGACTTTGTGCTTTCTCAGGCCTCGAAATGCCCTTTTTCCTGTTTCTAAAGCTTCACTTCTTTCCTTTGCACAGGAAAACAGAATAATCAGATTTTGCCCGCCTTTCGCTTCGACTTCCCATAAGTAAAAATTTTTTCCTTCACTCTGCTGTTCGACCTTTTTAAGGATGGAAGAGTTTTCCTCCTTGAGCCTTTCTTTGAGTTTATCCTCCACCAGACTGTATTTGCGGAAAGGAAAATCTACTTTGAGATGGAGAATGTTATTTCTGTCCTTGTGCTGCTGGATGTTATGCGCTGCTATTCCATGGAAAGATAAATTCTTAAGGATAATTTCTCTAAGCTCTTCCTGGGAAGACAGCTCTTTCTTCTGTTCCCTTGAGGAAAGAGAGAAGAGGGAACTCCCCCCTTTATCCCGATTGATGGTGTCTAAAACCAGTGCTGAGACAAGAGCGAAGAGAAGAAAGAGGAGATAAACAAAGGGAGGAATGACAGGAGTCTGCTTTCCCTTTGAAGGGATAGTTTTTTTCATATATTACATATGATTCAGAACATCAAAAGTGTTATTTAGATATTGGGAGTCGCTTTGATCTTTCATATCAATCTTAACCGCAGGCTCCACTCCCTTCTCCCACAATTTTTTCCCTGATTTTAAGCGAAATACACTCGTAGTCAGGAGCAAAGCGCTGCCATCGTCAAGAGGAAAGAGTTTTTGTTTGGCTGCCAAGCCGAGAGTGGAAACTCCAATGATTTTGGCCTGATGCATTTCTTGCAATACAGAGGCCACGATTTCTGCTGCTCCGATTGTCGCCTGATTTACCCAGATGACCAAGGGCAATCTTTGAAGTGCAGCATCTTTGGGAGCAGAGACGGTTTCTTTGGCGCCACTATTTTTTTCGAAGTAACCAATATTATCTGCTTTCAAAAAGAGGTTGATGAGTTCCAGTCCTTCTTCTATTTCGCCTTCATAGCAGTTCCTCAAGTCTAGAATCAAAGCTTTCTTCGATGATCCGATAGCTGGCAGGATTTCACTCTTTATTGAGTTTACGCACGGAGGATAAAGGTGGTGTATCTTTAAAATTCCATTAGTGCCTTTGACTTCAGAGAAGGAGGAAGGGTTTTTAAAAAGCAGCTTTCTTTCAATGCTTACTTCTTCGGTCTTCATTCCCCTGAGAATTTCAAGCCTCAAGGGCTTTTCTTCTTTGTCCTTGAGATAGAGATTCGCTTCCACCAGGCTCATTATCATGGTTGATTGGCTGTCCAGAGTGCTAATGGTATCACCTATTTGAATTCCCTTTTTCTCGGCTGGAGAGTTTTCTACAACTCCAATCACCATCGGGAAAGAGCCGTACCCTTTATAGAGAATGATTCCTGTATCATTGAAAGCGGTGTTTTTTAACTGGCGATATTTGAGCACATTATCCTTGTCTAGATAGCTGGAGAGGAAATCCAGTGAATCGATCATCCCTTTCAGGGCTCCCTTCATGGTTCGTTCAGGGTTCACTTCTTCAATATAATCTCGCTTGATTAGGCCTATTACATTTCCGAGGAGCTCGAAACTTTTATAAGGAGATAATTTTGAGGTTACTCCGGGCAAAAAGCGCCTCTCCAGCAGGAAGAACAGAGAGACAGCGATCAGCAGGACAATAAGGAGCAATCTTTCTTTTTTTATGGCCATTCTTCAATTCTTGACTATTGATTCTATCATCTTCTTTTCAGCCATTGCAAGGGATTCAGGGGTTTTCTTTTGAACCTGATTTCAAAATAAAGCGAAATACCTTTCAAAGAGCCAAAGTCCCCAACCACAGCAATGGGCTGCTCAACATTAATCAAGTCCCCCTTTTCCACCAGAAAATCCTCACAGTAACCATAAAGAGAGTAATAGGTCATTCCGTGATCGACGATAATGAGATTGCCGTAGCCCTTGAAATAATCTGCATAAACAACCTTACCAGAATGGATGGATTTAATGATCATTTCACTACCGCGGGGAGAAATTTCTATTCCGTTGTGGACAGTTAAAGTGTTGAATACGGGGTGCCTTTGACGACCAAACCTGGAAATGACGTTACCTTCGATTGGCCACGGCAGCTGTCCCTTTTTCTCGTACAAGGGAATAAAGGGAAAAGGGAAGACCATCCCTTCTTTGACCAATTTTTTCATCAATATCTCGAGCTGTTCAGCCCTTTCCTTTAACTCTATAATGGTCTGAGTATGGGCCTTTTTGTTTTTCTCAATCTCTCTGATAAGATTTCTGTTCTTTCTTTCTTCCTCCTCAAGCTCCTTTCTCTTCTGACGTGCCTTTTGAATCAGCTGCGACAATTCCTGAGTTTTTCTTTTTTGTTTCTCTTCGGCTGCCGTGAGTTGAGCTAGGGTGTCTAAATAGTTCGAGATGATTTTATCCTGGTACTGAGCCAGGAGAGTCAGATTTTTACTTTCTGCCAAGAGGGTCTTGAAATCCTTTGACTGCAGCATGAATTCAAGGAAGTTGAATTTGCCGAATTTGTAGACGGTCACCAGTATCTTTTCGATGGACTTTTGTTCCTTATTCAGTCTCGACTTCAGAGGAGGGATACGCTGCCTTATGGAACGGAGTTCCCGGTTTGTTTTTTCCAGCTGGATATTGGTAAGGGAAATTTCTTTCCTGATCAGTCTTTTCTTGAAGCCAATCCTATCCAGCCTCGAAAGGGCCGTAGATTCTTTTTTCTCCTCTTCCTCGATTCTTTGCTGAAGGTCTTTGATTTGCTCGAAGATTTTCTCAAGCCTTTTCTCGTATTCAGAGATATCTTCCTGAGGAAGAAGGGCTGGTGATGAAAAGAGAACGATGATGAGAAGAAGGGAAAAGCTCAAATTGGGGACGGTTCTATTTTTTTGTCTCATGTATAGTTTTATGCTGCTTGGCTTTTTATTCTTAAAAAATAGAACCGTCCCCATTTCATTTTCTCGTAATATATATTATAGCTCCGATAAGCCCTACCACAAGTTGAAAGATGACATCTATGAAGGAAAAGGAAACAGCAGCCGAGGCAGAAATCCTGTAGAATTTGAAAATCTCGATGTAGGCCCCTTCCCTAAGACCGAATCCACTGATGGTGACAGGTATGATTAAAATGAGGTGGACTATCGGAATGAAAATAAAATAGTCGATGAGCTGGATTTCCAGTTGAAGGGCTTTTCCTATCAGGAAATAATGGAGGATCACATTGACTTGGAGAAGGAGGGCCCAGAACAAGGCTTTAAAGAAATATGATTTTTTATCCCGGTAGATAAGAGCTGTATCCCGGAAGGTGAAGATCTTGGGCTTGATTTTCTGGAGAACTCCCTTATCAGGAATTCGCTCGAGCACCTTCTTCGAGATCGGCGTGAAGAACATAGCGATAAGAAGCAAACCCAAAACTCCCAAGAGCAAAGAAACCCAAATAACCGGAATTCTCTGAGCCATTTCCAAACGAATAAGAGAAGCGATAAGGGCAAAAACAAGAAGAACAATGATTCCGGTGAGCCGCTCGACCACGATCACGGCTGAAGATTTCACCAGTGAACGAGAGTAGCGGGAGCCGTCCCAGATGCGGACCACATCGCCTCCGATACGAGTAGGGAGAAAATTGTTAAAAAATGAACTCACCAGATAAGATTTAGCTAAAAATCCCAAGGGCACAGATTCTCCCTGCCCTCGGATGAGGATTTGCCAGCGGTAGGCGCTGATGAGCAGTCCTAAAGCGTGCAGGGAAAACGAGATGACAATCCAGAAAAGGTTAGCTCCGCTTAGAGTTCCCAGAATATCTTTGATCGAAGTTCTGTAGATTAAAATATAAGCGATGAGCGCGAAGCTGACTATAAATTTCAGAGAGAATACGAGAAAATTCTTTTTCTTGCCCATCGCAAAATGCAGAGCTCTTTATTTTTTATAAAAATATTTGGTTGTCACTTTCCCGACCAATCCGGCCAGAAGAATCAGGGACAATATGTTAGGAAAGGCCATGGAAGCGTTGGCAATATCCCCCACATACCAGATGATGTTTAGATGAGCTCCCGTGATATTGGCACCGATGAAGAGAAGGATGATGAAAGCAATCCTGTAGGGATAGATTATCCTTACTCCGAAGATGTACTCCAGGCACTTTTCTCCGTAATAACACCATGCCAGGAGCGTCGAATAACCGAAAAGAAAAGAGCTCAAAGCAATGATATATCCTCCAAACGGGATTACTGAATCAAAAGCCGCTGCTGTCAATGCTGTAGATGTCAATCCTTCAGACGAACCAAAGGCAGCCGTTTTAAGGTACATTCCTGTTATAACAATGGTCAGTGTAGTGAGCGTATTGACCACCAAAGTGTCGATAAAGGTTCCAGTCATGGCAATGAGTCCGTTTCGGGAAGGGTCTGAGGATTTTGAGGCGGATTGGGCGATTGCAGCCGAGCCCAGCCCGGATTCGTTGGAAAGCATACCTCTCCTGACTCCCAAACTGATAGCCAGCTTGACCGAAGTGCCGACCATGGCTCCTCCAGCGGCTTTTACAGAAAAAGCGGACTTAAAAATCACGGCAAAGGCAGCAGGGAGATTGGTTATGTTAGCCAGGATGATGACGATGGCCCCACCGAAATAAAGGATAATCATGGTTGGAACCAGCCGCTCAGAAACACCGCCGATCCTTTTTATTCCTCCCAGGATGACGGCACCGACCATAGTCGTGATAACCAATCCTGTTAACCAGAAAGGTACGCCGAACTGGGTGTTAAAGACCAGAGCCATAGAATTAGATTGAGCCATGTTTCCTGAACCGAAGAGACAGGTGAAAGCACCGCAGATAGCAAAAAACATTCCCATGAATTTGGCTAATTTTTCTTTTTTTATCCCGTAGCGGGCATAATACATGGGCCCGCCGGACATTTCACCCCGCGGATTTTTTATCCTGAATCTTACTCCTAAAAATCCTTCAGCATACTTGGTGGCCATGCCGAAAAAGCCGGCTATCCACATCCAGACGGGTGCACCTGGACCGCCTGTAGCGATGGCCGTAGCTACCCCGGCGATGTTTCCGTTGCCCACAGTAGCTGCCAAAGCCGTCATCAAAGCTGCATAGGGAGAAATATCTCCCTCTTCTTTGTCCAGTTTATCCTTTCTCAGAGCACCTCGGAGCACCATCTTCATGGAAAGAAAAAATCTTCTAGCCTGAATCAATCGGGTGAGAACGGTGAGCGTCACTCCAATCGTAAAGAGAAGAGCTACCATCAAAGGAAACCAGATGAAATCACTCGTTTCCTTGGTGAAAACAAGCACTTTATCCAGAAGAGAAAGAGATAAGGGCAGAATGAGCTCTAAGGTTTCATCCTTTTCTTTGATTTCGATCTCTCTCTCGCCTCCCGAAGGTGTTACACTGTAAAGGTCCAATTTGAGGAGGTATCTGCCCGGTCCGATATCCCGGTAGACAAAGCTTCCATCTTCTTCGATTTCTGCTTTAGTGTATTCCTCAGCTCCAATTAAGGTCAGAAGAATTGCGCCGCGAGAATAGGGTTTCTCAGTGTGAGACAGGATGACTTTGCCCTTTATATCAGCTGCTGAAAGAGATGAAAGACATATGAAAGTAAACAGAAAAATGAGAGCTAGAGCTTTTTTCTTCATAGACATCCTTTATCCAGCAATGGTTTTTATGAAAATGAGAATAATAATTATGGCTATCGGAGACAGAAATTTTAAGGAGAAGGCCCAGAATGGCTTGAGTCTGAATCGAGGATTTCCGGAGAAGACTTCCTGGATCGCTTTTTTTACACCCCAGATATAACCAACGAACACGCAGATCAGGAGGGCGCCAACAGCTAAAGAGATATTACCGAAGATAAAATCAAACCAGTAAAAGATTTGCAAATTAGTAAAAATTTGCATTCCTCCCCAGGAGAGAGCAGAAGGGACTCCCATCGCAAAGGCCAAAAGGCCTATACCCAGAGCCGCCTTGGTCCTTGACCAGTTCTTCTCATCAACCAGGTAGGCTACTGGAACTTCAAGCAGAGATATGGTCGAAGTCAAAGCAGCCACAGATAATAGAGCGAAGAAGAGAGTTCCAAAGATATAACCTCCTGGTATTTGAGAAAAGACGATCGGGAGGATTCTGAAAACCAAACCCACTCCCCCCACATCTCCTGGATGGCCAGAAAAAGCAAGGGTAGGGAAGATGATCATCCCCGCAAGGATGGCGATGAGAGTGTCCGAGAAAGTCACCCATCCAGCCGAGGAGACGAGATTGTCAGATTTGGAAATATAGCTGCCGTAGGTGATCATGGTTC
>Ga0209636_10003249_pt1 | contig 16567 bp, 21 predicted proteins | sample DeeMarSWOR152_54_FD_187464 | JGI IMG/M metagenome (GOLD analysis project Ga0209636, IMG submission 187464) | Marine sediment microbial communities from White Oak River estuary, North Carolina - WOR-1-52-54 (SPAdes) (version 2) | ecosystem: Environmental > Aquatic > Marine > Intertidal zone >...
GGTTCTGGAATGATCCGTCTGCCTCAGATGATGAAACTCGGATTCTGGTTAAACATATCTGGAATTTTAATTATCTGGATAGGCGTCTGTTTCCTTGTCCCCCTGCTTGGTCTTATCTAAAAAAAATTTTTTTTGTTATAATAAAGCGGGATTATTCACGAGTTGAGATTGCTGCAGCGGCAAGGAAGTTGGCCATGAAGCTGTAGTGAACGACCGCGAATGGGCTACAACGATACCGATGTTGTGAGATCAGCTCGCCCGAAGGGTAAAAAATGCATCGGCATTTTTTATGAATAATTCAGGTGAATGAAAATGGAGGTTTACCTTTCCGAGGATGTTCTGGAGTCTTTCTCTGCTCTTCGCCTCCTTCTTGTCGATTCAAACACGGATGGAATCCTTATTGGACACAAGCGGGGTCACATGTTTTTTGTGGAAAGGATACTTCCATCACAGAGAAGCTTTTTCTCTTCAGAGGAGAAATTTCTTTCCCTTAACAAGCAACTCGACCACAGGATCCTGGGTTTCTATTCCTTCAAAACTAGTCAAAGGAAGATAAAAAAAATATTGGCACCTTTCGCCTATGGAAAGCTATTTTTACACATGGCCATAGACAAGAAAGGCCGCTTGGAAATCAAGCCTTTTGTTATTGAGTATGAGAAAGACTTCCATCTCTCGCCGATTAAGTTTAGATTTGATCGGCAAAGGACAGACCAATGGTTAATCCCTTGAGCAAAGATCAGCAAATTTTTTTGCTCCAGCTCGCCCGTAAAGCCATCACCCATTACCTCGAGAAGGGAAAACCTCTCCAAATAAAGCCTGACGATGAGGAGCTCGAAGAAAAAAGAGGCGCTTTTGTGACTCTAAAAGTGGATGATCAGCTTCGTGGCTGTATTGGATATCCTCTTCCCCATAAGCCCTTGTTTGAAACCATCATTGATGCGGCTGTTTCTGCCGCAACCCAAGATTTTCGTTTTCAATCTCTTGAACTCAATGACCTTCCAAAGACAAAAATCGAAATATCTGTTCTCAGCCTCCCCGAGCCGATCAAAGACATCTCTGAAATCGAGGTAGGCAAGCATGGGATCATCATTTCCAAAGGTTTAAACAAAGGCCTCCTCCTTCCTCAGGTCCCTATGGAATGGGGCTGGGACCTTGACACCTACCTGAATCATGGATGCTTAAAGGCTGGTTTGGAGGAAGACGCATGGAGGAAAGGCGTTCACATCGAGATCTTCTCAGCACAGGTGTTTTCGGAATAATTCTCTTTATTTCTTCTTGAACTTCTTGTTGTTGAGCAGCTCTTTTGCAACCTCTTTATTCTCATCCACTGCAACTGTCCAACGCAGATCGGATTCCATGTTCAGAACATACTCCAATTCTTCTCTGGCATTATCATTTTCCTCTTTAGCAAGATAGGTTTCAGCAAGATATATTCTGGTTACCGCATCATTGGGTCCGTACTCCTTGGACTTCAACAGGTGTACGAGTGACTTATCCTTGCTGCCACCAGCAAACCCAGGAAGTTTGAAGTAGACGCGGCCCAAGACTCTATCCGGCCCCCCGTCCTCATATGAACGGTCAAGCTCTATGACTTTGTTCATCGCCTGTTTGATGGGTTTGACCAAAGATAGGCTCTTGAGCACCCCCCTTGTCTCCCCGTACTTTCCGTTGTTGACACCAAGCCAGTAATGACCGTCTGGCTTTTCCGGCTCGAGATCAATGGCTTTTTTTGCGTAGTAAATCCCCTGGGAAAAAATGATTTGTCTCTCCTTTTTGCCTTCGGTGTGCTCTCCGATGTAATACAGAATCCTGGATACCTTCCAATAAGCCTCATATTTATTATCCATAATGAGAAGGGCATCCCTGTACAATCCTTCCGCCTCTTTTGCAGAAGCCATATCCTTCATCTCTTTGTACAATTCATCCCCTTTGGCGATCAATTCATCAGCATTCTGGCCAAAGAGAGAAAACGCGAAACATATGACAGCCAAAAAAACCAGAATTCCTTTTACTCTCATTGTCATCTCCTTTTTTTGCTTAGGTTTCGAGTATATATAACATAAAATCCCACTCATGACAACGCTAGTGGGATGGAGGAGATTTTAAGTGAGAAATAAAGCTTTGGTGGATCAATCGAAATACTGGTCTGCTTCGCTATCAAAGTGTGCAAAAAAGCTCTCAATCTTTAACCGTTCTCTCTCAAACTCTTCATCGCTCAGGTCCGGTCTTACTGAGAATGGTTCCCCGTAGATGGTTACCACTTTTGAAAAGGGCTTTGGGATTAGGAAACGATCCCAGCTTTTGAGGTTTTTCTTTCTAGAGCTCGTAAACGTGAAAGGAACAAGATGCGCCCCTGTCTCTTGGGCCAACTTCAGGGCTCCGGGCTTCATTTTTCTACTGGGACCTCTAGGACCGTCCGGAACAATGATCACTTCCCCTCCCCTCTTGAGCTCTGCTCTCATCTCACCCCAAGCTCTTATGATGCTGTGAGAGCTGGACCCCCTGAGCACTTTGTATCCCCATCGGGCCACTATCTGGGCAATGATCTCGCCATCTTCGCTCGGGCTCACTAAGGGCATAATTCCTCTTCGGCGGAAGAAGTAGGGAGCAATAAAAATCTTACCATGCCAGACAAGAATGATAACGGGCTTATTCTGCACTCTCAGTTCATTGTATCTGTCTTCCCCAAGGACTGTCATCCGGGTGGACTTTGCCCATACCCACAATATCCATTTGCCCAGGATCCCAATCAGATTCCACTTAAATCCGCGAAGAGCAGACATCGGCTACAATAATATACAAATTCAACCTAAAACTCAAAACTTCCAATTACACTTATCGATGACCAGACCGATAAGAAATCCAGCCAAGCTCAACATGAGTCCATAAGGAACCGAAAAAGGCCATGCCGGCCAGGTCAAAGCAAGAAGCTTCACCTGACACAAAAAGCCAATCAGAGCATATCCTCCTCCTGCAATGAGGCTTAAAAACCCAGCCGCAGGCCATCTCTTTTTCAGAAAAAGCATGGCCACACCAGGGACGAAGAGTCCTTCGGCCATAATCTCTGAAGCCAGTCCGAGTGTCTGGAGAATGTTCTGGAAGCGGGTTGCCACAAGAAATGCCATGGCTGTGACAAGAATTGTCGAAATCCGGCTAACTGACACTACACGCTTGACTTTGTGGCGAAGAAGAATCTGACCATACACGTCATGGGTTAACGCCAAGGCTCCAGTGTTGATGGCTGTATCCATGGTTGACATGACCGCAGCCAACACAGCCACAAAAAGAAAACCTCCTAGAAGAGGGCCTGTCCTTGTGGAAATGAGCCACGAGAGCAGAGGCCCTTCCGAATCACCCGGTAGGACTAAGGGTAAAGCAAGCAACCCTATCCCCACGATCATGCCATAGAAGAAAAAAAGCGTGGTCGCCGCTGCCACCAGCCCCTGCTGAGCGCTTTTAACAGTCCTGGCGGCCTGTATCCTCTGCCATGCAATAGGCGAGATAATCCAAGCCAGAGTAAAGGAAAGGGCCATGAGAAAATTCCTCTTTAGATCATAGAAAAAATTGAAATAATCGAGTTTTCCAAGTTCTGTTGCCGTTTGGGAAATCCCCTGGATAGATGATGATTGCAGCAGAAAAATGAAAAGGCCTCCAATTCCTGCAACGAGCAGAAAAAATTGAAGACCGTCCGTGAAGACGACTGAGATGAAGCCCCCGAACACAGAATAAATGAGGACAACAGCTGTTCCTAAAACCAAACAGGTGAGATAAGAGGTCTCAAGAAAAATTTTCAGGAAGTTCCCGAGCGCTACCATTTGAGACGCCGCGAGTAGGGCCATGTACCAAATGATCAACAGGGAAGCTAGATGTCTCACTGTCCGGCCATAACGCATTTCCACGAGATCCGGTAATGTTAAAAAGGGAATTTGTCTAATCGGACGGGCAAGGAAAAATGTAAACATTAAAACCGTGAGTACGGCCGGCAGTCCAATAATCCAAAAAGAGCTAATGCCTCCCCTGTAGGCCTCATCCACAGAAACCAAAGTAGAGGTGGCCCCTATCCAGGATGCCGAAAGAGAGAGAAAAACCCAAGGACTTGGAAGATCACGAGACGCAAGGAAAAAATCTTCAAGGCCCTTCATCTTTTTTGAGAACACGAGGCCCACACACAGAAGCGCAGCAAAATAAGTTATCAAGAATAAGAGGTAATTCAGAGCCATGAAGCAATATATAGCAAACATACAATCGAGGGGTCAACTCATCGACTCAAGGGCTGACCCCTTTATGGCTTTATGGTATAATTCTTGTGGCATGAAGCATTTCTTCTGGATCATGTTTTTTTCTCTGTTTTGTTTCTCACAGACCGGAGAGGATGTGGCGCTTCGGTTGGAAAACTCCCTCCGTTCTGTTCAGAGTCTTGAGGCAGAATTCGAGCACATCTACTACTCAGCAATGATCTCCACTCCCTTGAATGAGAAAGGGAAACTCTACTTTCAAAAGCCGGATCAGATGAGATGGGAGTACACCGATCCTGAACACAACATTTATCTATACAAAGGAGACAGGTATCAGTTCTATTTTCCAGAAGATAACCAACTCATGCGGGGTTCTCTGATTGAGGAAAGCCACGAAACAGAAATATTAGACATCCTTACAGGTCAAAAGACTCTGCTCTCGTTCTACTCAGTAGAGTTCAATCCTTTCCCCACAGACAATCCTCAAAACGCACAGATAAAACTGACTTCCAAACAAAAGGGAGACGACTCGTTCATACTTTTAGAAATTGATAAAAAGAAATGGCTTATCCAAAAAGCCATATTCTTTGACTGGGAGGGAAACAAAACAGAATTTAAATTTAGCCAGATAAAGATCAACACTGATCTTCCCAAGAATATCTTTGAACTGAAACTTCCTCCAGATGTCGAAATCATCGAGCGCTAGGGAAAAACCTTTTTGGCCCAAATCCGTATAAAAATCTGAGGGCTGGAAGTCCTCCATGGATGAAGATAAAAAATTAGTCAAAAGGACGCTCCAAGGTGATAAACAGGCATTCGAGATGATTTTAAAAAGGCATCAACAATCCCTTCTGAATTATATCGGTCGCATGGTCGGAGACAGGGAACTGGCGCTTGACTTTACCCAAGATGTCTTCATCAAGACCTACTCTTCCCTTTACTCCTACCAACCCCAGTTTAAATTCAGAACTTGGCTGTTTAAGATCGCTTCAAACTACATCATAGATTACTGGAGGAAGAAAAAGATAGATGCCTTTTCCATCGACCAAAAAGCCACAGAAGAACCCAACCGCCTTTCCTTCGAAATTCCCTCGGATGAGCCCTCCATCTGCGCTCGATTCGAACTAACAGAGTTCACAGAGAAGATCGAACAAGCTCTGGAATACCTCCCCCCACACTTCAGGGAATTGTTCGTGTGGAGACACGTTAACGAATTCAGTTACGAAGAAATTGCAGAGATAAAAGGGCTTCCTGTAGGAACAGTTAAAAACAGAGTTTTTCATTCCAAAGAACTCATCCGGAAATATCTGGAGGACATAAGATGAGCTGTCTCCGCATCGATCAAATCTATCGTTACTTAGAAGGAGATCTTTCATCTGCAGAAATTCGACAGGCACAGGAACACATTTCCTCCTGTGTAAAATGCAAAAACGCTGTCGAAGAGAGAAGGCTCCTACTCAAGGCTTCTCAAAGCCTTCCTGTTTGGACAATTCCTTCAGACTTCACACAACGGGTTATGGAACGAATCTTTCCGCAGAAGGCTTCACTGCGAGAATGGTTTGCCACTGCAGCCATCGGTATCTTCTCGGCAGTGCTCGCTTTTTTTGCTGTTTATCTATTATCCGGTCAAAATCTGGCTCATCTTTTCATAAACCTAAATCGTATGGCTCTAGACTTTTTAAAAAACTTCATAGTTGTCTTGGTCAAAGCCGGGAAATTGATTTCTATTGTCATCGACATCATCCCTAAAATCGGATCGTTACTCGTGAAAGGATTAGCGATTCTCACGAGCATCATCAGCCCAGAATTACAGATAATACTGATTGTACTCACAGTGATTCTGTCTGCCCTTTTGCTGTATGGAGCCAAAAGAAAATTCTTAACTGGAGAAAAAGCAAGATGAATAAAAAAATACTTTGTTTGAGTATACTTTTTCTCTTTTTTGGTTTCCTTCCTCTCCAAGGTCAAGGCGTTATCTTTAAAAAAGACATTGTAGTGGAAGAGGACGAGGTTCAAGATAATGTCATCTCCTGGGGAGGAGAAATCCTGGTCAAAGGAACAGTCACCGAATATGCGATCAACTTCGGCGGCACCATCGTCATTGAAGGTGAAGTCGGCGATACGGTCATTGGCTTCGGTTCTGAGATCACGATAACATCCACGGCCAGAGTTAAAGGCGATGTCGTCTCTCTGGGAGGCACTCTAGATAGGCAACCCGGAGCTCTTATCGAAGGAGACACGGTCTTTTTCAGCACATCGGAAGAAGTCGCAAGATTTCTGAGAGAGGGTTTTGTCGGCATTTTCGGTCTCTCCCTGCTCCCGATATTGATCATATTCAAACTGATAACATTGTTCATCTGGTTTATCCTGGCTATTATCTTAGCAGCCATCTTCCCCAAGCAGATTTCCTTTGCTTCCCAGCGAATCAGAACCTCCTTTTGGCCGGTTTTTGGGATCGGTCTTCTGAGCATCATCATCTTTACAGGACTCGTCGTTTTCTCCGTTTTTCTCTCCTTCATCCTGATAGGCCTTCCGATTCTTCTAGCCTTGATTGCCATCGGAGTCATCATCAAGATCTTCGGTCGTGTGGTTGTCTTCTACTTCCTTGGAGACAGCATTTACAGCGCTTTTGGCGGAAAGCGACCCTCCTCACTCCTGGCCGTTATCATTGGGCTTCTCATCTTTGGCCTGATCGGATTCATTCCAATAATCGGCTCTTTGTTCTCTTTCGTCTTGAGTATAATTGGATGGGGGGTCGTCATACGGACAAAATTTGGATCGGTGGAGAACTGGTTCAGCAAGAAATAACTAGGTTGATTTAGATTTCTAAAATTTCTTTCTCTTTAGCGGCCGCAAGTTCCTCTGTTCTTTTCACATACTCATCTGTGATTTCCTGAAGCTTGTCATAACCCCAGAACTTATCATCTTCTGTGATATCCTTGTTCTTCTCCATTTCCTCAATCTCTTCCCTTGCATCCCGCCTCATAATCCGGAGAGCCGTCTTTTCCTCTTCCAACAAGCTCCTTATGTGTTTGGCCAGGTCCTGCCGTCTTTCTTCATCCAGGGGAGGGATGGGGATTTTAAGCTGCTTTCCGTCATTTATAGGATTTAATCCTAAATCAGCGCTTCGGATGGCCTTGTCTATAGTCTCCAAGAGGGAGGGATCCCAGGGTTGTATGGTTATTAAGGTGGGATCAGGAACACCAAGGGTAGCGATCTGATTGACTGGAGTCAGAGTTCCATAGTATTCCACTCTGATGTCTTCGAAAAGACCAAGATTGGCTCTTCCTGTCCTCAATTTGCTTAAATCCTTCCGAAAATGCTCAGTAGAAGTTTTCATCCTTTTTTCGATCTCGCGCAATATCTCTTTGACCATCCTTGTTCCCCTAAAAAAATTTCCTAACGGACCTAATGAACTTTGGTTCCAACCTTATGACCAAAGACCGCTCTTTTGATGTTTCCCCTTTTCTTCAGATTGAACACGACGATCGGTAGATCATTTTCCTTACAAAGAGAAATGGCTGTGACATCCATAACCCTTAGCCCTTTTTTTATCACATCCAGGTATTTGATGGTTTCAAATTTTTTGGCTGATTTATCCACCAAGGGATCCGCTGTAAAGACGCCATCCACTTTTGTGGCTTTGAGGATGACATCTGCCCTTATTTCCAAAGCACGCAACGCAGCGGCGGTGTCTGTTGTGAAGAAAGGACTCCCGATACCAGCCGTAAAAATGATAATCCTTCCTTTCTCAAGATGCCTGATGACACGTCTCTTGATGAAAGGTTCAGCCACAGCCTTCACTTCAATAGCAGAGATGTGGCGAGTGACGATACCGATTTTCTCCAAGGCATCCTGGAGGGCAATCCCATTCATGATCGTGCCCAGCAATCCCATATAATCGGCCGAAGCCCTATCGATCCCAGCTTCAGTTCCTCGGATGCCACGGAATATGTTTCCCCCTCCGATCATGATAGCAATCTGAATCCCCAAATCATGGACTTCTTTTATCTCTTCGGCAATGGATAGTGTCGTTTTAAAATCGATCCCGTAGGATAGCCTGCCAAGCAAGGATTCTCCACTAAGCTTCAGTAAAACTCTCTTATAGGTCGGCTCTTTATGCTGCATATCCAATCATCAAGCTTTGCCGAGTTCAAATCGAGCAAACCTTCTGATAACGATATTTTCTCCAAATTTTGCTATAACGGATGTGATCAGATCCTTAACCGATATCTTATCATCTTTTATGTACCGCTGATCGAGCAGACAGGCCTCTTGGTAAAACTTCCCCAACTTTCCCTGCACAATCTTATCAACAATCTCAGGGGGCTTGTCGGAATCCTTGAATTGATCTTTGATGATATCCTTCTCCTCTTCTAACACTTCGGGAGGAACATCCTCAGAGGAAATATATCGGGGGCTTGCTGCTGCAATATGCATGGCGATGTTTTTTACCAACGCTTGAAACTCTTCGTTCCTCGCCACAAAATCCGATTCACAGTTCACTTCTACGAGCACTCCGATTTTACCGTTAAGATGGATGTACGCCCCTACCGCACCTTCCGAGGCTGCTCGAGTCATTTTATCCTTAGCCCGCGCATAGCCCTTTTTTCTCAAGATCGTTATAGCCTTATCGATATCTCCATCGCTTTCCTCAAGCGCTTTTTTGCACTCCATCATGCCTATTCCTGTCCGCTGACGGAGCTCCTTAACCGATTCTGTTGAAACCGCCATCTTATCCTCCTCCCTCACTCTGACTCTTCAGGCTCTTGAGAACCCGCCGCTTCATCTGCAGGAGCGCCTTCCGCTATGGAGAGGATTTGATCAGCTTCAGGGGGAACCTCCTCCGTTTTGGCTTCTTGAAGTCCTTTTTCGATTCTCTCCTTTTTCCCCTCAGTTATCGCCTCAGATACTTTCGAAGCAAACAACTCAATGGCTCTCACCGCATCGTCATTCCCAGGAATGGGGTAATTTATATTTTCTGGATCTCCATTGGTATCCACGACAGCCACGATAGGAATATTCAATTTTTGAGCTTCTAATATAGCTATTTCCTCCTTGGAGGAGTCAACCACAAAGAGTGCTCCTGGCAGGTCGATCATATCCTTGATTCCACCCAGGTTTTTAGAAAGTTTTCTGTAAACTTTCTCCATTTTCGATTGTTCCTTTTTGGATAGAAGATCCCATCGACCATCTTCCCGCATCTCATCGAACTCGATCAATCTTTCAACGCTCCCTCTGATCACATCGAAATTCGTCAACAGCCCCCCCAGCCAACGCTGGTTCACATAACATGACTCACATTTCAGGGCATAATCCCGGACGATGTCTTGGGCTTGCTTTTTTGTCCCAACCATCAGGACATTTTTTCCCTCACTTGCAATCTCCTTGATAAACTGGAGAGCTTCTTTGAAGATCCTGATCGTTTTTTGCAGATCGATGATATAAATTCCATTTCTCTGTCCGAAGATAAACTCTTTCATCTTTGGATTCCATCTTTTCGTTTGGTGGCCAAAATGTACACCAGCTTCTAAAAGTTCTTTCATTGTTACAGATACCAAGGGTGAACCTCCATCTATCTCTTGTGATATTGTGGCGCTTTTCGAGCACCGAGTAATCCGTATTTCTTCCTTTCTTTAATCCTCGCGTCTCGAGTGAGAAGCCCTGCACTTTTGAGTGTTGACCTCAGCTCTTTGTTAAACTCGACCAAGGCCCTAGCAATTCCCAAACGAATCGCCTCGGCTTGACCACTCGTTCCTCCTCCATTGACGCGAATCAAGAGGTCAAATTTCTTTTCCGTATCCGTTAAAAGGAGAGGTTGTTTTATGACATGCTTATGGCTCTCCAAGCTAAAGTATTCTATAAAGGGTCGAGGTCTTTTATCCACAAACAGAGTGACATCTCCTTTTCCAGGACGAAGAAAAACCCTTGCAACAGAAGTTTTCCGCTTTCCTGTACCATAATACTGAATTAAACTCACTTTTCCTCCTAAAACTGATGTTCCACAGGTTTCTGTGCTTCATGAGGATGATACGGTCCCCGATACACTTTAAGCTTCTTGTAAGCTGCTCGACCGAGCTTGTTCTTAGGAATCATTCCCCAGACAGCTTTCTTAATAATCTCTTCGGGTTTGTTTTCCAGAAGTTCCATGAATGACTTCTCCCTTATCCCTCCTGGATAACCGGAATGCGCATAATACTTTTTTTGTTCCATCTTCTTTCCGGTAACCTTCACTTTTTCTGCGTTGATCACAACAACGAAATCTCCGCTATCAAGAAAATCCACAAATTCCGGCTTTCTTTTACCTCGAAGGAGAATGGCTATTTCGGTGGCCAAGCGTCCTAGTACCTTCCCTTCAGCGTTGACCAACCACCACTTCTTTTCGATCTGCTCTTTTTTTGGGACAAAAGTCTTCATTATGTAAAACCTCAGAATTGTTTTCTACGGCTATGCTAAGTGCTAGCGATGCCATAAAATACTAAATTATGCGGAAGTTGTCAACACCTCCCCCCTGGAGGGAAGCATCTCTATTTCCGTGATGAGGGAAATAGAGATGCTTCCCTCCCCGAAGCTTAATGCACCCACACCCGAGGTCTTCTTCTCTTTGTGAAGGCCTTGATGAGTGCGATCCCGATTAAAAAACCTCCTATATGAGCAAACCAGGCCACTCCACCTCCAGCTCCAATGTTTAACACCTGGATCAGAAACCACAGTCCCAGGACAAAAGCAGCAGGTATGGGGATGATCCTGATGATGAAAATCAGAAAAACTAAGGTTAAAACACGGGCTTGAGGATAGAGAATCAGATAGGCTCCGAGAATTCCAGCGATGGCTCCGCTGGCCCCGATCATGGGGACTTTAGAATGAGGATGAAAGAGGATGTGGGCAAGCCCTGCTCCTAAGCCAGAGACAAGGTAGAAAAGTACGAATCGCACAGGGCCGAGAAAATCCTCGATATTGTTCCCGAAAATCCAGAGATAAAGCATATTAAAAAGCAGGTGGAAAATGCCTCCATGCATGAACATGGAAACGATCAATGTCAAGGGGGGAGAGAGACGCGCAAGTGGCTCACCAGACTCCATAAAGACCAGTGGCAACGACCTGAAATGGGTTATCTCATAGGGAATAGCTCCCATCTTATAAATAAAGACTTGCAATCCTTGAGGAGAAAAAAATTGATAGATGAAGATCAACACATTCAAAGCGATGAAAACGACAGTCACATAGGGGACACGTCTGGTAGGATTATCATCTCTCAGAGGAATGAACATGCTTTTTGCTTCACATTCGAGTTATAGGGTTTATTCCTTGGAGTGATTCCTAAAAGGGCGAAGGCCCACTCCAATCCTGAAGATCGATGACGAAGAAGAAGGATCTATGGAGAAAAACAAAAGGCGTTATCTGTTACCTTTCCGACTGTCCTTTTTTCAGCTCTTCCTCGAGTCTCAGCCTCTCCACCTGCCTTTTTCTAACTTCCTGGTACCTCTCCGTATATCTATCGGCTTCCCGGATGAACCTGTCATGTCTTTCAGGATAGAGATTGGCATGCACATTCCTGTAGAGCAGGTTGACATAGGCGTAGGTGTCAGGATAATTGGGGTCTAAGTCCAGTGCTTTTTTTAACGACCGCTCACTCTCATCAGAAAGCTCTATTCTCTGTTGCCTTGAAAGGAGGTTTTGAAGACGATAGGCTTTATTAAAGCGATTGACGCCCACAGCATACCAGGTTACGGCATCATCTGGTTTCAACTCCAATATTTTCAAATGCATCTCATTAGCACTATCAAACTTCGGGATGGGTCTGACGTTGTCATAAAACTGAGCGAGATAGGCATAACCTTTTTCATTTTCAGGCTCTAACTCAATCCTTCTCAGATACATATCCTCCGCTCTCTTTTTAAGTTCTTCATTTTCAGTAGAGAATCTATTGTAAAATCCAGCCACGACATAATAGTTATCCATATTGGTAGGTTCCAGTTCCAAGACTTTCAAGAACATTCTTTCAGCATTTTCAAAGTCCCGCATTTTGTCATACATATCTCCCAGAGAATGGACAATCTGGATGTTGCGAGGGTCGATTTCCAACGCTTTGTTTAAATTCTCTAGAGCTTTCCCGGCTTTCTCTACATTCTCAGGATCTTCATCACCAATTTTGAATAAACTCTTATAGCTTTCTCCTAAGAACCTGTAGGCATCCACCAGCTCAGGGTTATAAGACAAAGCCCTCTCATATTCTTCGATCGCCAGACGGTACTTATTTTCGGCGAAATGATTATTTCCCAAAGAAAAGTAACGATTCGCCATCAGATAGTTATAATTAAGCTTCTGACAGCTCGATATGAGAAAGATAGCTGCTACCATAAGGAGAATCGGCATGATGAACATGGTTGTTTTTCGGAACATCTTAACCTCCTTTAACGTCGAGTCCTTTGACTGGCCGCAAATTAAATTTATAAAGGAATGTGTAATTAAAGTCAAGAACAATGGGATCAGTTTCTCCTCAACATTAGGCGCAGGGGCGTACCCCAAAAGCCAAATTCTTCGCGCAGAAGCCTCACGAAAAATTTTTCATACGAGGAACCCAGAGAAGCATGGGAATGCGTAAACAGGATAAACGCAGGTGGCAAGATTCCCTTCTGAACCATATACTTCACCTTTAACCTTTTTCCTTTTTTTGAAAAAGGAGGATGCTTTTCGCTCATCCCTATCAAAAAACTGTTTAATCGAGAAGTAGGGACTTTTTTTCTCGCATTCGCATACACCTCCTCGGCAAGATCTAGAATCTTGATGATCCTCTTAGCCGTCAGAGCAGAAATAGACACCAACGGAGCATAGGAAACAAAGTCCAATTTATAAAAAACTTTTTTTTGGAATTCCTTAAAAGAATGGTTCTCTTTTTCGATCAGATCCCATTTATTCAACGCCATGACAAGAGGCTTTCCTGACTCATATGCCAGATGGGCAATGGCTGTATCTTGACGGGTCGGGAACTCGGAAGCATCCAAAATCAAGCACACGACATCCGCTGAACTGATATCCTTTTTCGCTTTGATGATCCCGGCCTTTTCCCTTTTATCCTGAGTGCGACTCAGTTTGCGGATACCTGCCGTATCGATCAGGCAGTATGTTTTCTTATTTCTGCGGATGAGAGTATCCGTGCTATCCCGTGTTGTCCCTGGAATCTCGCTCACGATGAGTCTCTCTTCACCGCATAAACGATTCACAAGGGAGGTTTTTCCTACATTGATTCGTCCAATAACAGCGATCTTGAGTGGTTCTGTCTCGATCTTCTTGTCTTCAGAGGGAGGAAGGACCTGGAGAAGGCGCTCCTCCAAATACCCTAGATTTCTTTTATGTTCTGCAGAGATCGGAAAGATCTCCTCTTCTCCCAGTCTATAAAAATCTCCGATCTTCTCTTCTTCCATGGGGGAATCAATCTTGTTGACGATTACAAAGAGCGGTTTGTTGAGTCTCTTCAAAGAGACGTAGAGCTCTTCCTCTCCCGGAAGCAAACCCCTTTTTCCATCGAGCACATAGAGGAGAATATCGGCTGTCATCGAAGCTTCCCATGCTTTCTCCTTCACTTGGGAGGAGAACGGATCCTCCACGGAATCAAAGAACCCACCCGTGTCTATGAGGATAAAGCCTTTTTCAGCTAACTGACAGTGAGCAGGAACTTGGTCTCTTGTCATCCCTGGCAGGGAATGGACAAGGGATTTCCTCTTTCCCAAGATGCGATTAAAAAGAGTCGATTTTCCCACATTGGGGAAGCCGACTATAGCGATTTTGATCGGTTTTTTCATGGAGTTATTCGTCCTCTTCTTGATTCAGGGATGCAGTTACTAATTGGCGACTAAATCATACTGGGGTGAGAAGGCCATGGTCAGGTCGATGTGACCTCCCAAAGTCTTTCTTTCCCCACCGTCTATCAAGATAAACACCTTCTTGACCGACTTTAAGTTATACGAAAGAGAATTCACCACAGAAAAGATAGTGGAAATTTCAGCCGAAGAACCCGAGAGATGTTTCTCCGATATGTCTCTCGAGAAATCCACATAGGCCACACCGTCTTTGGTTATAAAAAGCTCTCTGAGCTTTGTTTCGGGAGGAATCGGTGATAGATAACCCCGCTGAGAACCTTTGAAGATCTCTTCAATGATTCTCTTGGCCTTCTCGCCCTCGGATGACTCTGAAATGATTTCTCTCTCCTCCCGATGAAGAAGATCATCATTTTCTGAGGGGAAAAAAAGAACGATGGTGATGGGTTCTGCGGGTCCTTGGGACGATTCTATCCGGTCAGAAGGAAGCGGCGGTGCGGCTTTCGGCTTCATCTCACTCCCAAGATTGAAGAAAATGATCACCAGGACGACAAGAAAAACAAAGAGCACTCCAAGAATCACTAACCTTTTCGTATCCATCAGATTTCTATAAGTGAGAATTTTCTCGGAGGAAGTTAGACAGACCCTTGTAGATAGCTTCGGCCACCTTGAGTTGATACTCTTCCGTCAACAATTTTCGTTCTTCTTGGGCATTCGAGATGAAGGCCACCTCTATGAGTACAGCAGGACAGGCTACCCCGGTCAGGACTTTAAAGGGAGCCTGCTTGATACCTCTATTTGTGGTTCCCCACAATAGATTGAGCTCGTTCTGAATCCTCTCAGCCAACTCGCTGCTCTGCTTGAGATAAGCTGTCTGGGCCATGTCCCACAGGATCATCTTTATAACATCCTCGTCATCCGCCTCGATGTTGTTTGCCAAATTTTCAGAATTGTTCTCAAGGAAAGCCAACCGTCTCGCTTCTTCATCGCTGGCATCCTTGCTGAGAAAAAAAGTTTCCGGACCAGCTGCTCCTATGCGATAGGAACTGTTCACATGTATGCTGATAAACAGGGTGGCTTTGTTGTTATTGGCTACGGCTGCTCTATCTTCAAGACTGATATCCACATCACTATCTCTAGTGAGGACAATATTACAGGCCCGTCTTTGTCTGACTATCTCAGCCAGTTTCATGCCGATGGCTAAGGTGAGATCTTTCTCTAAAGTCCCAAACTTTCCCTTTGCTCCTACTTCTAAACCACCATGACCGGGATCGATGACGATGCATTCTGGGTCTTGGGAAGGAAGATCGACCTTTTCTGTTCGTGCCTCGACGACCGGCGTTCCCGCAGATGTTTTGGCGGTTTCCTCCTCATCTTTTCGTCCATTGGGATATATATCAATGATGAATTGGGGAGGATTGGATACTTTGAACGAATCATAGGAGAAATCAGCGTGTTGGGTTCTTATGGTTAAGGTATAAAATCCCCTTCCTTGAGACCACTCCACAGATTTGATAAAACGGCTTTGGAGAGATTCCTTCTGGATGCGAAAAGGAGTGTTAGCCCGGATTTTAACGAACAGGAAAGATTCGCTTTTCTCGATGCTCGTGCTCAGAGGTTTGGAAGAGGCAACGATGAGGCGGCTGTAATCAGCATAATCTCTGGCAGATACTTCTAAGGTGGGTTGAGCTTGAGGGAAACTCCAGAAGTTCAAGAAAAGGAACAGACAGCTAGGAGCCAGTATGAACTTGGGGATTCCTCTTCTGTATCTGAACAATTTCTCTCTATCGCCTAACGACATTTTGGAGGCGGCGGGAATCGAACCCGCGTCCGAAGATATTCAACGAAAGGCATCTACATGTTTATCTTCTTCTTACATCTTGTTCTGCGGCTCTAGAAGAAGAAAAACACCTCAGAACCAGCCCCGATGCTGTTTCACTCCCCAGGCTCAGGACGGGCCTGGTTCGCTATCCTGCTCGTCGACGCTTCTCAAGCACCGCAGGAAAGCGCAAGAGAAACGGCGTGCCTATGTGTTAGGCAGCAACTGGCAGTTGTTCTGCACTTAGTTTGGTCCACCTTTTTTACGAGGTGGGCGGAGCCTCGACATGCAGCCTTTGCCTCATTATCTCCGTCGAATCCAGTTCGCCCCCAACTCTTCACCAGATATAAATTATAAGGAATCCTGATAATTTTTGTCAATACACAAGAGGCAATTCACTTCATTAATCAGAATTATCCTTATGATCGTGTCTGTGATGCAAATCCGGGTAATGCGCGTGTGCATGTTTATCTTTTTTGTGCTTGTGCATATGAACATGCTTAGAGGATCGATGCTCCGTGGCATGTCCATGGGTATGATGGAGATCGTCATGGTGATGCATGTGGATATGCTCCAGCTCATCATGAAGGTGATAGTGAGAATGCGTGCCAAGAATAATGGACAGTATCGAGAAGGCCAGAATAACGGCCGCAACGATCTGGATCAGAGAAATTGATTCTGACAGCAGCACAACA
>Ga0209636_10003250_pt1 | contig 16563 bp, 10 predicted proteins | sample DeeMarSWOR152_54_FD_187464 | JGI IMG/M metagenome (GOLD analysis project Ga0209636, IMG submission 187464) | Marine sediment microbial communities from White Oak River estuary, North Carolina - WOR-1-52-54 (SPAdes) (version 2) | ecosystem: Environmental > Aquatic > Marine > Intertidal zone >...
CTCAATGTGCCAGTAATCCCTTTTTTGGTCGTCATTAGGAGGTTTCCATGACCAATTTAATGGGGAATCTCAAAACACATGTTGACGAATGCGTCTTGTTTTGTGAATGATAAATGGTGTATGAGAAAAAAAGTTGCGGGCTGAGGTCAGCAACAATGGATTCGATGACCAGAATCACAATGTGGGAGCTTACCCCCAGCCCGACAAAGAGATCTATATTTATAACCTGCTATTCAGTATAGTTCAGAAAGAAAATTCAAAGCCCACGTAAAAGGACCTAGGTCTTGCTGGGCCATACACGTAACCCGAGTCTCTGTCTACTCCCTTATCTAAATCTTCTTGATAAGAATTAAGTACGTTATAGGCACCTAGAAATACCGAGATATGATAGTTTTCAGTGATGTTTATAGGCCTGTGAAACTTGAGATTCAAGACCCAAAAGGATGGAGTTGTTTCTAGTCTATCTTCGTCAACATAGCCTGCATAGTGGGGAGCTTTCATAGGTCCAGTGTATTCTCCTGAAAGATCAACATTCACTAGTTTTTTATTCTTATAGCTCATATTGATATATCCATATGAATTTGGTGTCCTGAAAAATTCTCTTGAATTGAAATCTGGTTCAGGCTCATCGAGCCGACCACGCTGGATCGTCCATCCTGAAGAAAGTGAAAGTTTTGGGCCCAATACCAATCCAAAGTCAAGAGATAATCCATAGACTCTTGATCCAGATCCGTTTATTCTCTCTAAAATTCTTGCTTTTTCTATTCGCTCAATCTCGTGAAGAATAAAAGTGTTTGTTAATTTGTTGTAAAATGCTTCTAGACTGAATTGAATGAGATTTCGCTCAATCTGTTTTCCGTAATCAAAACCACTATTCAGACTATAGGATTTTTCTTCTTTCAAATCTGGAGAATTCGTCACCATCATCCCTTCCCCTCCAACTTGAGTGATGTGTAAATCTTCATCGAAAACTTGGGGAGCTCTAAAGCCTGTTGAAAAGGAGGTTCTGAAGCTTAACTCTCTTGTGAGGTTCACAAGAATGCTTAATCGAGGAGTGAAGATAATCCTGTCGAGAACCGAATGTCTGTTTAGTCTTACTCCAGTCAGAATGGAGAAAGTTTTTCCTATTTTAAAATCATCTTGGAGAAACAGTCCACTTTCGTGATAGACTTCTTCTATGATCCTATTATATCCAGTTGCTTTGTCATGGATTTTATCCCTCTTGTATTGAGCCCCGAGAGAGAAAACATGACTTCCTGCTTGGTAGTTGATCTGGCAGTTGAGGAATAGTAGAGGATTTTTCGTCGTTCCGTAGGCGTTAGGGTCTTTATGGCTTCCATAATAAGTGTTTCTTTTAGCATCTACAAGAGAGAAAGAAAGGTTATAATGTAGCTCGTTTGATAAATAGTGATCCCAATCCGAACTGAAGCCTATCTGTTTTGTTTTAATCCATTCAGCCGTATTCGCTTCGTGAGGAGGCTTATCAAAGAGATCTCCTCCTCTTCGCTCTTCGAAAATTCTAAAAAGGCTTAATTTAAGCTTGCTGTTGATATCAGTAAAATAATTATAAAAATTTAGACCAAATGACGTATTGGAAATTGAGCCAAGTTCAGAAAAGTCGTCTTCGTTCAAATCTACAGGCTTCCTCTTTTGGTAACTTCCAAAAAGATAAGCTTTTGTATTTAGATTTCTCGAAACAAGACTAGAACGAAATCCAAGATTTGTGAAAGGTTTACCTGAAATGGATTCTTGATGGAGTTTTAAAATAGTTTTGTTTTCTTCCGGCTCCCTCGTTAGAATATTTATCACTCCGGCTACCGCGTTTCCTCCGTAAAGGGCTGAGCCGCCTCCTTTGACAATTTCAATTCTATCAAGCATTTCTGCGGGAATTTGTTCTAAACCATAAACACCAGTCATTGCACTAATAACAGGGGAGCTATCGATGAGGATTTGTGTGTATTTTCCTTCCATACCATTGATCCGGACCTGTGTGAAGTTGCAATTTTGGCAGTCGTTTTCGACTCTGACTCCTGTTGTTTGATAAAGAATGTCGGCAAGATTGGCAGGTGCTTTTTTTTCAATATCTTCCCGGCTTATGACTGAAATCTTCACAGGCGTTTCAGAAAAGAGCTTAGGTGTTCTGCTTGCAGTTACCACAATCTGCTCTGTTAGTGTTTTTATCAGTATTATATTGTAGTCGAGCTTATTCTCACCCAAAACAAAAAGTTCAGAGGAATAGTACATAAATCCTTCTGCATGGACTTCAATATGGTAACTCCCCCTGGGAATTTGTGTGAATTCAAAGGTGCCTGATTCATCCGTTTCTACAGATTTTCCTAGCTCTGGGATTAAAACTATTGCTTTTTTCACATAATTTGCTTCCCAATCAACAACTTTTCCTTTGAGGGAGAAATTCTCTGCTTGTCCATGCCTGTGTTGATGGCGATTTTGCTGCTGTTGATAGGCTTGAGTGAATTGAGTAAAGATTATTGGAGTAAGAGTTAACAGAATAATAATCGTGAATGAATTTTTTTTCATTTTTCCCCTCCTTATAGGCCTGTTTTGAACTCAGGGCTTTATTGGAGATTGAAACTATAGAAATGTGGATACCCAGATTGATTGGAAGGGGTTAAATTTGTGGAGGGGAACGAGAGTTAGGGGTTATAGAAAAGATAAATGTGTAATTAAAAGATTCAAATGATTTTAGTGTGCTGAAGAAAGAAGGCGGAGGAAGGATGAAAAAGTCAATTTGGCCTGTAGCGAGAGTGGAATTTTGAAATTGGCAGGCAGGGCAGTTATCATCTTTTTTGAGAGTATGTTCTATGTGTAAAAAGTTAGCGAATAAGGTAATAGAGAGGAATACACAAAGAAAAATTATGTTGTAATATTTATTGTTCCTTTTAATCATACCTTACTATCAAATATATGAAAGGAAGGATAAAAAGTCAATATCCTCCTTAATTTCCCTTTTTTCCACTGAAAATTTTTGTGTTTCCTTCGTCCTTTGGGATCTTGGACGGTGTTAAATTTAACTTTTAGTTGACATTATTTTTAAATATATATATGTATAGACATTCATACAGATTTTTGCATGTGAATAGAACTAAATGGGAGGTAAAGGTGGATACAACAGAATTGGAATTGTTTCAAAAACATGCCGAAACATGTTGCATTTTCTGTAATGAACGAAGATTAATGATCATGTGGGCATTAGGAAAGAAGGAGAAGTCTGTTGGCGAAATAGCCAGAGAATTAGACCTGTCTTCTCAAGCAATTTCTCAACATCTTCGTCTGATGAAGGACAGAGGTGTTGTTGCTTCCACCCGTCGAGGACGCCAGATATTTTATCGCATGGCAAATCCTAAATTTCTAGAAGCACATCGTATGATTCGGAGTGTTTTGCTTGAAAATTTAAAATAATCAGGAGGTGGAGATATGCCAAGTTTGGCAATAAAAAAGGATGGAAAAAAATATATGTGGGACAAAGGAATTTATTCGACTGAGGTTGAGGCTAAAGAAAAAATGACTCAGTATCAGAAACATGATTTTGAAGTTGTGCATTTGAACGAGGAAGGAAAACATCTGCTTTACACACGAAGGGTTGTGACAGAAATCGTGTTAGAGGAAGGAGGTCAGCCATTATGAAAGGATCAGTGCTTGTCATTGGTGCCGGGCCCGCCGGAATGCGTGCAACTTCCGAACTCGTACAACAGGGTTTCAAAGTTTTTCTTGTTGAGGAGAAACCTACGATAGGCGGCAAGATGGCACAAATTGATAAAATGTTTCCATCTAACGAATGTTCTTCTTGCACCATATTGCCACGTATGCTGGAACTCACGAGTAATCCCGATAATATCACAATTATGGCTTTTTCGGAGGTGACAAGTATCGAAGGAACATCAGGAGATTTCCAAGTAAAGGTAACCAAAAAACCGAGATATGTTGATCCGATGAAATGCACCGCTTGTACAGATTGTTTCCCTGTCTGTCCGGTTGGTGGCGTTCCCATGGAGTTCAACCTGGGCAGAGGGGTTTCTAAAGCCATTGCATTTTATTCACCTTTCCCGCCAAGAAAAGCAATAATCTATCCTGATAGATGTGATTATTTCGTTAAAGGGAAATGTGGAGACGAAGATCAGCCTCCTTGCGTTAAAGCCTGTGAGCCGGAAGCAATCAATTTTGATCAAAAACCTCAGGAAGTTGAATTTAATGTCGGAGCGGTTATTCTTGCTGCGGGTCTGGATGAAGCAACGACAGAGGCTTCGGAAAAATACAGATACGGTAAATTTCCCAATATACTAACTGCGCTTGAGTATGAACGCCTACTTTCAGGACTCGGCCCTACAGGCGGCATTGTCAAACGGGATGATGGAAAAGAACCCCAATCAGTAGCATGGATGGTTATCGACAGTTCTTCACCCATTGCGTTTTTAACCGCAGTGGCAGAAGCGTTAGGAACCAGAGAAAGAAATCCGAATGCTTCTGTATCTATTCTGTATGAAGACATGAATCTTCAAAGAGAATCCTATAACAAGTTTTATCAGACAGGAAAAGATAGCAATATCAATTTTATTCAGATGGATTCTATTTCTGTTGCTGAAGGGAAAGACGGTGATATTGCTATTTCATACGGCCAAGCAGGCAAAAAAGATAACCTTCTTGATGTGGAAATGTTTGTCTTAGCTACGCCCTATTCACCTACCTCCAGTACTCATAAATTGGCTGAGAAGATAGGGATTACTTTGGATGAATCTGGATTTTTCCAGAAAAAATCTGGAAGCTCTCATCCCCTCCATACGTTGCAGGACGGAATTTTTGTATGTGGAAGCGTTCAGGAAGCAAAGGGGATTGATGATGCAATTATTCAATCATGTGCTGCCGCAGCAAACGCTGCTGCCCTTTTAGCGCCAGAAAGGGATAAGGAAGTAAAGTCGCCACCAGAAAAGGAGCCTTTACCAGTAAAACCTGAGGATGAGCCGGCTGTTGCAGTGGTTATTTGCCGTTGTGGATTGAATATCGCAGGACTCCTGGATATCGATGAACTTGCAAAATATACCGAATCATTGCCTCATGTTGAGCATGTCGCAATTACTCCCTTTGGTTGTGATGGTGTTAAGGTCAAAGAGCTTTTGCAAAGTAAAAAGTATAATAGAATGGTATTGGGAGCTTGCTCTCCGAGAACTCACGAATCGCTCTTCCAACTTCATACTGAAATGGGTGGTTTGAATCGTTATTTGATGGAGATTGTGAACTTGCGCAATCATTGCACATGGGTGCATTCAAAGGATAAGAAGAAAGCTACTGACAAGGCAAAGATGCTTATGAAGATGGGACTAAATCGTGCTCTATTGCTCGAGCCTTTGGACGACATCCATGTTCCGGTCACTTCAAGTTGTCTGATAGTCGGTGGCACGCCAAGTGGCATTGCATGTGCATTAAAGCTTGCTCAGATGGGATTTCAGGTTCATATGGCAGATAGCGAAAGCAGCTTAAATAATATTAAAGAAAGTAATAGTCCATATGTGAAATCTCTGATAGATGAACTAAATAAAAATGAGAAAGCAAAGATTCATACAGAATCTAAAATAGCCGGTGTTGAAGGATGTATTGGAAGCTACAAAGCCATCCTTGTCAACTCCCATGAGAAAGATGAAATAGATATTGGTTCTATCGTGATAGCGACGAACGCTGATATGAAAGCAGACTCAGCAGAGGATGACTATGAGAAAGACTTGCTTCTTTCCAGAGATGAGCAGAATTTTTTCATCGGAATGCTTGGTATACTAAACCCGCAGGATTTCAATACAGATGGCGTATTCAAATGTGGTTCAGCACGTGCAGAGATGGGCATACTTGAAGCGATTATAGATGGAGAGGGTGCTGCCTCACGTGTAGCAGGTATTATTTCTAAAGAGGAACTGATAAAGTCTCCGACTGTCTCGATCGTTGTGGATGAATGCTGTGATGGCTGTGCCTATTGTATAGAACCCTGTCCTGCTCAGGCATTAACTCTTATTGAATATATGCTGCATGACGGCAGTATCAAAAAAACGGTAGATAACAACGAGGCGATCTGTAGAGGATGCGGAATCTGTATGGCAACCTGTCCAAAAAAGGGCATTTATGTCAGTCATTTCAAGCCCGAACACTTTAATACGATGATCCAATCTCTCAGGGAGGTAGTTTAATATGGCAGACAATTTTGAACCAACCATTCTTACTTTTTGCTGCAATTGGTGCTCTTATGCAGCCGCCGACGCTGCAGGCACCGCACGTATACAATATCCATCGAATATCCATATCATTCGCAGCATGTGTTCCGGTATGCTGCATCCGAATTTCATTATAGACGCTCTCACCCAGGGCCTTGCTGATGGAGTCCTTGTCTGTGGATGTCATCCAGGTGACTGTCACTATCAGGATGGAAACAAACGAGCTGAAGCACGGGCAGAAGCCATTAATCTCATGCTGGAAGATTTCGGACTGGAGGCAGAACGTTTCCGACTCGAATGGATTTCAGCATCGGAAGGGCCTAAGTTTGCCAGAGTTGCAGAAGAAATGACGAAGACGCTAAAGGAGTTGGGACCTAATCCGTATAAAGCAGATTGATTACTCGAATAAGGGAATCATTTCTCAATCAAAAGGACTCATAACTCGGAGGTCGCTGATCCAAGTCTCCCTGAGGTTAAGCATGCCAGGAAGAGGCTGGCATTGCTACCTTGTCTTAGCAGCCGAAAGTAATACAAAACAGGATAACCAAAGGAATGATCACTCATCCTGGTATTCGAACACCTCATCCACTGAAACACCGAACGCTCGTGCAATCCTGAACGCCAGCGCAAGCGATGGCACATATTTCCCCTGCTCCAAAATGTCAAGTAATTTTTACTATTTGTTTAAAAAACATAACCATTGTCTGGGGTTTTTCTCTGGATGATCCCGATTACCTCTATGTTGGCCGTTATTTTATTTTTTGTGCTGAATCGATTATAATATTCATCTTATAATTTGATAGAAGGCGGTAACGCAGTCATCATACCATCACACAATCGGTTGACACTTTGTAACCGCCTTGATTCAAAGGATATCTTGTGAAAAAAATCTTGGTATGTATTCTTGTCTGTCTCCTTTTTTCAGGCGTGTGTTTTTCCAGGGAGAAGGATAAGGTTACAGGCCGCGTTTCAAACCATGAAGGGAAACCTTTGGTAGGAGTCAAGGTTGAAGTCTTGGATACCGATATTTCCACAGAAACCCAAACCGATGGAACCTTTACTTTGAAAAATCTTGAGCGCAAGAAGGCTTTTCTCTTGTTCTCTCATCCTGATTATGTCCCACAGAGTATAGAGATAGACACCAGTGGGAAGACAATGCAGGTGATCGTTGTAAGCCTGGCACCGAAAAGCCGGATACTGATGACCATCAAGGAAGAAATCACCGTTACGGCAGAAGCAGATTCCATCATTGATATCTCACTGCCTTCCCACAGGACGATTCTTCCGAGTAGTGTCCTGACCGAGATGGGCACTTCAAATATTGCTGAGTCTGTTGATAAGATTCCCGGAGTTGCTGCGATCGGGAAAGGTGGCTACTCAATGGTTCCGTCTATCCGAGGGCTCGCTGAACACCGCGTCCTTCTCCTTATGGACGGAGTGAGGATCCCATCCGAACGACGGGTCGGAGCGAGCGCCTCCTTCATCAGTCTAAATGACATTGACCGGATCGAGGTCAACCGGGGTCCCTATTCGGTCTTCTATGGATCCGGTGCTGTGGGGGGAATCATCAACGTTGTTACCAAATCTCCTACAGCCTATTCTCCGTTGAAGGGAAACTTTCATCTCAGCTACAACACGATCAGACAGGAAAGGGCAGGCTCGATGAATCTCAGTGGATCACTCGGAAAATACGGATTGATGTTGGGTGTCAACGGGAAAAAAGCCGATGATTATTCTTCACCCGAGGGAGTGATCGAGCAGTCCCGGTATTCTGATTATGATTTTTTGTTTAAGGTTGCCAGAGAGGAGAAACATTCTCGTTTTTATATGACGTTTTTTCATTACAAGGGCATCGATATAGGGAAGCCAAGTCCAACGGCGCGGCTGAAGCCTCGCTGGTACCCACAGGAAGGCAACACGCTGTTCACCTTAAGCTATGAGGGAAAAAATAAGCTTTATATGGATACGTTTAATGCCAGTGTTTATATGTTCCGCTCTTCCCTGGAGACGCAGGGAGACAACCTCAGGGAAGACGATCTAACGGTAAAAAAAAGAAACCTTGCCGAAATCGAGGGCATCAATTATGGATTCAAGGTCAGAGGTGGTAAAACGTTGAGCCGGAACCACACTTTAAGCTTCGGATTTGACTTTTTTGGACGGGGAGACATCAGCGACAGCAACATTGAATGGCAATATGATGAGAATGAGCACATCACCGGTGAGATCCAGGAGACCTCCCTCAATGACGCAAGGAGCAGCAATTTTGGGTTTTACCTCGATGACAAGATCCAGGTCCTGCCTTCGTTTTCTGTGAATATCGGAGCCCGTTTTGATACTATTCGTACAAGCAACATCTCTCTGCCGGACGATGAGCGTATTTCTCGTGGAGATGACTCATTCAGCGCCTATATCGGTACGATCTTGGAGATTACACCCCAACTGTCTCTGCTGGCGAATATCGGCCGGTCATTCCGTTTTCCCTCTATCAGCGAACTTTTCTACAGCGGGCTCACAGGAAGGGGAACCATATTCGGCAATCCAGACCTTGAGCCTGAAAAAGGGCTGAACCTGGATCTAGGTTTGAGATATCTTAGTGAAGAATTTTTCGCTTCTGTCTATGGGTTCAGCAATCATGTGAGCGATATAATCGAGAAATATGCCGGGCCGGAAGAAGAAGAATATTTTTACAGAAACCTGACTGCAGGGCGGATCAATGGTCTAGAGGGTGAGTTCTATTTCGCGCTGGTTAAAAACCTGGAGCTGTTCGTGAACTTCCATCTGATGAAGGGAAGGGAGAAGGGGACAGACCATCCGCTGAATTATATTCCTCCGGCGCGTCTAACATTCTGGGGGAAATATTCATATGGGGATTTCTGGTTTGAGCCGAAGATCATGTTGCTCTCAGCGAAAACCGATCCTGGACCACTTGAAGTCGAAATAGACGGATGTGTACTTCTGGATTCTATTTTTGGCCTTAAAGTGAACAAAAATCTTACCTTGCTGGCCATCGCTCAGAATATCTTGAATAAAACCTACTTTTCCTCAGCCGACGAGCAGGGCGTGCTGGCTCCAGGCCGCGGTCTTGTGTTCAAGGCGACGTACTCGTTTTAAACAGCGTAATTTTTATTTATCTGCTAGATCAAACGCAGTCAGATAGGTCAGCCTGATGATTTTTTCCATCAATTTGGGACTCACCTTGTCCACCGTATCACTGGGTTGGTGATAGTCTTCGGTCATGGCGGCGATGAAGAAGGCCCAGGGAATCTTGCTCATGGCAAAAGGAGCATGGTCGCTTCCACCCATGGCTTCCTCGGATTCCTGAATGTGCATGTGGAGACCGACATAGTCGTTGTTTTCCCTGATGATTTCTCCAATACTAGGAGTGTTCGCATCGAAGGAGAGGCTGACGTATTTTTTAACATCGATTTTATCTATGACCTCTTTACCAATTTCTGTGCCCCACCTCCTGGCCATCATAGCAAGGCGCTCTTTGTCGTAGATTCGGCTGATCATATCCAGATTCAGATTGACAACTGTTTTAGGGAAGTATGGATTAGCTACATAATACCTTGAACCCAGGAGTCCCTTTTCTTCCCCAGTCCAGAGAGCAAACACGATTGACCGCTTGGGCTTGACAGGATTCTTGGCAAAGGCTTCGGCGATCTCCATCACTCCCACAGAGCCAGATCCATCATCGTCGGCACCATTAAAAATGTAGTCTCCTCGACGTCCGAGATGATCTAGATGGGCTCCGATCACGATCGCTTCATTTTTCAGCTCAGGATCTGAGCCTTCGATGTATCCCAAGACATTCATGCTTTTGACCAGTTTGGTCTCGGACTTGTTTTCGATCGTAAAGACCACACCTTGAAGCGGCATCGAATGGCTCTGGTGAGTCTTTTCGATTTTCCCTTTCAGAGTCTCAACATCCTGGTCTACCATGCCCAGAATGTCATCGGCCATCTCCCGTGAAACCTGAATGGTCGGGATTGTTTCCCAGGGCATAGGAAGGCCTTTGATATCCACAAGGGAAAGCCTGCGGCGATCGCCCGGGAATATGGGTCTTTCATCGTTGATCCTTTGTGCATCGAGAGCTCTTTGCGCTACATCGGGATTGTCCTTGGGAGAGTTTTCAACCATTAGGATGGCTACCGCTCCTAAATCTCTAGCCAAATCGACTTTTGGAGAGGTCATTCGTCTCATGCGGCGGCGTTGGGGATAATACTTCTCTTTCAATTCGCCTTTATTGAATGGGGACTCAGGATCGTCTTTTCCTGGAGCTTCGGAGAGCATCATCACGAATTTACCTTTGATGTCCAAATTCTTGTACTCATCGAATTTCAAAGAGGGTTCTTGAATGCCGTAGCCTACGAATACAACCGGTGCAGTCAGAGATTGAGTGTCCGAAGCAAAGTATGTGTAATCCTGGTTAGGTTGAAAAGCCTTTGATTTTTTCAACTGGCCTTTTTGCCATACGACGACAGCCATCCCTTCATTTTTCAATGTTTCTTTCATGGCGATGTTCTGCAAATAACCTCTCTTGGCCGCTGGAGGCGTTTGAGGTCTTTGCATCATCGCTCGCATATCCATGCGGGGACGAACAGCGTCTCCAGCCGGTTTTATTCCCCAAAGTTCGAACATGCTGGCCGCATAATGGGCTGCAATGTCGTATCCTTGACTGGCGGTGTCTCTTCCTTCCAGAAGGTCAGACGAGATGAATTTCAAATAGGTAATAGCTTCTTTACCAGTGATAGACTTAAATCCATCTTTCACTTTCTCTGGGACCGGCTTTGTCTCTTCTACGATAGAGAAATTCTTCATCGGGTCAGGTTTTTCTTCGGCTTTTTCTTGTAGTCCGGTCAGCAGAGAAAAAGTGAAAAGACAGAGGACAATGATAAAAAATAAAGATTTTTTCAACTGATACCTCCTTTTATAAGAATTTTCATTTTAGAGCCTGTATAGATTTAAGCATCGAGTATAATAGATACTGAAACTTGAGTTATTTTTTCTTCATCCTTTCGTGGACGATCTTCTTGAATTTTTCGTAGAGCCGGGTCTGGAAGCTGGTCATGGGGATTGTTTTGCCTTTGATGATGACCGTTTCGGCCCGAGAGCTCCCCTGCAATGGGCTTCCGGTCCAGATTACTATGTTAGCGGTTTTGCCTACCTCAAGAGAACCAACTTCTTCCTGTATGCCGAGGATCCGTGCCGGATTGATAGTCAGAGCTTCCAACGCATCTTTCTCTGATAAACCATGGGCCACCGAGAGCGAAGCCGGCGTAAATATGTTGCGCACGTTGCGATTTCCTGGACCATAACCGCCTGGGTCAAAGGCAAACAGGATTCCCTTTTCTGCCAATACCGCTGCTGTATGATAGTTCAAGTCATGGGGTTCCCAGCGTCGTGGAATGCCAGAAGTTCCGGCCCATATAATTGGTATATTCTCTTTGGCTATGCGGTCGGCGTATTTAAGTATTCCTGTGCTGGCTTGGATGATTCCCTTGAGGTTGTACTCCTTGGTGATCTCGAGAGCATTGCGAATGGTCACCTCGTCATTGGTGAGAAATATGACAGGAACTTTTCCTGTGACCACTGGCACCAGAGCCTCCATTTCCAGGTTCCGCTTGGCGACGCTCTCTCTGTCGTTTTCGTCCTTGCTGTCAGCTTTTGCCGCCTTGTTTTTCTCGGCCCTCTTCTCGGCATATTCTTTAGCCTGGTCGAATTGGGCTCGTAAAAACGAGACGATTCCGGGCTGCGTAGAGGGATACTTGTTCTGTTCTTTTGCGCCCATGTTGATGATCTGGGCCACATAGCGTTTGACCACCATCTCCTCAGCCAGATCTCCCTCCAAGTGCAGGACCACGGATTTACCATTGATCACGCTCCGAGTCCCGCTCACTGTCTGCACAGTGGTGACTCCGCCCAGGCGGGTTACCTCGATGCATTCATCCTCCGGGTTTATGGCATCGTAAGGGTCCATATGGGGTGTGGAGATTCCGACTTCATCGGTGTCGTTTCCGGCACCTGGATATCCGGTTACTCCAACTGCTGTCATGACCGCCACCATTCCGGGATAGACATATTTCCCCGAAGCATCGATGACTTCTACTCCTGCCGGAGCCTGGATATTCGTTCCAATCTTGGCGATCTTTCCGTTTTCAATCAGAAGGTCCCCATTCTGGATTGGGTTTCCCTTCACCGGTACTATTGTAGCGTTTTTGATCAAAATTATTGTGTCGCCAGCGATGGCTCCACTTATTCCAACAAGGAGGATGAGGACCGATAGGACAGCATTAACAATTTTTCTCATCGGCTTCCTCCTTTGACCGTAATGCTCTCTTTGGAGAAATCGAAGAAGATCTCTCCCTCGATGATGGTCATCAGGCATTTGGTGGTGGAGTCCAGAGGATGCTTGTCAAAGACCGCGATGTCCCCATCTTTGCCTTTTTCCAGACTTCCGATGCGGTCGCCCAGCTCAAGAGACTCGGCTGCATTCAGGGTGATCATTTTGAGTGCCTCATTTTCCGGGATATCGGTGTATTTCAGCACCTTTGATGCCTCAAGGAAGAGATATCGACCGATCACAGGGCTATCCGAGTTGATGACGATTTTTGCTCCGGCATCATACAGAATTTGCAAACCATAGGGACAGCCGTCATAAGCTTCTTCCTTGAATCCCCACGAATCGACCCATCCTCCATAGAAGACGCCGGCCTCTGCCATGATGTCTGCGACTTTGTATCCGTCGATGCAGTGACTCAATTGCAGAAGATCGATGTCGAATTCCTTACAAAAGTCGATGATCCATGCGATTTCTTCAGCCCGGTAGGTGTGGCAGTCGATGCTGAGCTTTTTCTCCAGTACCATCTTTAGGGTTTCCATCTGCAAGTCTTTTTTGGGAGGACTCAAATCTTTTTTTCCGGCCTGCTTGTCTTTTTCGTATTTATCCCATTTGGCCTTATATTCTCGCGCTTCGACGAACGCTTTCCGGGCGACATAAGCATTTCCCATACGGGTGGATGGGGAGCGCCCTTTACCGCCATAAAGACGCTTGGGATTTTCTCCCAAGGCCATCTTTAGTTGCTGGCGCACTCCTTGTATGATCAGCTCTTCCACAGTCCGGTCATATTTGAGCTTGATGGTGACGTTTACTCCACCGATGACATTGGCACTTCCATGCATAGTCTTGACGGTGGTCACTCCGCCAGCCAAAGTCTTAAGGATGGAATCCGAGCCAGGCTCTAGGGCTTCCCACATCCAGATCTGAGGTGTAACCGGGTCTGTGGCTTCGTTTATATCGGTCAGCGCGATGTGCGAGTGACTATCGATGATCCCAGGCATGACATATCTACCTGTCATATCGATAACCTTGATTCCGTTCGGAATTTGGACATCCTTTCCCACAGCAGTAATCTTGCCGTTCTGGATGACGATGGTCCCGTTTTCGATGGTGCCGTTGGTTATGGTCAGGATCGTGCCTCCTTTCAGGGCAAGATCCTGGGCCCATGCGCAGGCGGCCATCACAGCTAGTGCGCATAACAACGCAGTGAACCTTCTTCCCATGTTGACCTCCTTTCTATGCTTTTCCAGTCAAGATTATACAAAAACTCTCCAAAAGTAGACGATATTAAATTTCAAAATGATAGCAAAGTCAATCAAAAACAAATTCGAGGATATTTGAAGCAACCCAGCCACATGACGAATTGTGGAACACCGCTCAGATAGAAATGGTCAAGATAGGTAAAATGCATGGTTACATGAGAATGGATTGGGCAAAGAAAATATTGGTATACCACAGGCCTCAATTTATTCTGTCTTTTTTGCACAAATCCGTGCAGCCCAGCCACCTCCAGGAGCAAGGCTAATCTTTATCGCATCTTGATTGGTGCATTCGATGACTTCCTTTTTGTCATCGCTCCCGTAGCGGTGGGCATTCAAGCCATCTTTGAAGATCTCTGCTTGGTAGTCTCCTTCTTCCAAGAAATTGAGGTCTATGCTGAGCTCACGAGCAGTCCAATCCGTCATTGCACCCAAATACCAGATATCCCCCGATCGTCTGGCGATCACAATATAGTCGGCAACACGGGCATCAAGGACTCGGGTGTCATCCCACACGCACGGCACTCTTGAGAGGAACTCAACGCACTCCTTTTCTTTGCGGTAGTTGGATGGGCTGTCGGCCAGCATCTGCAAAGGGCTTTCATAAACGATGTACATCGCAAGCTGATGACAGCGCGTGCCCATGCTCATAGGACGTGTAAAGATGGCGCGGAAATCATCCTTCTGCGCATTGATCATTGCTCCAGGCGTATAATCCATAGGGCCTGCCAGCATACGTATAAAGGGGATTGTGACGTCGTGTTCTGGCGTGACATTCTTTGACCATTTGTTGTGTTCAAGGCCAAGAACGCCTTCCCTGGTCAAAACGTTTGGGTAAGCTCTCCTGAGTCCCGTCGGCTTGTAGGCCCCATGGAAATCGACCACAAGATGTCTTTTGGCTGCTTCCCTGGCAATTTTTTGGTAGGTATTCACCATCCACTGGTCGTCCCTCTGCATGAAATCCACTTTGATTCCCTTTACACCCCATTTTTCGAACTGATCCAGTGCTTCCTGGAGTTGGTCGTCCAAGGTTTTCCATACGACCCAGAGGATGATTCCGACGTTTTTGTCATGGGCGTATTGAGTGATTTCTGGGATGTCGATTTCCGGATCGATGTTCAGAAGGTCCCCTAACACATACCAGCCTTCATCCAAGATAACGTACTCGATTCCGTGCTCTGAAGCGAAGTCGATATAATACTTATATGTTTCTGTATTGATACCTGCTTTAAAATCAACGCCGTAAATATTATTGGCGTTCCACCAGTCCCATGCAACCTTTCCTGGCTTGATCCAAGAGGTGTCCTCGAGCTGTAAAGGCTTGGCCAATTTGAAGATCATCTGGCTTTCGATCAGATCTCCGTCCCTTCCAGCAATGATCAGCACCCTCCAGGGAAAGGTTCGTTTTCCTGTGGTGTGTGCAATATGATTAGCCCGTTGGACGATTCTCACATCACGATCCCGCGTTTGTCTCTCCTTCAACGCTGCTGCTGGGAAAATCCCTTTAAGAGAAGGACGACTGGTCCCCTGTAGATACAAACCCGCATAATCCTCTAGGTCAGCTTCAGCTATGGCAACCTTAGGTCCATCCTGGATGTCGATGAGGGCAGGAGTGTAGCACATTTCATATTCGGAAATCTGGCTTAGAGCCAAATATTTGTAAAGTCTTTCTTGATGGGTGAAGAAGCTCTCTTCTAAAGGGAAATAGACATTGTGGTCATCTGCGAATTGAAAGACGACCTCTTCCGATAGAATATCGATGTCCTCTTCGAAAGACGTTTCAAATCTGTAAGCCACACCATCATCGTAGACGCGGAAGACCAGACTGTAGTTTCCTTTAAATTTTAAAGTTTTCTCATTGAAGTTATCATTGATCACTGCACTTTTCACACGAACGGCGGGATGGATTTCCTGATTGATCGACCTCTGACTGACATCCTCAAGAACGGGATTCTGTCCCAATACGCCTTGATTTCTGATTGTCATCGAAAGGGGCGAAGACGTAAGAATTTCTCTCGATTTGTGAACAACGGAATAGTAGATTTTTTCCTTTATCTCGATTTTGAGCTTTATGTTTTGGTCGGGAGAATAGACTTCATAGTCATCGGCTGAAAGTCCCATATTCAAGGAAAAAGCGAAGAACAAAATCCAAAAGGAGATGATTTGTTTTAGCATGTTCCTTTTTCTCCTTCTCAAGTTTTTATATCTCAAGAACCTCTGTCCATTCATTTGATTTTGGGAACGACGATGCCTGTTAAGTTGTTCTCTTTAAGGAGGTTATTGAATGCAGGTAAATCTGTCTGAACCAAGTTTTCGAAACGGCGCTTCTGCTCGGTCGTGCGCTCTTTGAGTAAAGAATAGACTTCCTTTTGTTGCTTGTTGGGCGCAAAATCCACACTGTTGGCCACATCTCCAGCCAATACAGACAATTTACAATAGAGTTTTTGTGGATAGCGGAAAGATTTTGTGTCGCCTTCGGCAATGATCGATTGGAAGAGTTCGTCTTCGATCGACCTGATCTTCTTGTCGAAATCTTCGATGGACTTTAAGAGAGCATCCGATCCTCCTCCGGTCTTCAGGACATCTACCAGGTCATAACACTGCTTTCTCATCCATTCGATCTGGCTGATCATGTCGGATACCGTATTGAGGTCTTCCTGGATGTCAATCTGCGTCTTAACCTGTTCTTTGATATCTTCCAGCGTTCCTTCTGACCTGGGATCTTTCTTAACCTCGAGTTTTTGAGTGAATT
>Ga0209636_10003251_pt1 | contig 16557 bp, 11 predicted proteins | sample DeeMarSWOR152_54_FD_187464 | JGI IMG/M metagenome (GOLD analysis project Ga0209636, IMG submission 187464) | Marine sediment microbial communities from White Oak River estuary, North Carolina - WOR-1-52-54 (SPAdes) (version 2) | ecosystem: Environmental > Aquatic > Marine > Intertidal zone >...
GGAGTTGTCAATGTTCCGTTCTTTTTTCGGATGTTTCAGAATGTGGGAGCGGGCTTGCCAGTGCTGAGGGAGGTTTTGGAGACGTTCGAAGAGCATTTTTCACCAATCTATATATGCGCAAAAGATGTGATAGCGCAATACGCATACAACCGATCTTCTTCTTTACTCGAGTGTGGGACAGGTAAATGAGCGCTCTTGTGACCGACGCTGACAGTAGACAGGTTTTGGCGATAATCCGATCGCTGGGTGCGAAAGGAATAGCGGTGTCGGCGGGTGACAGCAGAAGATGGGCTATGGGCTTTTTCTCGAAATATTGCGCCGAAAAGCTGCTGTATCCGTCTCCTGTTGAGAACTCAAACTTGTTCCAGCGCAGACTGCTGGCGTATCTCTCTAAGCGCCAGATCGACGTTTTCATGCCTGTGTCAAATCACATCTTGCTTTCAATTTCTCGATCCCTTGATGAGTTTTCGAAGTTTACATCTGTTCCCATTCCACCATTTGCGACTGTGATGAAGGCGCTGGACAAATCTCTGACTTTGAAGGTTGCTGAAGGGATACCACATCCCCTGACCTTCTCGCCGGAAAAGCGTTCTGACATCTCCAAGATCGCGAAGGAGGCTAACTATCCGGTGGTCATAAAGCCTCGTCTGTCTTCGGGGTCGAGGGGAATCAAGTATGCTAATGATGCTACGGAACTGGTGTATTACTTCAAGTCTACCGCGGAAAGATATGGAATTCCGCTGGTGCAGGAATATATCCCTGGGGATGAGATGTACGGCGTGTCCATGTTGCTCAATAGAGACGCGAAGGTGAGAGCCTTCTTTGTGCACAAGAGGATAAGGCAGTTTCCCTTGACGGGTGGTCCGAGCACGTATCGAGTGAGTGTCTTCGACAGATTGCTGGTTGATTTGGGCACGAAATTGTTGAAGGCGATGGGTTGGTATGGGGTGGCTATGGTCGAGTTTAAGATCGACCCTAGAGACGGCATGCCGAAGCTGATCGAGGTGAATCCACGGTTTTGGGGCTCTCTCAGCTTGGGGATAGCCGCGGGGGTGGATTTTCCCTATTTGCTCTATAAAATGGCTGTGGACGGGGACGTTCAGCCTGCTTTCAACTATAGGCTTGGTGTCAAACAGCGCTTCTTGTTGTTTGGTGACGTCTTCCATTTTCTTGCCAGTCAGGATAAGCTGAAATTGATCCCGGAGTTTCTGAGATTTTATGATAGAGATCTTTCTTACGACATTTGGAGTAGTGGAGATCCATTGCCTGCCCTTGTTCGGTTGCTTAATGGGTTGAGGTATGTTTGGAGTCGTGAGATGTGGGAATACGCCTTCACAAGAGCATAGTTTTCGGAATGAAATTTATCCAAAATTCTTGAGGAGCTAAATTATCCTTGAAGTTGTGTTTTATTAACCCGACTCGTCAAGGAAGGGCTGTTGTTTACGAGTTGGCTAGGCAGCTGGCGCGATGCAAGGGGTATGAGATTACCATCCTCCAGCCAAACGTGAGTAGTCGCATAAGGGATGGCGTCCGTCTCCAGCTGAGTAATAACGTCGACGTGGTGTATTTCCCGGCTTTCTTCTTGCCCAATATCAACTACAATGTGCCGTCATTCAGGAGGGAGGCTCAGATTCTTCGTGAGCTTCTGTTGGAGGAGCGGTACGAGATTGTTCAGGCATGCGATTATGATTACCTGAGTTCCGTTGCCCCCATGTTCTTGAAGAAACGGCTGAAGGCTCCGATAGTGCTGACTACCGATGCGTTTCCCGGGTATTCATGGTCTTATGGCAACGGGTTTGTGGATGCCGTTGCCAAGCTGTACACCTATAGCATAGGCAAAAGGATTCTCTGCGCTTATGACGCAGTTGTGCTGCTGTACAAGGCATTGTCCGAAGAGGCCAAAGCCTTCGGGGTCCCGTCAGAGAGAATCCGCGTGATCCCGAATGGGATAGATTTCAACCGCTTTGGGCAGGGCACCAATCTTCCTGCGTTAAAAGCCCGATTCTCCATTAGAGATGATGAGAAGGTTCTGCTTTATGTCGGGCGGCTCTCGGGTGCGAAGAGGATAGAGATCCTAATTAGGCTAACGAAAATCCTTGTGAAAGAGGGGTTTGAACTAAAAACCATTATTGTAGGCGAAGGTCCTGACCGAAACCGTCTTGAGAGCCTCTCTAGGTCAATGGAGGAGAACATCGTTTTCACAGGGTACATCCAGCGCGACCAGATACCCAACTATTACTTGTTGGGTGACGTATTTGTTCTGCCGTCTCTGTCTGAAGGACTGCCCACCGTTCTTTTGGAAGCAGCTGCAGCTGGCAAGTCTTGTGTAGCCAGCAATGTGAATGGCGTTCCTGATATTGTAGTCCATGGAGAGACAGGGTTTTTGGTTGATAAATTGGATCTTGACTCTTATGTTCACTACGTAAGACTTCTTCTTGCAGACGAGACTTTGCGGAAGAGAATGGGAGAGAAAGCTAGGGTGCATGTTGAAGAAAGTTTTAATTGGGGCGCCATTGTGAACCAATATGATGGAATATATCGACAACTGGCAGATTAGCTTGGCAGGCCACACGAAGGACAGTTGAGGCGAGTAGAATGAAACCCAGCGGCCGCTTTTTTGACAATTTGATGTTTCGTTCGATCGTCGTCTTTCTAGTCTCAACCCTTTTGGTTTGCATTAATGTGGTTTTGTTGAAATCGCCTATTGTAGGGTTCATTGCGTCTGTCATTTACATATACATCAGCAGCGCATTATGCGGGAATTTCTTCTTTAGGACTGATGGCTTTTGGAGTAGAATTCTATCTGGTTTTTCTGTCTTCCTAACGTTTATTGCGGTGGGTGGGACGGTCGCTTTGATTTTTTACAAGTTGTCTACGATGGTATTAGTTCTCCTTCTGTCTTCGATTTCTCTTCTTCTGATTATTCTCAATGTAATTAGATATGGTCTCAAGCCGGCGTTTGTTGAAGATCAATCTAAAGACAATGAAGAACATGATGAGAGAAAAAGATCTTTCTTCGCAGTGGAACGCGTTCCTCAGATCATATATATCACACTTGCATCGATCAGTTTCTTTTTACTTCTTATTTCACGTTCTGAAGAGACACGTGCCATTTGGGATGCTATAAACCCAGCGTTCTTGCCCTTGTATTTCATCACGACCTTCGTTCTCATTCTGATAATATTCTCAAGTGCATCCAGTCGGGTGAAGCTGTTCTTTGTGGTCATACAGTCCCTGCTTATTCACAGCCTCCTCGTTGTTGTATTAAGCACAGGCTTTGGTGGGGATCTGTGGAGGGAACTCGCCTTCACAATGGACCTATCCAATACAGGAAAGAATATGCCAAACTTGTTTGAGTTCTTACGTGGAGGTTATTCACCGTTCGTAACCATCTACTACCTTTTGAGAAAACGTACCTACGGCGTTCTCATAGCGACTTTTGGAAAGATGTTTGGTGCTGGGCTTTATTGGGTGCAGAATCTTCTCACTCCCGTTTTGTGGGGGGTGCTGGTTCCGTTCTTCTTGTACAAAATTCAGGGAATTATTAGTAAGAAAAAGAATTACCTTGCCTTGTCAGCGTTCCTATCCCTTTCGGGGTCTATGCTTATCTGGTGGGGAACACCGTCAAATGCTGACACTCTGAGTATAGTATTCTTCTGCTTCTTGGCGTATCTTGCAGTAAGACATTTGTCGTTAGATGCGAAAAGGACTTCCTATTTTCTCCTTTTCTTAGTTGTTTTTGCCTGTTTCATATCGCACTTCAAAACGGGGCTCCTTGGCTTCTCTGTAGTCCTTCTAGCGTTTGCTTTTGAGCAGTACAGGCGTAGGATGCACAAATCTGTGCTGAATAATACTATGATGTTGATGGCGATTGCCATTTGTATCTTTCTCCTTCCAGTTGGTCTTTATGGCTTGTATGGTGTATATCCTCAAACAGGGTATATGCAGGTAAGCTATGACATAAACAAGTTGATTGAGAGCGGTGTTTGGAGGTTGATCTTTGGAGAATATGTGAATTTCTCTAATCGTGACCTGCTTCTGAGAGGACTGCTTGTAGTTTTGGGAATTGCTGGGGCGCTTTACACTTCTGTGTACGCCCCGAAAAAGAGGTACAAACGCTATCTCTGCGCTTTTCTATCTATTGCGGTGTTGACCTTGATGGTACAATATAGAATCCTGAAATATGCCATGGTGAATATTCCATTCGGCGAGGAGAGACTCTGGGTCTTTCGCGATTTGCTTCTTATTCCATTTGCCGCAACAATGATAGGCGTATTAATTGAGAAATTTCACGAGATGGCTACCAAGTCCTTTTCGATTAGGACTTCGATTTTGAACAAGCGTTCGTTTAGACTCAGTATGATAATACTGGTTTTCTCCCTCTTGTTTTCAGGGTATGTTGTGGAGGCAACTAGGGAGGCTTTTTCTAAAAAACCTATAATGAATCCCACGCAGTATGAAATTGAGGCTGTGCTTTACATAGACAGAAACACAGAGGGAAGATATGCAGTCGTATGCGATGCGATTTTCCAGTATTTGTCGCAAGGCATTTTAGGTTTCGAATCACGCGGAACGTTTCTATATCGTAAGTATTTTAACCCAATGATCACCCAGCCTTCCACAGAAATTATGAGCAATGCTGCGAAGGAAGCAGGTGCATCAGTTGCGTTTCTTGTCGTCTCGAATAGATTGGGGCGCCCCCCTCTTAGTGAGGTAGTTGCATCAACAAAAGAAGTCCTTGATATCTATGCCATCTTGGGTGATGGGAAGCTGTATATTTTCACTTACCCAGGAGTCGAGCAAGAAATGGCGATTCCCATAGAAATCGATTCTGAAAATCAGACAAGAGAAGGCCATCTCCTCGAATATGAAGTCAATTGGACTCGAGAGTTTTCAATATTGCCCCAAGCACGCCTGGACCCAAACAGCATTAGGGTTATCGCTCCTGACGGTAGCGAAGTGTCCAGTCAACATGACTACTTTCAAGGATGGTTTGATGATTGCAGTACTTCAGATAAATGGTCAGCAGGATCCTCAGACGGCGATGTGTTAACATTTACTGCGCATTTCAACAAAACCACCGCAGAAGTAAAGCGGCTAATATACAGTGAATTTGAGATGGAAGGTGGCGCTCTGAAAGTTGATGCGATGAAATACAAATATATAGAAATAAAGTGGAGAGCGAATTACGAAAAGGTTGCGTCTATACGAGTAGTTTTGTGGAAGAGGGATATCAATGGCTGGGAGCCTGCAACCGCTTGGGCTACCCTATCGACACAATGGGACGTCTGGCATCGTGATATCTCCTTCCATGTCAACGGCACTTTGGGTGGTCTGTATCTCGATGTCTTCAAGGCCAAGCCTTATACTTGGGTAGGAGATTACAAGGTGGATATTGACTGGATACGGCTCGTTGGCGATACTGGTGTTGTTCGTTTCTTCTACAACGGCGCCGCCAATTCGGTGAATCAATATCGAATCGAGTATGACTCCTTGGAGAACACCCAAAGTGATAAGGAGGACGGCTTGCCTAAGCCATCCTATCCCAATAAGATTTCGTTGACTGAGCAAACTAATTACTACAATTTAACTTCGAATTGGAGCGACCAGATTGTTAACTTCGTAATCAACAAGACGGCAACAGGATGGATTGGAGACATTCCAGGTACTAGTTTCTCGTATACTTTACGGATCGACGGCATAAACATTCTAACCTCTCACTCCAATCGAGCAGGCGGGTTGGGAGTAATGCTATCAGATGATTCGACGAGTTCCATCAATCTGACCTATACAAACGCGCATTTAATCAGCGAGGGGCCGATTATGGCGGAAGTATGCTTTGAAGCGAACGGATACGGCAATCTCTATGTACAATTCTATCAGGGACGGTGGCTTCAAATAGGCTTTCACACTAAGGATGAAGTCGCCATTGTGAGGCCTGATAACGAAAAATACTCATGGCTTATCTCAACAAGCAGCTTAGACAATAAAGTCTACTACCTAAATCAAAATGGTGAAGTTGTGGGTAAGGACATGCATGCAAATGGAAGTTTAGGTAGTTGGCAGACACAATGCATAGGGCAGTTTGAAGGGCACGGCTACTTGGTTGCGTTAAGCACTGAGAATGGGACAACAAGAACGTATGGTGCCGCTTACAATAACTTTGGACTTGATGCGCTAGATTTCATGTATCTCAACGGATCGCTTAGTGGAGATGATCTCACGTATGTGATAAGCAAGGACCAGTCGCGCGAAGAAATAAGTAACATAACGTTAGCCATTAAAAACCCTCCATCCATCTCCACCGTGGTGCCCATCACTCTAGCTGTAAGAACTATCGATTTGTTTAATCAACCAGTCAGTGACGCAACGATAGATGTCTTAGAGCTTGGAAAAAAGGTACATACCGACACAAATGGGTGGGCGCAAGTCCCCATCTCTCGAGGTCAATGGACGTTGGTAGCTTCAAAACGCGGTGTTGCAGACGAAAAAAAAGTGGACTTGCTGACAAATTCCGCTACGATGCAAAGACTCTGTATTGTTGAAATAGATGGGTTCACGTTGAATATATGGGAATTCACACTGGTTGTTGGTTCAGTTATCACTGGATGTGCATGTTTGTTGCTTTTGCTTCGTAAGAAAGTATTCTGTAAAGACGATTAATACTGTGCGGAATTCCAATGATTGAAAGGGTGTTCACTGTGAGCTGTCCTGACGTTCTTGCGAGGAATATTCTTTTTTGACATTCTGTTGCATGATTGGTACTATCTTTTTTGCGAGGGCGTATCGGTCATAGTGTTCGCAAGCTACTTTTCTTCCTTCTCGTCCCTTGCTCTTCAGCTCATTTTTGTTTTGAATGAGTTTTCTGAATTTCTGTGCGAATTTTCTGGGAGTCGATTTATCTACAAAGATTCCAACTTCATACTTGGCAAGAAATTTTTCCAATTCACCGTCTTTGGGTCCAGAAGCGAGAACAGGCAAGCCAGAGGCTAGATATGCGAATATCTTAGCGGTTATGACATGTTTAAATAGTTCGTTGTCATCCAATGGTATCACTCCAACATCGCAGCATCTGAACAATTCAGCTACCTCATTCACAGGTAAGGGACCCAAAACTTTCACAATCTTTTCCAGTCTCAGACTTCGGACAGTTTGCATAATTTTTTCTTTTGTTACCAAAAGTGTAGGGTTGCAGACTATTGCGAAGAGAAAATCCCCGTCTTCGCGGAGGTAGCTGAGACCTTTTAGAATTGCATCAAACCTGTAGTCTAAAGACAGGGCTCCTCCGTATACGAATATGAGTTTCGAAAGTGGCAGTTTGTACTTTCCTCTCAGTTTTCTTACACATGTTTCATCTTCACAGGGTTTAAACAATGAACTGTCCGCTCCATTAGGAATGATATAGATTCCGTTGACCGCCAGTCCACGTTGGTTTAGCATAGTCCGCAGTGTTTCGTTGACTGTTATAATGGAGGATGCATCTTGATAAACGAAGGAGGTAATTCTAACGGCTAATAGAGCCAACCTCCTTGGAATAATGGCACTAAGAGGATAGGAAAAGAGCGAACTTTCCCAAAAATCGCGTATGTCAATAATGTGAGGAATCTTAAATAGCTTCGCTATGACGCAACCCGCTATTGCGTTGTTTATCTTTGGCACGGTTGATATTATTAGGTTTATTTGATACTTCCGTGCGATGTTTATTGAGGCTATGATATACAGAAGCAACAGCAGCGGGTCAAATATTGGGATGCCTCTCCATGATTTTATGCCGGTGACAGTCAGTTTCTCTGACATGCAGGTAATTTGGGATTTTGTGAGCACGACTACTCTATATGAATGTGAAACCAACGTTTTAGTGTAGGCGAATATTCGTTGGGCCGACGCAGTAGACAGCGGATAGAAATTTTCGCTGAGTATTAATGTTTTAACCTCTTTTCGCATTTTTCTTACACTATTGTTTGTGTTGTGCTGTTCGCCATATTAAAATGACTGATGTCCCATAGTTAAATGAGAAATAGGAACGTAGTGGTTATGAGGGTTTGTTTACTGACGGCCTTTCACGCCTCGTGGACCAAGCAAGAAGTCTCGATACTTAGGGAACTTGGACATGTCGTTCATCTTCTGTATCCAGGTGAATACATATCTGAACGGGTGTATAACATACCCGTTGTGGGCAGCATCTGCGCTCACGCAAAGCTCTTCCTGATGAACATGAGGGTTTTGTTGAGTTCAGATCTCATTTATTGCTGGTTTGTCTTTCCGTCTGGTGTATTCGCCATGATCTTTGGGAAACTTTTTCGAAAGCCCGTGATATTGACGGCTATAGGTTCTGACGTAGCGTTGGTTCCTAGTATCCAGTATGGTGCTCCTTCTAAATCGTATTATAGGTCACTTATATCGTGGGCTCTAAATAATGCGACGATGGTGATGGCGATCAGTAGAGATGTTGCTTTTTGGGCTGAAAGATGGGGAGGAAGGGACATCAATGTGGTGTATGAGGGTATTGATACGCAAAAGTTCAGACCTTTGGAAATCGATGAATCTGAGGAGGATCATGTTTTGCTGACCGTTTCCGTTTTGGACGAACTCAATGTTAAGAGGAAAGACTTTGAGTCTCTCCTATTTTCCTTTCCTCAGGTACTTAGTGCTTTTCCGAGTGCAAAACTTGTTATTGTTGGTAGAAAGGGAGAGGGGTATCGTATTCTGAGGCATACGGTCAGAAAGTTAAAGATTGAGAACAATGTTATTTTCAAAGGGTCCGTGTCTGATTGTGAGCTGATAGAATTGCACAATAAATGTGATATTTTTGTGTTGCCATCTCTGCACGAGGGTTTTCCGACAGTCTGTGCTGAAGCTCAAGCTTGCGGAAAAGCAGTAATATCGACAGATGTGTCGTCGATTCCGGAAGTCATTGTGGACCACGAAACTGGGCTTCTTGTGAGACCTCGAGATCCGAGGGCATTAGCTGCTGCAATTAACACACTTCTATCGAATTCTGTTCTTAGGAAGAAGATGGGAGAGGCTGGAAGGAAACGGGTGATTGGATTATTCTCTAAAATAGTCCGCAAGAAAAAAATACATGAGGCACTTGCGCGCGTGAGGAAACAATCTAGTTTTCCTCGTCGTCAAGAACGAATATCAGAGTAAGAGCATAGGACAAGAACTGCTTAGAAAAATAGCCCAAACCCAAAATCATCAAAATAGACAACGGGTTTGTTTAGTGCCGGATAGCTGATTTAATAGTAAGTCTTATATAAAGGATATACTTGGCAATCTGGCCTATCCGATTTAGGGGTAATATCACAAATATCCTTCTCCTACAGTTTTGGGAATAGACGTGGAGTGGCGTAAACCCAACTTTTAGAAGGAGGTGGAGTGATCTGGCATTAGAGGCATAGAGGTTTCCCGCAATATAGGGCACTCCTTCTGCAATTGCTCGTCTCACAGTTTCTCTGAATAGTTCCCGACCTATTCCTCGATTCTGGTATTCTTTCTTGACGACTGCGAACATCAGATTGTACTTCTTTTGGATACCTGCAATACCCATAATCTTTCCATTCTCATCTCGCCTTACTATGCAAAACTTGGCTCCTAGTATCTTATACAAAGGTAGATCGAATGTCTCCTTTTCCTTAGTGAGCGAATTATAGAAAACCTCAAGTTCCATTTTCAAGTCAGAGCCAATTTTCATCCAAACTTCAACCTATAACACTCTAATTCCCTTAATAATAATTCCAAAAATAAAGATTTAAGAAGCAATGCGCGCAAAACTAGTGTCCCGTTTGGTTCTATAACTCTGTGTGCGCATGTAATATCAGTGTAGTAAGAGATTTAGGTTCGCCTTCAAACATTATTAAAGAGAAATCAAATGGTTCCTATCGAAAATCTTATTCTAATTATAGCAGATGCTTTAAGATACGACTTTTGTATGAACAGTAACATCCCTGAAATATTAAGTCCCTCTCATAAATTTCTATGTTTTGCAGAAGGAAGTCATACGGTAGCGACCGTCCCTTCAATTTTAACTGGCTTACCCTATGAAGACATTAAAAAGAAAGAACTGCTATCGAGATCTCTACAAATAGGAGTTCAAGTTACTCCTCTGAAAATTTATTCTCCTACTTTGTTTTCTATCCTAGAAAAATTTGGATACAGAACTAATTACATAAATTTGGATTGGAACGATTCTCTTCTAACGGGAAATCAGGTCTCCTTGTTTCCAACATTTCCAGCAAGGGGAAACCTAAAAGATTTTCTCCGACAAGGGATAGAAAAGATAGGAATCGTTCTACATATTTTCGACGTACATTCTCCCTATGCAACTGGAAAAACAGCTAAAGAAATCAAAATATTGATGATGGACCTCTTAAGAAAGAAAAACCTCTCTGAGATGAGAGAAACATATAGAAATGCTATCAGACACTTTGAAATAGAACATCTAATTCCACTGATGAATCTATGCGAAGACTTGGACATTAGAAAGAATACCCTCATTGTACTCGTTGGGGACCACGGAGAGTTGCTAGGAGAACATGGAAGACTATTTCATGCTGGACCTATGACACCCGAGTTAAAGAGAGTTCCTCTTGTTTTTCATCACCAATCGTTTCCTAACAAACTTCATGAAAAACCCACTAGGCAACGCGACATTCTTCCAACAATTCTCAAGACCCTAAAAATACCCGTACCGGCATATTCAAGACGGACATACTCATTAATGATCAAAGCCTATGGTATGATACTGCAATTGTATGCGCGGGCAAAGTGGCGACTGCTTTCAAAAGTCTCTATATAGAATTATCATTAATTATCAAATACGCGCGCATTTCCTTCTTAGCTCTGCCATAGCCAGGCGTAGACTGTCCACAATTCTGTATCCGGGCTTCATGTAGTAAATCTTGGAAAGCCATCTATACATCCTACGCTTGAAGAACTCCTCTCTATACCACGCCCATCTTTCATAATGCTTCTTGAAAACAGGCTCCTTTGTGATTCCATAAAGTATCTCCATTAACTTAATGTGAAACGAATGATACCTAATCGATACAACATGTTTCTGGCGGTCATAATACGAAAGCTTGTAGGGACAATTGGTGTCAAAATCGCTCAAGTGATGGCGCAAAGTGCGTATTCCCTGATCAAAGAGGCGCCTGCTAAAATCGTCTTGTACAAACCTATGATATTCGTGAATACCTATTAGGGCGAGCACAAAGCCATTAAGAACCCCCGAAGGTTCTGCGCGAGTACAAGCGTATTCTTCATACCACCAGTCACCGTCTTCATCATCTATATAGAGGACACCCCCCTCACTGACTGGAACACCAAATGCTCCCAGCGCATGTCTAGCAGTCTCCAAATATTCCTCGTCCTCATGCAAACCGAAAGCTCTGAGCAACACACTTATGCCCTGCCCTTGCGCCAGAGCAGAAACCCATGGAATTCTACACCCATATGTGCGAGCTCGCCCCAAGAGATAGTAGTAGGGCCAAACGCCAAAATTCTCCTTTAAGACCAACCCCTTAACGAGGGAGTCAGCATATTCGAGAAGATGTTCTTTGAGTTGCCCAGACTGATTGTTTAAATATTCACTATAGAGATTGAGAGCACTTTGAATCGTAAATATTGGCGGGAAAGGTGTAGGAATTAGCTCTACAGGGTAAGCATCCAACACTTCCATTGAACAGTATTCCTCTCTATGGTTCTCAACTAGGCACCATTTTGCTCTCTATGTCCTGACTATATTCTAACACCATATGAGTTAATAGTATTGTCACCCAACTATTGGTCCACGCGGTCGAATACGATGATGTACAAGGTTCAATTAGCAGATCCATACGTTACAGAGAGAGATGTGAAGGCAGTTGCAGAGGCTGTGAGAGAAAAAAGACTTTCACAAGGTCGATATGTTGAAAAATTCGAGACAAAATTTGCTGAGTACATAGGAGTTAAACACGCGATAGCTGTGTGCAATGGCACAGCAGCGCTTCACGTTGCCGTAGCCGCCATAGGCATCGAACCCGATGAAGAGGTAATCGAACCATCTTTCAGTTTTGTAGCCACGGCCAACTGTGCAATATATCAAGACGCCAAACCAGTATTCGCAGATATAAACTCATCAACCTACAACATTGAACCTGCAGATATAGCGAAAAAGATCACAGAGAAGACCAAAGCTATCATTCCAGTACACTACGCAGGACAACCAGCCGACATGGACCCCATACTGGAAACGGCAAGTAAGCACGACATATACGTCGTTGAGGACACCGCTGAAGCCCATGGGGCCCTCTACAAGAGAAAAAAAGCTGGCAGTTTGGGAGACGTAAATTGTTTTTCATTTTATCCCAACAAGAATATGACCACTGGAGAGGGCGGAATAATAACCACAAACGACGACGAACTCGCCGAGAAAATGAGGATGATACGTTCGCATGGACAAGACGCACGCTACCACCACATCATGCTAGGCTACAACTACAGAATGACAGACATTCAAGCCGCCTTAGGCTTGGTTCAGCTAAAGAGGCTTGACTGGGTAATAAAGAAGAAGGTCGAAAAAGCCACGTACTACAACAAAAAAATCGAAGAGACGTTTGGCGACGAAATCCAGACACCATATGTAGCTCCATACGCCACTCATGCATACATGTTCTACACAATACGTTTCAAGGATAGGAAAACCCGAGATAAAGCAGCTACAAAACTTGAGGAAGAAGGCGTCGAGACACGTGTCGCCTTCCCACCCATACACCTTCAACCACTCTATCGAAACCTATTCGGCTACACAAAGGGATACCTGCCAATAACCGAGAGGGTCTCCGATACAATTTTATGTATCCCCATCTATCCCCATATCACCCAAAAACAGCAAGATTACATACTCTCAGTCATAAAGAAGGCGATGAAATGAACAAAAAAGTGCTAGTCACAGGAGGAGCTGGCTTCATAGGAAGCACCCTAGTACGCAAACTTCTCAAACGAGATTACGAAGTCACAATCTTAGACAACATGAGCATAGGACTACGTGACAACCTGCCAAAAAGCAATGGAGTAAGACTAGTGACCGGCGATGTCAGAGACTCCGAACTAGTATCAACAGCGGTCCAGGGTCATCCATACGTAATGCACTTGGCCGCCCAAGCCTTCATACCTCTAAGCTACGAACTCCCCCTCCAAGTGGCTGAAGCAAACGCCATAGGAAGCATCAACGTATTCAAAGCATGCCTAAATCATTCCGTCAAAAGGCTCGTCCACATAAGTAGCAGCGAAGTCTACGGCTCAGCCAAATACACGCCGATGAACGAACAACACCCCCTATGCCCTCAAAGCACCTATGCCGTGGCAAAGGCAGCAGCAGACATGTGGGCTCAAACCTTCCACTGGGAACACAAACTCCCCGTGGTCATAATAAGACCCTTCAACACCTTCGGCCCCTATGAAAGCCTACCCTACTTCATACCGGAAATGATCAGACAATGCTTAAAGGACCCCGAAATCCACGTAGGAAACTTAGAAACAAGACGAGACTTCACCTACGTCGAAGACACAACAGAAGCCATGATACTGGCCCTCGAAATGGAAAAAATCGAAGGTGAGATAATAAACATCGGAACACGCAAAACACTAGAAATGAAGCAAATACTGCAGCTAATCAAGAAAGAAGCCAACGCCGAAAACAAAAGCGTCATAATGGATGAATCTAGGCTTAGACCCAAAGACGTTGACATACTAATCACAGACAACACAAAAGCGAGAAAAATCCTCGGATGGAAGCCCAGCATCTCTTTCAAAGAGGGGATCCGAAAAACAATCAATTGGTATGTTGATAGCGGCAAGATGTGGGGATACGAAAAACACGGATGGCGGTGGAGATACTGAGCATTTACACTGGTGAATTGTCTGTCTTTAATATCAGCAGTCACCGAAAGTCAGCTGGCCAGTTTTCTGGTTAAATCGAAAGGTTTTTCCTCCGAATAGACTGCATTGGTTGCGAGTGCGTACGATTTAAAAACGAAAGATTCATCTATGTCCGTGCAGATGTGATGATTAGAGAGAGGTAGATAAATTGAAGTTGAGTAGGTCTATTTCTGTTTGCTTTTTGGCATTATTTTTACTAGGAGCATTCACAGCCCTAGATTTCCCAATAACCAAAGCTTTGCCAACCTTTTCCGTTATCGAAGATGAAAACTACATAACGGTTGAAAACGACTATTACAAGGCGAAAGTTGAGAAGACGAGAGGCAGACTATATAATTTCTACATCAAACCTCACGATACAATAGACATCGTAACATCCTGGTCCGGGCACGCGCTTGGCGCACATGAGTACGAAAGCTACAATGGGAGTGAAGGTGCTGGAGCAGCACAGTGGTCGTCAACCGTAGGATATTTCACCTTGTACGAGACGACCTTGGTCTACTATTCTAGCGATGTCGCAGTTGTCTACACGAAGTTCAAATTGAACGACACAGACAGCGGTTTTCCAAGTGGTGTCAACATAACGGAATGGAAAGCATTTTACGCTGATAAACCGTTCATGGTTGGCGCATTCAACCGAGAGCACATTTATGAGGCCAATTTCCTATATGAACAACAAGTTTGTTGGTTGTTCGATCCTGCTTGGGTAGAAGGAGTTAGAAACACAGATTTGAATGGTGACATCACAGGTTACAAAACTACAAGACAAGCATACACATTTATGGCGAAAGGTATGGAGAAATTTCCTTGGTGGTACGTGTACAACTCGACATACAACACGGGTTTTGGAACCATACTTCTCAACAGCTATCCTAGAGACGCCAGAATCGGACATTGGTTCGAAAGCAGTCTTGGTTACGCAGAGTATCAGATCACAGTTGACTATTACGCTTCAGGTATGCCAGCAGAAGTGGATAATGTCGTCACATACATCAATTATGTTGCCTCAAACGAAACTGAATTAGACAACTTTTCACGACGATTATACAAAGCGATGCATACAACAGTTGACACAACGTATTATCCGACGAGCAACAATTATCTACATACCTCCTATGGCGGATTCTACAAATCAGGTGTTCTCGGCTTCAGATTCTCAGACAACTTAATTAGGCTTCAAAATGGGATATATGGAGACGCGAGCAAGAACCGTTACAAACCTATGTTTTCAAACTCTTCGGGGACTTATAATCTATGGGGATTGCTTTCTGACGCTTCTATCACAGAATGGCAGTGGAAGACAACGTATTCTAAAATGACTTATCGCAGAGACTTTGAATCGAAACTCCGATGGGAAACAACTATGGAAGCTTGGAGTGACGGTGATATAATAAAAGTGATCCATAACTTCACCACTTTAGCCACTATGAACATCACTGATTTATATTTACAAATAAGGGAACTCTATCCATACGAAAATTCAGACATAGCCCAACTCTCAACCGACATAATTAAAATCAACGCCTCAACCGCTTTCACTGGCTGGATAGAGGACAATGGTTTTGCAGTGAGAAACATGAGTGGAACAACAGAGATATCTGGTGTCTACATATACTTTTATGCACTAGATAGGGACTCAGATCACGAATTTCCTCCTGGTCTATCATGGTCAATCACCTTGCACTTTCAAGGTTACTGCATGTTAGACAAAGATTTTGAAGCATCCGATTTCTTAGGCCTTCATCAAGAAGCCAAAAAGAATCAAATTCGCTTTGACAACTGGATTCCGCTGCCGTTCCCTGAAGTACCCTCTAATAATGGGCCGTTCAGAATCAACTATCTCGGACATGAAAACTCGATAGTTGTAAAGAGCATGTTCAACAATGAAAAACTAGAATTGACACTAGTCGGCGCTTCAAGCACCTCAACGGACCTGAGCATTTATGTTGGTTCCAAAGGCGAACCAGCAAGCGTGGAAGGCGCCTCAAGCTGGAGTTATGATACTTTCACAAGAACTTTGCAGCTAACAGCAATACACACCGGAACTACAACAATTGCAATCAGTTGGTTCGCTGTACCAATCACAGCAACCATAGATATAGACCCAAAGACGTTAAACTTGAAAAGCGGAGGCAAGTGGATTAGAGCAGACATTGAACTTCCTGAGGGCTATGACGCAAGAGACATCGACATCTCAACAGTCAAACTGAATGGCGAAATCCAAGCAGAACTACGTCAAGCTAAAATCAAGGACTATGATACGGATAGAATCTCTGATTTAACGGTTGAATTTGACAGACAAGATGTAATAACTCTCTTGAGTGCAGGTGAAGCCACATTAACAATAACTGGAAAAGTCAATGAAACACCGTTTGAAGGAACAGACACAATCAGAATAATAGGAAAAAGAACTGGATAGGCAATTATGCTCCCCTTTCATGGCTAGATACATTGGATTCAGACACTCGATGAAAGCGTGCCTAGGACTGATACTCTGTTGCAAGATTTAATCGGTTCTTTTTAAAGAGTAAGAGGTCATCGCAGTTACCGTTATGCGCGCGCAAGAGTTATCTGTATCAGAATAATGTCGGAATTGATGAATTGCCATGGGTGTTGGTGAACTTTGGGATCTGGTTG
>Ga0209636_10003252_pt1 | contig 16553 bp, 13 predicted proteins | sample DeeMarSWOR152_54_FD_187464 | JGI IMG/M metagenome (GOLD analysis project Ga0209636, IMG submission 187464) | Marine sediment microbial communities from White Oak River estuary, North Carolina - WOR-1-52-54 (SPAdes) (version 2) | ecosystem: Environmental > Aquatic > Marine > Intertidal zone >...
CGGCGGGTTCTGTGAGGGGCATAGTTCTTCTCACATGAATTAACTTTAAATTTGAAGGAGAATGATATGTCTACTCGACAAGAAGATGATAAGAAATTTCAAATTCTTAAATTAGTCCATGACACTCATAGAAAAGAGATAGCTTTTCATAGAGAAGCCTTAGATCGAGTTTTCCAATGGACAACAAGTCTTTTATTAGCCATTGGTGGTGGATTAATCGTTATTGGGCCTAAGATATCGACTTCATATGGTATTGGAGGACCGTTGCTTATAACGGTTGCCGTCGGAGTAATCTGTTTTTTTGCCATAAAATTAACTAATGGCAATGCAAAAGACATTAACACAAATGCTAAGATTGTTGTAAAAACTGATAGATTGCTCAAACTTTTCGAACCTAACTATTTTAAAAATGATGAAGCAATATATCCTGAAGATTGGATGATGTGGGGAAAGGAAAGAGATGCGGCAAAATATCGAAGCTACAATATTCGATTAATAATCGTTTTCATGGTTTCAATTCTAATACTTATTTGGATGGATCTTATAAGAGCATTATTTCAATAAGATTTCAATATTTTTGATCTTAGAACATGAGAAAAGAACGACCTAATAAAATTTTTAAAATAGTATGAATTACCTACGATTGACTCGTATATAATCTTTCAGCCAAATTATCAGCAAGAGAGGTGGTGACTTGAAAATATTACTCCTGAAAGGAACGGTAGCATTATTCTAACAAGGTAATCCACCGCTAGAAGCGGTGGATTTTTAAATTATTAAAAACACACGCAACTAAATAAAAAAATCCTCAATTTTGATTATGTGTTCTTTTTTGTTGTTATAAAAATTTCTTAGAATGAAATTATCTTAAAACAATTCAATATTGTTGATATAAATTTAGATTTTTTCGGCAATTATCACCTTTTCATAATCGTGTTTTATGTTAAATTTATTTTTAGGAACATTAATCTGTTCCTCATTAATATTAAAACCAGCTTTAACCAAGTTATTAATTAAATTTCTATAATTATAAACGTCATTTTTATACATATTCAAAACGAATCGTCCCTCTTTTTTTAGTAAAGTATAAAGTCTTTTTATTTCTGGGAATGTAATATTAAAGTCAAAAACAAATGAACTTATAATTGCATCAAAATAGTCTGGAGATATGTGTTTTCCGTCGAACCAGTAAAATGTATTGATTCCTGTTTCAGAGGACATTTTAAGAGCATTTAGTGAAATATCAGTCCCTATCAATTCATAGTCATTTTCCAATTTTAATGATATTAAACAATCTAATGAAATTCCAGAACCAATACCATAATCAAGAATAGTTTTCTTTTCTTTTTTATGAATTAAATTTGTTTCAATGACTCTTTTTATTAATTCACAAATAATAAATTTATTATATTCCACTGCCACAATTTTATTTAGGTAATTCAGTCTTATATCACAAAGAGAAATTGTTTGACTTATTGTTAATTGTGATAAAGTTTTATGAAGGTAGAAAATTTCTAAAAATCTTTTACATAACTTTCCTTCTATTTCTAAATATTCAGGTAATTTGCCTATGTTTTTAAATTTCTTTAAGACATACATTCCTTGAATATTGTAAAAAAGATTAGGATTGATTTTTTCAACATTGTCATGCCCATTATTTTTTTCCTCTCCTCCTTCAGTTCCATAATTAAGATCGAAGATGCCGTAGTTCATGATGTTGTTTCCCTCCTCAGTTGTAATAAGATGAGTATTTTGTAGATTTCATCTGAAATTTTTGATTTGATTTATTTAAATAATGATATTTTGAATTTTCGGTATAAAATTTTGAAAATAGTTTTATTAATGAGTCTACTCTAAAAACTAAGGAATTAGGAAAAACTTTAATTTTTACCAACTATAACTCTTTTAGAAACAATATAGATAATTTTTCATAAATTTGACTTTTGACCTTTTTAGTGTGGACTCATTAATTATAAAAAATATTAAGCCGAAAGCAACAAAATGAATCAGTACATATCTTTTAAAAAGAAATGAAGATAAATTACCCAGCCAAATAAATTTAATAGGTTGATTAAACACCACATTTAATATCATAAAGAGACCATAATAAATAAAATATGCTATTATACCAATGCTTATCGCTATCCCTTTGAATGATGAGCCTTTTGCGAACCAATCTTTGTAACAAAATGCTCTAATGGCACCAAAAAACATTAAAGAATTCATGATTAACCAGAGTGTATCTGGGTCAATAGATTTTATTTGTTGAAGACATGATAAATCTTTTATTTTATCGTGTCCTAGTTCCCATAGTATAGCAATTACTATCGTAGCAATCGTTAAATTTAATCCTGCGTATATGCGGGAATCTCTATCAGCGACTGTAAATGAAAATTGGAGAAATTTAAATTTGTTTCTAAAATATTCTACAAATTTTTTACTTAAATGAGTTCTAAATGCAGCTTGACTTTTAATGCCGAATCTTTCCCATTCATCAAAATATTCAAGCTTTTTCTGAGAATATGATCTCTCAAGTTCAAAATCTTCATTTACATATTTAGTAAGACTTGGATAATTACAAGCTTGAGAATCTAATTCGTATGCGTATGGTAAAAAGAAATAAGTGTAAAAGTCACTTATTTTTACATAATTATTTGTCTCAGCATCTTGAATATTGTTTGTTATTCCAATATCATACGTAATATCATAATTAAAACTTTTAAAACTCCTCACCTCAAGTTCTTCTGTTCATCCAATCCAGAAAGCAAAACAAGGTAATAAAGTCGGGTCTAAAAGGTTTAATCCAGGATCTGAAAGTATTTCGTCTAATTTTAAATCTTGGGGGAAAATCATTAATTCTTTCTTTTTTTCACCATAGCACTCTAAGACATTTTTTATAGGGAAAATAATGTGATCATATTTCACCTGTTCTTTAGCAGTATGAAATATAAGATCATTATCTAATTTTTTATTTCGATAGCAGTTATATATTATCGATGATGCTAAAGTTGGATTTGAACAATTTCGTTCTTTATATGAATTAGCGAAATCTCTTATCGATTTAAGTACGCGAAAACTTGACCAAAATTGTTGTAATACAATATGTTCACCAAAAAAATATCCCACATCTTTTAGAGGTGAAGTTACCTTATCATTTAATTTTAATAAAATAGTCGTCCTATTATTTAAGTGAAGACTATTATACCGCCAAATCAAACAAAGATAGTATGTTAAATTACTGCCTTTTAATCGTGAATCAACAAAATGAACGAGAAAGAACCTTTTTATAATGATTTCTTCAGGATCTTGAATATTTAGAAATTGTATTTCAAAATTAACCTTGTTCGCCATAGATAATTACCAACATAAGTTTAAATTTGCGCATCTTTTGTTATTAATTCTTAATAAATCTGAGAAGCAGCGTCAGTATCATTAATAATTTATTGTAAAAAATAAAATTAAAATTAAAGAAAAAATCAAGTTAAAAAATAGAGAATCTTTTCACAAAATTGTAATTGTTAAGCTTAAATTATTGCAAGTAATGTATCTGATATTTTATGAAAAATGATTTAATATCACTCGTGTCCCAATGTTTCAAAAATATTGATAAGTTAACTTCTTAATATATTGAAATTAGATCTACTAAATAAGTGTCATCGATTTGAACTCAAATTCTTACAAATTATAATTGTATAATTGGTTCTAATTATTTAATAACAATGAGATAAATCATTATTCAAATCTAGATTTAATTAGAGTAATAATGAATTCATGTAAAATTTTCTACACTTTTTTATATATTTCATCATTTAATTATTTACACAACAACTTTAATTTACAATTAGTTATAAACACATGTTACTAAACCTTGAATTTATAATTTTTCAAGTAATTGTTATTATTTCACTAATTGGGACACTAGTGATTTAATATCATAAATTTCATAATGTATTATAATAATGAGTCTACTCTAAAAACTAAGGAGTTAGGAAAAACTGAAATTTTTACCAACTATAACTCTTTTAGAAACAATGTGGATAATTTTTTATAAATTTGACTTTTGACTTTTTTAGAGTGGACTCAATAGTACAATTGTCAGAATCGATTAATTCTAAATAATGTATCAATTAAGAGATAATTTATAGGATTAAATCATTTAGAGGGGTATAAAGGTCTTCAATTTTTAGAAGTAATATATTTAGTTAAAATTATTTAACTAAGAAAGATTATTTTTAATAGATAAGTTGCCTAATTATGTTACAATTTGTTAAGATTATAAACAAAATTATTTATAATGTCAAGATGTTTTTAAAATTTTTAAGTTGATTTATTTTTTTATCTGTGAGAATAAAGCACAAAAATTATGCGAATTCAGTTCTTTTAAAAATATTATAATAATCTCAATCTTATTTCGTTTCGATGAGATCTTTCTTATACGAAGCTGTATCTTGCTGAAAAAAAGATTTTAACCGCTCATATAATTTAGGAGGCAATTCGCTTCGCTTATCAGGTTTTTCAAAGAAGAACATCGTGACAACAACGAAAAATTCTGCGGGACTGGTAGCACCATATTTGTTAACTTGAGTGGAGCGTTGTTGTACAACACTTAGAATAAGAGCCCTATGTTATTTGCTTTAGCATCATTTTGTTTATTCATCAAACAAAAAATTTAAACTAAACTTTTCAATCCTTCCAAAAACTTCTCAATCTGGTAACCAGACACACTTTCCGCATCAATCAAGATTTGAATCACATTGTATCTTGCTATAATGTATTTGGCAATTTCGTTTTTTTCTAAGGATTTATTAACAGTACAATCAACAACAGCAATTTTAAACAACCACCTGACCAGCATCTCAAACGCCTCTTTATTAAACCACAAAACATCCTGATAGCGATTGACCTGCAAAAATTGCTGAACTTCCTGATCTTCGAGCAATTTTTTGAAGATATGGTATGGCAGCCATTTTTTCACTTCATTTGTTTTAAACCAATTCTGGTGGCTGGTAAGGATTTTGATCAAAGCTAAAGCCTGCCACGATTGTCCATCATCCAAACCTAAATCGTGGAATACAGGAGTGATAATTTTTCCCAACAGCCATTCGTCGATCCAACTGCGGCTTTGGGCTTCGTAATCTTCTTCAGTCAGGATTCGTCCCAGGTGGCGAGTCAATACCCAGCCAAATAGGACGCTGCAGTTGAAGATATCATGAGGCATCGACGCATTTAAAAATTTTATAGCGTTTTTGAGAATTTTGGATCGAGATGAGGCAAATCGTTTGTCAAGGTTTTCCAGTTGCAAAACTGCTTCGATTTCATTCCGAACATCGCTGGCGATTGGGGTTACATCTCGATTCGAGGACGTGAAATTCTTGACTTCATTGAGAAAATCAACATATTTTGCTTCGATCTCATCCAAAATAATGGTGTCAAGTTTCGTTTTTTTGACTGTGATTTTGCTGTCGATTAAACGTTGAATGGTATCGGAATTCATAAGTGAGGTAAACTTTTGATGAATAGGGCGGAGGAACAACTCCTTCAATGTCTCATCAATACTGGCAACGCCGCGACCATCTAAATAAGCGTTCAATTGGGCATAATGGTGCCATTCATTGTCCTGCACCTCTCGGAAATCTAAAAAGACTTGATATTTGAACGCCCCCAATTCGACATACAAACCCTGATCCCAGAGTTGTCTATTGCTACGGATGAATTCAAGATGATTAATATGATCTCTAAAGATGCAAAAATAATTCTCATTATTTCGGATTGCTAAACCTTCTCCTAAATTCTTTTGAACCAGACGTTGTTCATCGCCATGACCAGTTTTCTCAGTGTATGCAGCAGACGTTTTAATCCAGCCTCGAGCATGTTCGAACTTATTATTGTATACAACCAAAGACCGCTCATCCCCGTAGCGATTGGAATAAGCAAAAACATTTTCATTGACATAGCCTTCAGTAGCGAAAAAATCATAAAGGAGAAAATTCTGGACTTCGGCAAATAAATAACGTTTTTTCATCAACGGAAAAATTTCCCGCTCGTGACAGTGAACCAGGTTCCAATCGGGCTGTTCAGCCCAATAGGCTCGGCGGTATTCCATGCCATATTTTTCAGTGAAACCTTCAATCTGACCATGACCGAACATGGGCAAGCCCGGCATGGTCACCATCATGGTGCAGACGCCAAAATATTTATCATCTTTGCCGAACTGCTCAACAGCCGTCTGTTCGTCAGGATTGTTCATGAAATTGACATATCGCTTTAATATCTCGGGATTAAACTCCATCGTGTTTTTAATAACGCTGCGGTATTTGGCATTATCCTCATTTTTCAACATGTTCATGAATGCGCTATTGTAAACCCGATGCATGCCCAACGTGCGTACGAAATAGCCTTCCATCAGCCAGAAGGCTTCTGCCAGCAGCAGCGTATCCGGTAGCTCCTGCACCACTCGATCGACGACTTCTCTCCAAAATTCGTTGGGGATGAGTTCATCGAATCTGGCTTTAGTTAAGCCATGTTCAGCTCGAGTGGGAATATCTCCGCCGGTGCCTGGTTCAGGAAACCACAATCGCTGGTAATGTTTTTTTGCCAGTGTCATAGCTGCGTCAAAACGAATAATTGGCGTGCGACGAGCAACATACAGAATGGTTTGAATGACTGCTTCCCTTACTTCTGGTTTCAAGTAATTTAATTGTGCCGTGTCGTTCCAGGGCATGCTTGTTCCATCATTGCCGTGATAGATATATTTTTCATCTCCTGTCCAAAAATCGACCCGTTTAAAAACCACAGCAGCGTCAGTCCGTTCATAATAATGATCTTCTATAAAGACACCGACTTTCCCATCTTCGGAAAGGTTGAGTCCATTAAAGGAATAAGAAGGAAATGGGCTGTAATCCAGCGAAATAAACCAATCGGGATGTTCCATTACCCATTTGGAAGTAATTCCGGTATGATTGGGCACCATATCGCTGGCAAGTCGAATGCCTCGCTTCCAGCAACGTTCCTTTAAATTGTAAAAAGCTTCATCGCCACCCAGTTCGGATGCGATGACGTAATCGTGAAGCGAATAAGCCGATGCTTCTGCCTCGGGATTGCCACACATTTGTTTGATCTTCTTAGAAGCCTGGCTTCGCTCCCAGAGACCGATAAGCCATAAGCCGGTAAAACCCCATCGCGCCAGTTGATCCAGTTCTTCATCCGGAATTTGATCCAATCGAGTAAACGAACGGTGATATTTTTTTGAAAGCTGATCCAACCAGACCAGCACGCTTTTGGCAATTAAGACTAAACAGGGCATCCAGTCTTTATCAGGGCTAAATCGCTCGGGTTCCTCTTCCAAACCTCGAAATTCATAAACATGTAATGGTCCTGGACCAAAGGCGAACCGCATTTTTTCTTCTTCTTTGATGAAATCCAGACTGCTCAGCAAGCGATAAAGATATTTTCCCAGCAACATGCCCCAGTTGTCCAGCATGTATTGAATCTGTCCCGAAAGCGAATGTGGCACGGTGATAGCAGGACTGCGGAGCATGTCGATCAAATTTTGATTTTCCGGACCGAAAGGCTGTTGATTGTCAAAAAATTCTGTTAATCCATCGATAATTTGTAAATAATTCGTCTGCTGATCTAGTTTTTCATCATCGAAAAGCTCTAAACATGGAGAAAACGCAGGATTTTGATTCACCAGCAAGAGCAACAGCATTTCTTCCAGTATAATTTGAAGATTTGGTGTACCCTCAGTTGTCCCTTGCAGATATGCATCCAGATCCATCTTTCTTTGATAAACAGCAACAGGCGGGAACTCCTCGGCAAATTTACGTAGTGTTTTTTCGATTGTTGATTTATCAAATTTCTCATTCAGCCAATCCAATGCCTGCTTCATGACATCTGAACTTATTTGGTCTCGATATAACTCGACCACGTAGTGTAGAATCTCATCGATTAATCCCATGGCATTTATCTGGGCAGCTCGAACGGCTTGCTCGGGAAAATTGATAAGATCCCGTTTGTCATTCATCTTTTGAACAAATCGTCGTGCAGCATGAAAATTAGCAAAAATCACGTTCCCAGATATGGCAAAAAGTGATTCATCGAATTGATATTTGTCCCTGGCGTCTCGGGAGATATGGAATTCTTTTGGAGCAGAAAATCGGGTTGATGTCAGGTTATCATTATTTTCCAACTTTTCTAATCTTATTTTTAAAATCATTTAAGCCATTTCACTCCCTGGTTTTTATGTTCCTAAGAAATATTGAAAAACGGAGTGCATCGCCTTTATGCGATGCCAATGGGTGCAATCCATAAAGGGATTGCACTCCCGTTAACTGTTAACAGAATGTAAGATATTCCAACAAAAATGTCAATAAAAAGTTCTGAACATTAGAAATTAGTTGATTAATTCCAAAATTTTTCGTAGAATTAAGAAACCTTTTTCTGATTTAAAATGTCTTATTTGATAGACACGTTCAGCAGAAAGCTATACTCGTTAAGGGTTGTTTTGTTATGTCATGCTTGTGAATACAGGCATCTCCTAATTAACTGTAAATATGGAGATTCCCGCATCCGCAGGAATGACAGCATTTGTTACATTTTAACCTTTAACGATTATATTATCTTACCCGGCAATACTCAATGCCATTAAGTTATGAGCAAAAAATTGACATGTCATTCCGTGCTTGTCACGGAATCTGCTTTGCTGTAAATCTCATGAGATTCCTGTCCGCTAAGACGAACAGGAACGACATAACCATCGTTAACTTAATGACATGGAAGTAAGACTGATATTAATAGGAGTTGCCATTCATGAACAAACGTTGGTTGATTTTTATTTTTGTTTGTTTAATTCTCTCTTCTATCTCATTCGCACAAGATTTTTCGATTGATGATCATCCTGAAGTCGCTGCCAATATTCAAATTATTGAAACGTGGATTAAAGCACAGATGGAATACAACAATCTACCTGGATTATCGGTAGGAATCGTTTACGATCAGGAGCTTATCTGGGCAAATGGATTTGGCCACGCTGATGTTGATAAGAAAACGCCAATGACGCCACAGACGATTTTTCGGATTGCCTCTGTTACAAAACTTTTTACCTGCACCGCAATCATGCAGCTTCGTGACCAGGGCAAGCTACAATTAGATGATCCAGTTGAAAAACACTTGCCCTGGTTCAAAATAAAAAATCGCTTTCCCTACGCACCGACCATCACCATTCGTCACCTGATGACACACACTTCCGGGCTGCCACGAGAGGCTGCGTTTCCGTATTGGACCGATCACCAATTCCCCACGCTTAATCAAATCATGGAGACATTGCCTAATCAGGAAACCATCTATCCTGCTGAGACGAAATTGAAATATTCCAACCTGGGGATGGCTTTGTTGGGACATATCTTAGTGGCTGTATCGGGTAAGGATTATGAGAGTTACATTCAAAACCATATTCTGAAGCCATTAGCGATGACCAGCACCACCGTCTATTTGACGGATGAACAGAGAAAACGAATGGCAACCGGCTATGGGCGTCGGCTTGCTGATGGGACGCGCAAGCCTATGGAAATCAGTGATTATAAAGGGATTTCTCCAGCAGCCAGCATATCTTCAAACGTGGGAGACCTGGCAAAATTTGCATCGCTGCAATTCAGCGACGAGAATTCGGGAGACAAACAAATTCTAAAAGGAAGTACATTGAGGGAGATGCAGCGAGTTCATTGGCTGCAACCCAGTTGGAAAAGCGGACGAGGATTGGGATTCAGTGTCTGGTATCGAGATGAAAAGACTTTCGTCGGGCATAGCGGCTGGGTTGCCGGGTATCGAACTCAATTGTTGCTTTGTCCCGAGGATAAAATCGGCGTTATTGCCATGTCTAATGCTGAAGATGGCTCGCCCAGTTTTTTCGCCAATAAAATTTTTGATATTGTGGCTCCAGCCATTAAAAAAGCGACTGAGCCGTCAGTAAAAGTCGCTGAATTGAATCCCGAGTGGAAAAAATATGTTGGGAAGTATAGTGATCCCTTTGATTGGGAATATGAGGTGATGATTTTGAACAATGAATTGGTGCTTTATGGCTTCAGCTATCCACCTGATGAAAATCCGAAAGCAGGAATCATTGAACTTGTGCCAGAAGGTGAACATACATTTCGGATGACAGGAGAAAATGGCAATGGTGAATTGCTGAAGTTTGAAATGGATTCAGACGGCAAAGTGAAACGAGTGAAGATGGGAGAAAATTTTATATATCCCCTCGTTAAAAATTCCAAATATCAAAAGACAAAATCCAAATAAATTTCAAGGACAAATAAACAAATTTCAAACAAACAAAGCAAGGTAAAGCTCGTTTAGCTGTTTAATTGAAACTACAAACTAAGATGCTTCGGCATTAGCAAATGCCGAAGCATCGCTATCTGAAAACCAATTCGGCTTTAGTATATTATATTTAACATAAGGATTCAATATATTTTGAAAATTGAGTATTGAAGTTTGAGATTTATTTGTATTTTGGGATTTGTCATTTGGAATTTATTTAAGTTGTTTAAGAACCTATTTTAATTGACAATTGTCAATTGATGATTCACAATTGACAATTAGAAAATTAACCAGGAGGATCATAACAATGGGCAAAGCACTAAAAAATATTGGCTTCTTTTTAGTCACAATTATTCTGACAGCAGCTATTTTCTGGCTGATTTTTATCGATAAAGAATCCAAGCAAGATGTTTTAGAATATTCACTGGGATTGCTGGGAGAAAAGCTAATGGCAATGGTTCCTGAGGGAGAAGAAAAGGAACCAGTAAAGAAATTATACAGCAATTTTCTTGAGCAGGCAAAACAACAGGAAGTTCCACCAGAAAAGATAGAAAATGTTGCCGCCACAATTCTGAATCTGAGTAATATGGATACAGTCGTCACAGCAAAAGAAGCCGAAGCGATTATAAAATTATCATTAGCAGAACCGGTGAAAATCGAACGAATCATTCCTGACACAATTGAAACCGCAACTGTGGAGCAACCGCCTCAATTTATAGCGATCGCTCCAGAACCACCCAAACCATCAAAAAAGCTTTCGCCCGAAGAATGGATAGTCCTGGGTGAACGAATCAAATCTGCTTACGAATTTAATTCAGAAATGCAGAAAGCGTTGAGTAAGCAGCATGAAAAGTTACGAGATCAAAAATTACAAATGAAATTTCATGTCGAAGATGGCTTAAGGATTGCCATTGACGCCAATCTAAAACACCAATTGGATCGAAGAAAATTTAAAAAGTTGCAGCAGGAGCTACAAGAAATGGAAAAGAAGCATATCATAATATGGCGGAAAAATTTTAAAGAAGAAATGCGAAAAGAAATTGAAAAGAGAAAACAAGCGGTAGAGAATTTGAAAAAACTGAAAGAATTGGAACAGCTTAAAACAATGCAAGGATTAGAAGCGCTGGAATCACTGGAAGCGTTAAAAAGTCTCGAAGCTTTGCAATGTATCCCTGTAGTTAATGCGGATTCGATCCGGATCATTGTGGAAAAGAGTCTTGATGAAGCGGGGATTCAGATTGAACAGGGGAAGAAGTGAAAAGTAAAAAGTGAAAAGGGAAGAGGAAGGTGTTTGTATAAAACTTATGTGGTTACATTTTCGATTGGTATTGGTTTCGGCGCTTCTTGCGATAGTCAAAAAAATGCCTAAAAGATTGAAATTCGGGATGGAAAAAAGTACACAGTACCAGCACAAAAGTACAAATGGGATGTTTACCAAATTTTTTCGATTCCAAATCATGAAATATGGGTGATAACTTCAACAAAAAAAGATAACATCAAAAGATTGATTGATGTTTTTGATCGAAATGGGAATCGAATTATGTACGAATGTTTTATCTAAAGACAGATTTAAGTTGGTATCAATTTGATTGCTGGTATAGCAATTTGTATTCAACCACGCAAACCGAAGATGAGTTTCCCAGAATTAAACGATTTCGGCTAAAGAAAATTTAGAACTTATTTTAATTATAATGATTTGAGAAATGATTGCAAAAGCGGATTGAGTTAGTGAGAAAAATATTTAATACGTCAAGCACTTTGCTGTTCTAGTTGAAGGATACGCACCTCATGATCCTCGAGTTTTCTTTCATGGCGCTGAAAAGTCGCTTCCATTGCTGCTCTTTCGACCCGATTGTTGGTGATTTGTTCGGCTATTCCATCCAGAATCTCCAAAATTTTATTATATCTTTGGTTGTGTCGCTCATCTATTTCTTTCATATCCTTTCTTAATTCATTGATTTCAAACCTCAGATCATCTTTCGTGGCATATTTGGAAAGTTCTTTTTTAAGCTCTTTTTTAAGTTCTTTTCTAAATTCTTCTTTGGTGAGAAGCTTATCCAGTTCTTTTTTAAATTCTTCTTTGGTGACAAGCTGAGCTATATCTTTTTTAGTAGCAACTTCATTTTCCATGACCTATTCCTTTAAGAAATAAATTACAGATCCGGGGATTCGTCATTCTAAATTAAAATAATCTTTCAAAAAGTCAAGAGATTTTTTTAACAATTGGAAAATATTTTTTAATCAATCCTTGATTTATCCTTAACCGATAGGGATAGACCGATCAGGAGGTATTTTGTGATTAATAAGCACTGATTTCGTCGCTCAGAGCGATGGAATCGGTGGAAATATTTTACATTTTAAACCAAAATTATAATTGAGAATAACATCCTATCGCTCCAACTTCTCAGGCAACCGAAACTCATATTTCTTCCGCAATATTTTTTCTGTAATAAACCGATCGATTTTGCGTGCCGCTAAATGGAACCGCCAGATGAAAGCATCGTTTTTATAATATTTAGTTACTTCTATTTCGGTAATCAGTTAATTCTCAACTGATAAAATTGAAATTATGGAAACAACTTATTCTTCAACTGTTTTTTTAACATTTCTCTGGCACGAAAAATGCGAGCCTTTACAGTACCTAAAGGAATATTCAATATCTGGCTGATTTCCTCATAAGATTTATCTTCGTTATGGCGCAGCACAATGGAGATGCGATATTTTTCGGGGAGGTTCTGAATGGCTTCTTCAATTAGCTTGTCTTTTTCTTTTGAAAGCAAAGTTTTGTCTGGTTGATAAGTTGGATCTGGGAATTCGCGCCGTATTTCGCCGTCCTTTGAATCAATCGGTTTATCTAACGAATAGGTCTTGAGTCGCTTTTTTCGAAAATGATCGATACAATTATTAATGGCGATTTTATACAACCAGGTAGAAAACGCATATTCGTCATTGAAAGTGGATAAAGAGGCAAATGCTTTGATGAAGGCTTCCTGAACCAGGTCTTCGGTCTCCATTTTGTTGCGAACCATTCGGAATAGCAGATTATATAAAGGAGCCCGATATCTTTTTAAGATTTCGCGATACGCCTGTTGATCGCCAGCTAATGCACGTTCAATTAATTCGATGTCAGGAATTTCTTCAGACATATATAATTTTTCAAGTAAACTCTCTGTTTTTTTGGCAAAAAAATTTGAACTGCGATAACTGTATATCTCAATCAGGGATTCCAGGTGTCTAAAATACCTAAAGTGATCTAAAAAATTTTAGGTATCTTAAACTGTGACCAAAAAAATTCATTTAATATTAAGACATAAAGACACAATTTATTAAATAAAAGCCAAAGTAGTTTTCGGATCAGGGTAAATGTCATGCCTGTGAATAAAAGCATCTCCTGTAATTTTCAAAATTAACTTAACAAATTACATCAAAAAAATTAAACAGTCAAGGAGAAAATAGTTGAATATAAAAAAAAATAGTATTATTTTATTAGCTTCATGGAGTTATGGATGAATTGGGTAATTGGATTAGTAGGTAATTGAGGTAATAGGTTAGATGGAATAGTGGAATGGTGGAACATGGGTGACACTCAGTCTTGTGGAAGCTAGGGATTATGCGGATTAATGCGGATTTTTTTAGAATGTGAAGCGTTAAACGTGAGACGTGAAACGCATATTTGATTTATTATGTTAATTCTACCGCGCCAGTCCGTGTAATCGGTGTCATTCGCATTCTATTTTATAAACAACCTTTGAATGAATACTCCATTACTCCTGTTTAGAACATATTTAATATCACCAATTAACAACTTACTTATGGGAGTTCCGATTATGCAAATCGTACTAACCGCCTCTGAAATGGTGCAAATCGATCGAACCACTATTGAAGATGTGCAAATCCCTGGTATTGTACTAATGGAAAATGCTGGACGTGGTGTGGTCGAAGAAATTGAAAAATTTTTGGTAGATGTTACCGAGAAACAGATTGTGATCTTTTGTGGTAAAGGAAATAACGGCGGTGACGGATATGTGATCGCACGTCATCTCTATAATCGAGGCGCAAATGTAGCTGTGTTTTTAGCGGGTGAAATGGAGAAAATTAAGGGTGATGCGCTAATCAATCTAAAAATTCTGGAAAATATGGAGATAGAAGTCAGGGAAATTTCATCACTGGAACAGATCCCATCATTTACCAAAATTGATTTGGTGGTTGATGCATTGCTGGGAACTGGAGTCACTGGCCCTGTTGGTGGATTCTTTGGGGAACTTATCGATTTTATGAATAGCCTCGGTGCTCCGATTATTTCGGTCGATTTGCCTTCAGGTATGGAAACGGATACCGGCGCGGTTCACGGCGCCTGTGTAATAGCTGATATAACAGTCACTATGGCGCATCTGAAAACTGGATTGCTGTTTTCACCAGCCAGGGACCTGGCTGGTGAAGTTATTGTCGTCGACATCAGCGTTCCCCCAGAAGTGAGTGATCGATTAAACGGTCGAAAATATTTGCTTGAACCTGATGATATTCAGGTTCGGCTTCCGAAACGAAGTTTGGATGCTCATAAAACTAATTGTGGAACAGTAGTCGTCTTTGCAGGATCGGTAGGAATGACGGGTGCAGCTACATTGACTGCAATTTCCAGTTTGCAGGTTGGCGCTGGTTTAACCAAATTAGGTATTCCAGCAAGCCTGAATTCGATTTTGGAACAAAAATTGACTGAGGTAATGACAGTTCCTCTTGCTGAAACAAATGAGCAGTCCATTGGTTTAAAAGCAAAAGATCAAATTACAGATTTAATAGATTGGGCGCATGTACTGGCGGTGGGACCAGGGCTTTCAACAAATCCTGAGACCATGGGATTTGTTAGATGGCTTCTAACTACTGTTAATAAGCCAATGGTGCTCGATGCAGACGGTCTAAATGCATTGGCAGGATCGCCAGAGATTATTCAAAATTATCCTGGGGATTTAATTATCACGCCCCACCCTGGCGAATTGGCTCGATTAATAAGCTCATCAGTTTCTGATATTATAAAGGATCGTATGAATATAATTCACAAACTTGCTCAGCAATGGGGGAAAGTAATCGTATTAAAAGGTGGACCAACTGTAATCGCTGCCCCGAACGGAGACTTATTTATAAATTCAACTGGTAATCCAGGTATGGCAACTGGCGGTTCTGGCGATGTACTGACTGGAATGATCGCAGGTTTGTTGGCACAAAAATTGTCAGCACTCGATGCGGGGCTGGTCGGTGTCTATCTTCATGGTCTGGCTGGAGATCTGGCAGCAGAAGACTTGTCGGAAATGGGAATGATAGCAGGGGATATTAATTATTATATACCAGCAGCGATTAAAGAACTTGATTAATAAATTTGAGATGGACTCCACTTTCGAAGTGGGGTGTATCTGGGGTTTATCTATCAACTTATCTGTTAGTGTTTTATTATCAATGGGAGAAGTTAATCAAATTTTAAAACATTCGCATCAACAGGACGGACAGCTATGGAGCAATTTAAACATTTTTTATGGTTTCAATTCCCAGCAATTATGTGGGCGATGACAATTTTCATACAATCATCCATGTCTTATATTGATACTCCTGACCTTGGATTTGATTTTCAGGATAAATTTTTTCATGCGATTGAATATGCGATTTTAGGATTTTTGCTCAGACGTGCCTTGGTATTTCAAAGTAATCAGTTCATTCATGAACATGCAGCCTGGTTAACAATTTTGATCGGAAGTATTTATTCTGTTTCCGATGAAATTCACCAATCATTTGTTCCAGGGCGATTTTCAGATGTTGACGATACAATTGCGGATGTTATCGGAATTGTGCTGGTTATTTTGATTTATTTCATTAGAAAACTGGTTAAACAGCGGTGGAGTCAACGATCCCTTATTAATTAAAAAGTTGATTGCTTTAATAATGGTGCAGTAGAATCAGCTTGTCTAGAAGTTTTCTGGCAGCAGCTATCGTTTGAAGTGGATTTAAAAGTACCCAGCAGCAAGAGTGAACTCAAAATAATAATCATAATAATGGGAGTAATCGTTTTCCTCGAAAGACGCGGAAGTTGAAAGGGTGGACGCCAAAAAATGATCGCAATCGCTAAGCTTATCATGATGATCGTTGACATTGGCATTTTCCTTATGTACAATTTAATTGTTTCGTCCTTCTGTTTATAAGACACTTTAATTCACAAAAAGGTTGCCTGCTTTTAGCATTTTTTTTAATTCTTT
>Ga0209636_10003253_pt1 | contig 16551 bp, 12 predicted proteins | sample DeeMarSWOR152_54_FD_187464 | JGI IMG/M metagenome (GOLD analysis project Ga0209636, IMG submission 187464) | Marine sediment microbial communities from White Oak River estuary, North Carolina - WOR-1-52-54 (SPAdes) (version 2) | ecosystem: Environmental > Aquatic > Marine > Intertidal zone >...
CCCAGCCTATCCCGGCGACATGTGACTACAATTTGTTCCAGGGGCCGGCTCCATTGACGCCATTGATGCGTGAGAACCTGCATTACGATTGGCACTGGTTTTGGGATACCGGTACTGGTGAGATGGGTAATCTCGGTGCCCACGTATTAGATGACTGTCGCTGGATAATTGGCATAACGGAATTAGCGCCGCGAGCGATTAGCCTTGGTGGGCGGTTCGGCTACGATGATGATGGAGAAACACCCAACACACAGATAGCGTTTTTTGACTACAAAAAAGTTCCAATAATCTATGAAATCCGCGGCCTGCCACGAACCAAAAACATCCGATGGATGGACCATTATACGGGTGTTCGATTCGGCATGGTGATTCAATGCGAACTTGGTTACTTTGCCGGTGGTCGGGGTGGAGGCTGGACTTACGACAATGACGGAAAGAAGATTAAGAAATTTCCTGGCGATGGTGGCATCGAACATCAGGCCAACTTCATCAAGGCGATGCGCAGCCGAAAAGTCAGTGACCTTAGAGTCGATATTCTCGAAGGTCACATCTCTGCTACACTGTGCCATATAGCCAACATCTCCTATCGGCTTGGACGCAAACAACCTGCCGAAAAAATCAAAGAAGCAATCGTAGGAAACAGCATCCTCACGGAATCTTTTGAGCGTTGTTTGAGACATCTGAGAGTCAACGATGTAGACCTTCAACGCGAACCTCTGACTATCGGCCCTTCTCTGATGTTCGATCAGAAATGTGAAGAATTCACAGGCGAGTTCAGTGATTGGGCAAATATGTTCGTGCGCCGAAACTATCGCGAGCCATTTGTCGTGCCGGATCAAGTATGATACTGGCTGGCCCCAGCCAGAAATTGAACGACAAACGTTCCTAACAGTCTAAGACATGGGAGGTCACAAAAGATGAATCGTCGCGAAGTGCTTCGCTCAATCGCCGGCGGATTGGCGGTGGCCGCCATCGGGGATCTGCCAAAAACCTGCGGTGCAGAGCAAACCAGAAGAAGGCGGCTTGGCATTGCGGATTTTTCCTACAACATTCGGCTCAGAGCAGAACGCACCGGGCGAATGAAAGGAAGACTTGATGACCCACTGAATTTCCTCGACCATTGTCATAATATCGGCGCCGGCGGAGTTCAAATTAACATAGGTGTTCGAGACGAAGCCTATGCTCATAAACTTCTGCAAAAGGCTGAAGCTTACGACATGTTCATTGAAGGCTCATCGTCTTTGCCGCAGGATCGGTCCGACATCGAGAGATTCGAAGCAACGGTGTGGACAGCCAAGCAGGCTGCAGCAAAGGTTATCCGCATCGCAATAGGTGGGCGACGCTACGAGCAATTCAGCAAAGCTGAGCAATTCAAAGCGTTTGCAGGACGTACCTGGAAATCGCTGCAGTTGGCTGAGCCAGTAGCAGCCCGACAACGTATGCGACTTGCGATTGAGAACCACAAAGACTGGCGCATCGATCAAATGCTTGATATGCTCAATCGCATCAGCAGCGAGTATGTAGGTGTGTGTGTCGATACGGGTAACAGCTTTGCGCTCTTAGAAGACCCGATGTCGGTTGTCGAAGCCTACGCACCTTACGGCTTTGCTGTCCACTTGAAGGACATGGCTGTAGCCGAATATGAAGACGGCTTTTTGCTTGCGGACGTCCCCCTGGGGCAAGGCGTGCTGAATCTGCCGGAGATGGTTGAGACCCTCCGAAAGGCAAATCCTAAGATTCAGTTCAGCCTGGAGATGGCGACTCGAGATTCGCTGAAAGTCCCTTGTCTAACAGAGAAGTACTGGGCAACGTTTGCGGATGTGCCCGGCTCTGACTTAGCTCGTACTCTCAGATACGTCCGCGCAAACGCATCGCCGGAGCGTCTGCCAAAGGTAAATCACCTGCCGCTTGATAAGCTGGTCAAGCTTGAAGAAGCTAACATCAAGCAATGCCTTACTTTCGCTAAAGAACACTTGGATCTTTGAGTGACAATATGGGGATAATGTCTGGAGGTATTCTATTATGAATCCGGTAGTCATATTGATTATTGGCGTTGCTCTGCTTATTGCGATGATCATAGTACTTCGTGTCAACGCGTTTGTTGCATTGATAACTGCTGCAATAATCATCAGCTTGCTGGCTCCGGGCGATTTAGCGGATAAGGTCTCTCGCGTGGCCGAGGCGTTTGGCTCGGTTGTCGGGGCTATCGGTATTGTCATCGCGCTGGCCGCTGTCATCGGCAAATGTCTTATGGACAGCGGTGCCGCCGACCGCATCGTACGGTCATTTCTCAAAGCACTTGGTGAAAAAAGAGCATCCGTTGCACTTATGGGAAGCGGCTTCGTACTCTCAGTTCCTGTATTCTTCGACACTGTGTTCTACCTTCTGGTACCGCTGGCTCGCTCACTCTGGCGACGAACACAAAAGAACTACGTCTTGTACCTCACAGCTATTGTTGCAGGTGCCGGAATTACTCATACACTGGTCCCGCCAACGCCCGGTCCCTTGTTCATGGCCAACAGCTTCAATGTTGACCTTGGAGTAATGATCGGAATGGGCATCCTCGTGGGTTTACCAACAGCGGCCCTTGGATTATTCGTTTGTAAGCTGATCAACCGGTTTGTGGACATTCCGATGCGTCCTTATGTTGGCGAGTCGGAACCGGAACCACTCGATGACGACCAACTCCCTGGGTTCTGGATTTCAGTCTCCCCCATTATTTTGCCGGTGGTTCTGATTTCAATCAACACGGTGACCAAAGCACTGGACATGGGCGGACAGGTGGCCCAAATCACGGCTGTTTTGGGTAATCCCAACTTGGCTCTGCTGTTCTCGGCGGCGATTGCAATGTTTGTGCTTATTCGCAGTCGAGGATTATCCCTCAAGGAGCTCTCTGGGAAAATGGACACAGCCCTTATGAGCGGTGGCATCATTATTCTTATAACGGCTGGTGGCGGTGCTTTCGGCGCAATGCTCCGAGCCGCCGGTGTCCAGGATGCTGTTAAAGGATTCATCGATGCAGGAGGCGGGGGTTTGGGACTTACACTGTTGCTTCTGGCTTTTGCTGTTTCATCGATAATAAAATTTGCGCAGGGCTCAGGTACGGTGGCCATGATTACGACCGCCTCAATGTTTGCGGCTATGGGCATATCAGAAGAAATGCTGGGCTGCAATCTCGTGTACTTAGCTATGGCTATTGGCAGCGGCTCACTTGTTGGAGATTGGATGAACAACAGTGGGTTCTGGATCTTCGCGCGGATGGGCGGTCTGACCGAAATCGAGACGCTCAAATCCTGGACTATCCTCACTGCTGCGCTCGGACTGATCGCTCTGGCTTTTACACTTCTCTTTGCATCTGTACTTCCGTTGGTCTAAGAACGTCGGATCTGTATTACAACGCCTCTATACGATTGCCAAATCCGAAAAGCGCAGTTATTGGAGTTGAATATTTAAGGCCTTTATAGCCTGCGCCTTGCCCGTAACGCTGGATACAGCTATCTTCGCACTTCAACCTTGGCCAGCTTCTCATAGAACTGAATTATCCCACCGTGGTCGTCTGCGCCCTTGCCGTCCACTTTCAATGCCTGCATCACCTCCATCACTGCGCTGGATAGAGGAACAGGAACTCCTACCTCATGGGCGGTATCCAATGCATTGGCCAGATCTTTGATGTGGAGCTCAATGCGAAATCCCGGCTTGAAGTTGCCTTCGAGTACCAGCGGCATCTTGGCATCCAGGACTGTACTGCCGGCCAGCCCTCCACGAATCGCCTGAAAGACCTTCTCCGAATCGACACCTGCCTTGGCTGCCAACACCATTGCCTCCGACATCGCGGCAATGTTCAGGGCTACGATGATCTGATTGGCCAATTTCGTCATGTTGCCGCTGCCAATCTCGCCCACCCGCGTCACGGAGGCCCCCATTACACTTAGAATGCCTTCGACCTTATCAAATGTCTCTTGCGGCCCCCCAACCATGATTGCAAGCGTGCCGTCTACGGCTTTGGGTTCACCTCCGCTTACCGGAGCATCGAGCATGACAACTCCTTTTTCTTTCGCTCTTTCTGCTACCTCCTTGCTTGCCAAAGGTGCTATGGAACTCATATCGATAAGGATAGTGCCCGGCTTAGCCCCCTCCAGAACACCATTATTACCCAGCATTGCTTCTTTGACCTCTGGGGAGTTGGGCAGCATGGTTATTACAATCTCGCTCTTTTCGGCGACCTCTTTGCTCGATGAGCCTGCCTTAGCTCCGGTCTTAACGACGTCATCGACCCTCTCAGGTATAATATCGTAGACTGTGAGCGAGTAGCCCGCTTTGAGCAGATTCTTTGCCATAGGTTTGCCCATTATTCCCAATCCAATAAAGCCAATCTTCTTCATCGCCAAACCTTTCCTTATGTCCTTATTAGTAGATTCTTACCACAACGCTGACCTCCACGTCCTATTGTCAGACGACCACGAAAATATTACTCGAGCTGGAAATTCTCCAACAGCTTCCAGCCGCCTTCGTGAAACTGTGCAAGGGTTTTTTGCGTCACCCCGTAAGTAATGAAGTCCTTGGGCTGCATTCCCTCAGGTTCGTAAGCCCGAACAAACTCAGGTAGCACGGAGAGTCTCTCAATTACATCCCCGGGTATCGGGCGGTCTATGTGTTCCTCGCAGGCCAATTTTTCAGACAGCAACATCTCCTGGTACGGTGGAGCAATAGACATGATGAGTTCCGCGCCTGCTAATTCTGTCATATGGTAAGTCCCCCTCAGTGCGGCAACAATCAACGTGGCCTCGTAGCCGTGCTGTTTATAGATAAAATAAGCCCGCTTGGAAACAGCTAAACCCGCCTGACGAATATCGGATTCGCTGATATCCGCTTCGCAGTCGTGCGCCACGTCTCTGAGATAGTCATCCAGGCGCCCGATCATAATGACGGCAAAGCACTTGCCCGGTTCGACCCCATTCTGTTTGGCTCGTTGTATTCCCTGGCGGTGTCTCTGGGCAATGGCAATTACCTGTGGCACGGTATAGCTTATGGTCAGTGTGGCCGTGATTCCTTCTGCGGTACAGTCCTCAAGCACATCCAGCCCTGCCGCCGTAGCAGGCAGCTTGACGGCAATATTGGGTGCCCAGGCGTGAAAACGCCTTGCCATCGGAAGCATATGCTCTCTTTCTGCCGCGCTGGCGGGATTGACCTGGGCGCAGACATAACCCATCCGGCCTGCGCTTTTTTCATATTGCGGCTTGAGTTGATGGGCAGCGTGCGTTATTACTATGCTCATGAGCTTTTCGGCTTTTCTTTCCGGCTCTAGTTGCTCTAACAACACGTTGTCTATCTCCTTGGCCCATGCGTCTTTGTTCCTGGACAATGCAAGATGCGAGAGAAAAGGATTGGTGGTAGCACCGATGGCGCCTCTCTGGATACCGCGCTCAAGTTCGCTCGGTTCTGCCGAATCATGCCACCACACAGTTTTAGTATTTTCAATCGCCCAACGCAAATAGCCTGCCTGCCTCATAGCCAACTCCCGATAGTTTTTGCACACAGGATATACGGTTTGGTCCTATGGGGCAAGGCATTCTTTTTGCAGAACAAGCGGCCACAGACTTCGCAAACGGCGTCCGCCGACAAAACAGGGTAACACTCTCCTTCTGACAGGATTGCGGCCTATTCCACTGCCCCCCCCTGTGTCAGCAGGAGAGTATCTAACTCAATGTCATCGCTATCCTATAGAACAACAGCCCCCTGACTTACCAACAGTCGTTTCACATCAGGATAGTAAGTTTCGCTATTATGTGAGATTAGCCTTCGTAGTCAACGTAAGGACTATCTTTAATCGAATGTATCCTCTTCAGAGCTCTCCAAGATGTCGGAATCGAGCTCAAAGTCAGAGAAATCATCAACAGATTCACACTCGAAATTATGTTCATCCAAGGCTTCCAAGATATCAGATTCTTCATCCAGCATAATCAACTCCTTTCCCAGAGTTAACGAAAGACAGAGCTCATAAGAATTTCATGCCAATTATGTTGTGAAGCAGGCAAAACCGTTCTTACAGACCTAACAAGGGTAGTGCCTGCAAGTTAAAACAATCTGTACGATGTTTCAGAGCAGAAGTTCGTAAGATTTCCGGCTGCTGCATAGAAAAAGGCTCTCCAAGTGCAGGGAACCAGACCTCTATACCTTCATTCGAAACGGCATGATTTCTCTGGGTAGGTATGGCCGAAGCCGTGAGACCATACTGGAGTTACTCAAAGAGCCAGTCAGATAAATCTACAATATGATTCTAATGAATTTCCGGCTAAGATGACAGGGACATTTGAACTGTTCGAGACGTAAACTACGCGCGCTCTGTAACCTCTGCCCAAAGTGTAAACTGGTTTATTGTGCACAACAAAGTATTGGTGATAGCAAATTATAAAATACCCGATAAAAGCTGCAGCCTCAGTGTCAGGCTCTCCAGTGACGCTGTCTATCCATTTTTCCTAACAGTATGTCTTTAGCAATGATCACATTCTCTCTGATCTGGAAATCAAACATTCCCACACAAACAAAATCAGCCCCATTCTCAAAAGCGTACTTGAAGCCTTCTCGGGGATGGATAGCACCGGCAGCCAAAACTTTGAAAGCAATCCAGGGCTTGTTCACCTTCTTCATGAATTCAATAGTTTTCTCTGGGGTAATAGACCACATATTATCGTGATCATAGGGACTACCACTATCAACATTAAATTCTATCCGATCTTCTTTTGGCGTAGCAGACCAATATTTTCCAGAATGTAGAGTTTTCATGTAAAAATCAACATTTATCCCCGCTTTTTCGACCGCAATAGGCACTTCCACCGAATGCCCACCGATCCCGGCGATTAATCCGTTTTCTTTGATGAACTCGACAGCCTTGCCGAGTAAATCAGCACGGCCATTTTTGACAAAACTATCTCCGACGCCGCCCTGCACGTATGCTCCTACTGCTCCATCATCAATGGCCGCTTTTATGTCGCTTGTTAGGTCATTTGCCTTCGGATGGACTTGTGCAATCCACTGCATCTGCCCACCCCTTTCTTTCCAATACTTATTGAGATATCCCGATGATGCTGTTATGATAGTGTTTATCCCATTTTCCTCCGCTATCTGAAGAGTCTCCATGATTTTTTCTTCCGTACTGTAGGCTCTGAATAACTCACGGAGATACTTCAAATCTCTACTATGGGACCAACCGCTAAACTGATTACCACCAATAATCAACCTGCTAATTCGAATGTTGCCAATCCTGCCTATTGGAAAACCTTTACCAGAATCCTCTTTGACCAGCGAGGTTGTTCTTTTTGCTGCCGCTGCCAACAAGGCTTTCCCCCGAAAACCGGAAGCAGATGTAACAACTGCTGAAGTAATAAGAGATTTCCTACAGAACTGGCGGCGATTTAGACGTCCTGACATTCTTGTAATCCTTACGAATAGTGCGATTTATTCGTCGACTTTCTCATAAAATGGTTTAGCTATGCTGAGTTTTGTTGGAGTGGAAACCCTACGGGCATAGCCCGTAGCACCTTGTTCCACTTTACGAGCTTTGCTCGACGCCCTTCGGGCGAGTTTCCATTCACCCACGGGCATAGCCCGTGGAACTCTGCCCTACGGGTTATTAGAATACCAAATTAGCTTGAAGAGTGCAAATATTGAAGCGTTTTACCAAGCGCGATTCCTTATGGAATCGCTCAACACATGTCATCAGACAATCGAGCAGTTCTTTTGATACAGGTTTACACGTAAAGTTCATTGGGCAAATCCATCATCGCATCAGCCTTTATCTTCTCACACCAACCGCAGCAATAGCCCTCAAATGCCAATTCCTTCTTCAACCTTCAACGCAAGGGACATAACTTCATCTTCCTTTACCTCCGTGAGTTCCCCTATCACCCTTCCCGCTCGCCGAAATCTCTTGGACCGGTCCTGCCAGTATATGCGACCCAGTGAGCGCGCACGAAACCGCTTTGTTGGGCTTGTTCAGCTCTCACCTGATTCTCGGCCAGTCGTCATAGTGTTTTAAATGCTAATGTAACGTCAATTCCCATAAAACACAAAAAAGCTGACATCTAAACTATCTGTTCTTTCGTCGCTAAAGGAGCAGATACTGTTGCATGTATGATAGTCACCACAATAACTTGAAGATGAAATCGCAAGATTTGTCAGCTCGTATAACAGTGGCAGATACCATGAGGTGTTTGGCAATGTCACGCCTGATTATGTTTATTATGGCCAGCTTGAGAAGATTCTGAACAAACGTGCTGACTCGAAAAGAAAAACAATTCTTGAAAGGAAAAAATATCACAGTAAAATCATTGAAACAGGAGCTGAAATCGTTTCCTAAATAAAAGGATATTTTGCCTCACTTTTACTGAAAACGTATAATTAATTAATGAAAGGAGCATCTTATGAGGCACAGTAGAATTCATTGCTTGATCACTTTGCTGGTTTTCTTTGCAAGCTTCTGCTTCGCCAGAGAGCGAGGGAGGGAAGAATGGGTATCTCTATTCGATGGCAAGACGTTAAACGGTTGGTCCGTCCATAGCGGTTTTGCCAAATACCATGTTGAGGACGGCGCCATTATCGGCACTACAGTCAAGGGCAGTCCCAACACATTTCTCTGCACCGACTGCGAATATGGTGATTTCATATTAGAGTTCGAAGTCCACCTGGATCCCAGGCTGAACTCAGGCGTGCAAATACGCAGCAAAATCGCCGAACAGGAGAAGGTGTTCGTATTCAGCGGGCGTGACAGGATGCCTCAGAAACGGGTAATACCGCCGGATCGTGTCTACGGTTATCAGGTGGAAATTGCCACCGAGAAGGCAGGTTCCTCCGGAAGCATTTATGACGAGGCTCGTCGCGCTTTTATGCTCTCCAGCACAAGGGCCGACCCGACTGCCAGCAAGGCGTTCAAAGATGGTCAATGGAATAAGTTCCGCATCGAGTGCAAAGGCGACAGGATCAGGACATGGATCAACGACGTCCCTTGTACCGATTTGAGGGACGGTATGACCAGCCGCGGCATCATTGGTCTGCAGGTCCACGGTGTAGGAGATGACGCCACTACCTACCAGGTGCGTTGGCGCAATATCCGTATACAAGCAGAGGACCAAGGCATTGAACCGGCTGCGATTTCCAGCCGAGAAACTGTGTTGCGCTGCACGCCAAGCTGGACCGGCCCACGGATGGAAGATGGTCGGCCATATGTCTCAGATGACATCTTGAAGAGAATGAAGAACGTCTCTGTCACAATGGCCTGGGGTATTGTCAGAGGTGCTGGTTACCGCAACTGTTACGAGAACGCTGCCGGCTGGATGGTCATGTATCCCGATGAGGCAATTGTCGGCCGCGTGCTAACCGCTCAATACATACCCTCTCACCCTGACTACAATCGAGCGATCATGCGTCAGGGGCGTGCCGAAGGCCGGATCGGCAGCTCCAATTCATGGCCGATTGACATGCTGAAAAAGGGGGACGTTTATGTCGCAGACTGCTTTAGCAAAGTAGTCGATGGGACCCTGATAGGTGACAACCTGGGTAACGCCATCTATACCAACTCCGGCAACGGTGTTATATTCGATGCCGGTGTCCGTGACCTGGAAGGTCTTGAAGCGATCAACGGATTCAACGCCTGGCACAAGGGCGCCGATCCAAGCTACCTTCGCGAAGTGATGCTGGCCGGCATCAATGTCCCAATCCGTATCGGCAGAGCCGTAGCGTGCCCTGGCGACATCGTGCTGGCCAAGCGCGAAGGCATCGTCTTCATCCCGCCCCATCTAGCCGAAAAAGTTGTCACCGAGTCCGAGGCTATGATGCTGCGGGATATGTTCGGGCACCAGCGCCTTCGGGAAGGCAAGTACACACCCGGACAGATCGACAGCAGATGGACGCCTGAGATTCAAAATGACTTTCGTAGTTGGCTGAAAGAGAATATAGGCAAGCTTCCTGTGCCAAAGCAGGTAATCGAAGATATCTTGACTTCGCGGACACGGACCTGGTAAATGAAAGATTGTTATCTACTTGTGTCTCGTGAGACTGCTAATAACTGACGTCAAGGGGAGAGATTATGAAGAATCGGACAAAGCAGTTACAAGAACAAACCCCGCCCCTCGTAGAGGGGCCGGGGTGCTCGAGGCGTTCTCTGCTCAAAAGTGCCGGCGCGAGCTTTGCGGGCCTGAGCCTCGCAAGCATGGTCGGTGCCCCTATCGAAGAGCAGGTAGCCTATGCCATGCAGAACATAAGGCGGAGCTCCAGCCCTTCGCAACTGAGAATTACAGACTTGCGCATAGCAGTGGTCACCAGAGCGCCTTTCCGCTGCCCTCTGATTCGTATTGACACTAATCAGGATATCTGCGGTTATGGAGAAGTCCGCGATGGTGCCAGCGAACGCTACGCCCTCATGCTCAAGAGCAGGCTTCTGCATCAGAATCCCTGTAACGTGGAGCGGATATTCAAACGGATCAAACAGTTTGGACATCACGGTCGCCAGGGAGGCGGCGTCTCGGGCGTTGAGATGGCTTTGTGGGATCTGGCAGGCAAGGCGTATGGTATTCCTGTCTATCAGATGCTCGGCGGCCGATATCGTGACCGGGTCCGTCTGTATGCCGACACGCCCGATGGTAGCGTTAGCAGCCTCAAGAAAAGACTCGATCAGGGATTCACTTTCCTAAAAATGGATTGTGGTATCTGGAGTATCCGCAAGGTCCCTGGAGCGCTTAGCTACCCAACGAGGGACACCGACTGGAGAGGCAAACATCCTTTCACGAGGATTCAATTATCGGATAAAGGCGCCGCTCTCATGGCCCAGCGTTTCGCCGAAGCTCGCGAAGTTGTTGGCTGGGAAGTCCCGATAGCCGCTGACCACTTCGGCCATATCAGCGTCAATAGTTGCATCAAACTGGGCAAGGCTCTGCAGCCCTACCAACTGGCCTGGCTGGAGGATATGGTCCCGTGGGAGTATACAGAGATGCTGAAAGAGATCAAGAATGCAATTGATGTGCCGCTGCTTACGGGTGAGGACATCTACTTGCTTGATGGCTTCAAACCGCTGATTGATGGGCGCGCTGTTGATTTGGTGCATCCTGACCTGGCCACCGCCGGCGGTATCCTGGAAACCAAGAAGATCAGCGATTACGCGGAGCAGCACGGCATCGCCATGGCAATGCACTTCGCAGGCACGCCGGTATCCTTTATGGCCAACGTGCACTGCGCGGCAGCCACGGAGAACTTCGTTGCCCTGGAGCATCACTCGGTCGACATTCCCTGGTGGGAGGATCTAGTGACGGGCGTCGAAAAGCCGCTCCACGTGGATGGTTTCGCCCGTGTTCCGGAAGGGCCCGGCTTGGGTATAGAGTTGAACCTTGATGTCGTGAAAGAGCACCTGGGGCGAGGTCAAGAGCTCTTCGGCCCCACCGACGAATGGAATAGAGATCACTCTAACGACCGACTGTGGAGCTAAGGGTTGTCGGATCATAACCGATTCAGCTTCAGCAAGGGAGAACCATGAGAACCGAAAGTTCGTTTTTAAGATACTTCAAGTTCGTATTCGTGATTTGTCTGACGGCGGTGGTCATAATGCTGGCCACCGGCCGTCGGGCCGGGCTGGGGCCGGCGCTTATCGCTATGTTCGGTTCATTGGCTCTGTATTTTATGAGCCACCGGGTCCTGAAGAGCTTTGCCTTTACGGTCTGGGTCTTTGCGTTTGTGGCTGCCTCGATGGTCTACCCCAGAGCCTTTATGACCTGGTTCGGTTTTGATTTAGGGATATTGATTGTCCCGCTTATTCAGATCATCATGTTTGGTATGGGGACGACCTTGAGTGTGGCCGATTTCGGCAGGGTATTCAAGATGCCTTGGCCGGTCTTTGTTGGATTTGTCCTGCAGTTCTCGGTGATGCCCTTAACCGGCCTCGGCCTTGCTAAGATATTTGGCTTTGAAGCAGAGATAGCTGCTGGGGTCGTTCTAATAGGTTCCTGTCCCGGTGGTGTTGCCTCCAACTTGATGACATATCTGGCCGGGGGTAATGTGGCTTTGTCAGTTACTATGACTTCCTGCTCGACGTTAGTCTCGCCGGTCATGACGCCCTTTTTGATGGCTAAGCTGGCCGGTCAGTTCATCGAAATCAACTTCCTGAACATGATGTTCGGGATCATCAACATGATTATTGTTCCGATTGTTGCAGGCTTAATCGCAAATCGCATCCTTTACAGTCGGCACAAGGCCTTCCATTCGAGCGGGACGTTGGCTTTGATAGCAGTGGCCAGTATCCTGCTGGGTGTAGGCATAGTGCTTTTTGCGCCAGCGGCTGTTTTCACCTATGGCGACGCCTCATTGCAGAAAGACGGTTTTGTGGTTGGGTTCATGCTGATCGGCATGGTTGCTCTGGCGAAGCTCGTGATTAGTGTCTGGTTGAAAGGACCTGAGAACTGGATGAACAAGACTCTGCCCATCGTGTCCATGGCAGGGATTTGCTACATCATTGCCATCATCACGGCCCGCTCCAGGAACGACCTGATGACAGTCGGGCCCTACTTGATTGGAGCCACGATTATCCACAACTTCGTCGGCTACATACTGGGCTACTCGTTTGCGAGGGCCGGTCGTTTGGATGAAAGCTCGTGCCGAACAGTAGCATTTGAGGTCGGCATGCAGAATGGTGGCATGGCATCCGGCCTTGCAATGAACGTGCTCAAGAGCGCGCCCGCAGCCTTGGCCCCCGCCATCTTTGGCCCCTGGATGAATGTCTCTGGATCGGTTCTGGCCACCTGGTGGCACCGAAAACCGGTGGGCCAGCCCGGCCAGACACAACAATCAGGCGCAAAGAGCAATAAAGCAGAGAATCAAGAATCAGTGTAGGTTCATTCGGACTACAAGTTAGAGGTAGCCTCTTGCTCATCGGGTGCTCGCTTGCATAAACGTGCATAAAAACAAGTAGTCTATCAAATTCAACGGACGCTTCTGGAGCGCGCCGAGCAGGAGATATCATTTATTGCAGTAGCTCATTCTTAGAAGGAGTAGAGTTATGACCACAAACAAGATAACCAGAGAGTTTGAACGAATAACACCGAAGCCCGACCGACGCACGTTCGGCAAGGTCGTTCTTGCGAGCGTTCTGGGCGGACCGGCCCTCTTGTCGTCTATTGCGCAGACGGCCGAGGAGGAGCTTCCATCCGAGAAGAAAACACGGGGCAGCAGTTCCCACGCAGGAGACCAGGGAATGAAGTTAGCCCTAATGCTCCGTCCGGAAAACCAAGAAAGATGGATACTGGCACGTCAAATCGGCGTCAATCATGCGATCGTACCTGTAAGTCGGGTGTTGCATAAGATTACACGGGACCGGTACCGTGACACGTTAGCGAGGATCAAAGCCAATTATGAAGCGTCGGGACTGTCGATTGCGGGCGTGGAGAGCCATCCGGTCGCCGCAGAGAAAATCAAGTTGGGACTGCCCGGCCGCGATGAGGAGGTTGCTAACTACTGTGCCGTGATCGAGGCCCTGGGCAAGGTCGGGATACCGATGTGCTGCTACAACTTCATGGCCGGGCTCGGGTGGTATCGCACCAGGATCGACATCGCCGAACGCGGCGGTGCTCTGGCCAGCGAGTTCGATAATCAAATCGCCGAAAAGCAGGGACTCACCAAATGGGGTAAGGTCAGCGAGGAAAAAATCTGGGACAACCTCACCTACTTCCTGAAACGTGTCATCCCGGTCGCGGAGAAGGCAGGCGTGAAAATGGCGCTGCATCCGGATGACCCTCCCATCTCGCCGCTTCGTGGGATCGGACGCATCCTGACCAGTGCCGAGGCTTTTCGCAGGGTCCTTCAGATAGTGCCGAGTCCTGTTAACGGCATTGCCTTCTGCCAAGCCAACTTCAAGCTCATGGGCGAAGACATCCAAGCGTTGGTCCGGGAGTTCGGCGGACAAGGCAAGATCTTTTTCGTGCACTTCCGCGATGTGCGCGGCACGGGCGAGAGTTTCCGCGAGACGTTCCACGATAATGGGCCAACCGACATGGCCGAAATGCTCAAACTATATCACGAAGTAGGTTTCCAAGGGCCGATCCGTCCCGACCACGCACCCACTCTGGCAGACGAGAGCAACCGGAGACCAGGCTATGCAATGCAGGGAAAAATCTTCGCGATCGGCTACATGAAAGGCATTGCACAGGCATTGAACATACCGGTGATGTAAACTCGTAAACCGTATGATGTGTGTTAGTACATGCACTTTTTGAAAAACGAGTGCAAGCACGCATTGGTATGTGAGGACTGGTATTTGATGAAAAAGTCTCCATCGTGGCAAGCAGAGCAACCCTATTCATCCTGAGGTGCACTGATGGTAGGAGTTTGGAAACTGTTCTTCACAATCTCTCGCTTCAACTCATACCTTTCTTTGCTAATCCTAATCGCGTACTCTCTCAACTGTGTCCCAAACCTCTTTTTCAAAAAACAAAATCGTTTCAAACACTTCTACATAAACTTGGGTAAAAAATCAGTAGCCGGACTTATCTCAGAACTTCTACGGTTTTGTGCCCTTATGACCTTTCTTCCTTACAAAATTTCTTGGACCGGTCTTGCCAGCTTACGAGAACCAGTTCGCACGCGCGAAACTTGGTCGTCTGGCACTGTGCTGGCGCTTGCCTGATTTTCAGCTAGCCGTCATAAGTCGTTGCTAAGACTAACGTAACGTAATTCCGATAAGACTTAGAAAAGCCTGTATTTGAAAGTGACGTTCCTCCTGTGGGTAAGAAGGGATGTTTTGGCCGTGATTCTGGAACTATTCGCTCAGGAGCCCAATCTCGACATAGCAAGGTATATTCGGTCCAAAGTTGTGGCTAAATTGACAAATCTCTGGCAAACTCTGTCCAAAAAAATCACACGGGGCATCTGATAAAGAGACAACATATCACTATTCCTTTTCAATTATCTATGTTAATATCTCGCTATGCAGACGCAACATGTGAACAGAACGCGGCGCGATTTCTTGAGCGGCGCGGCTGCGACGGCTGGGATGCTCACAGTGCCTTGGCTTGGACTTATCAATACGGAGGCGCAGGCTGTCCTTGAGCTCGGCGAGCGGCAACGGGTGGAGGCAGCGATTCCGGCAAAAGCCTTCGTTCGGCCTCGTAGGCACCGGAAGCTCCTGATTTTCGACCTTAATGTCGGATACGGCGGGCATCGTTCCATCCCCACGGCCAATCTGGCTTTTACGTTGATGGGCGAAAAGACCGGCGCTTTTGAGACGGTGATCAGCAGAGACCCGTCTGTCTTCAAGCCCGAAAATCTGAAGCGGTTTGATGCTGTCTTTCTGAACAACACGGTGGGCAATCTATTTGAAGACGCCCGGTTGAGGCAGAGCCTGATCGAATTTGTTTACGGCGGCGGCGGACTCCTTGGGGTTCATGGGACTTCGGTGGCCTTCACCCGCTGGCCCGGTGCTCATGAGGACTGGCCGGAGTTTGGTATAATGCTCGGTGCGCGCGGCGCGAACCACCGCGACAGCGACGAGCACGTCTTCATCAAACTTGATGACCCCAGCCATCCCCTCAATTTGCCTTTCGGCGGCAAGGGATTCGAGTACCGTGATGAGTTCTTTCGCGTCCACGGGCCTTATTCGAGACACAGAGTCCGCGTACTCCTTAGCATCGACACCGAGAAAACTGACATGAAGCAGGGAGCGGCACGTGGCAACTGCTTCCGCGAGGACAATGACTATGCGCTGGCATGGGTGCGGCAGTACGGCCGGGGACGCGTTTTCTACTGCACCATCGCGCACAATCCCTACGTCTTCTGGGACCCTAAGATGTTACAGTTCTATCTCGCGGCCGTGCAGTTCGCCGTGGGCGACCTGCCAGCTCCAACCATCCCCAGCGGCAAATTGACACCGGCCATCCGGGCGCAGGAAAAGCTGGGCTGGCGCCTCGGCATCGAGGCCTACACTTTTCATAAATACACGCTCTTCGAGGCAATCGATCGAACTGCCCAGCTCGGCCTGCCGTATATGGGCGGCTTGAGCTTTCAGAAGGTCAGCAAGGAGATTCCCAAGAACTTCGATGACCAACTGACCGATGATGAGCTGAAACAGATCCGATTGAAATTGGACTCAGCCGGTGTTCGTCTCCTGACATATTACATCCATCGGATTCCGGGCGATGAAGCCGGCTGCCGTAAGGTTTTCGAGTTTGGGCGAAAGATTGGCATCGAAACCTTCATGTCGGAGCCATTACCGGAGGCGCTGGATACAATCGAGAAGTTCTGCGACGAGTATGACATCAACGTGGCCATTCACAACCACGACCAGAAAGCCTCACCTCAGTATTGGCATCCTGAAGGGGTTTTGAAGGTCTGTCAGGGCCGCAGCAAGCGGGTCGGGGCTTGTGGCGATCTCGGCTATTGGATGAGATCCGGCATTGATACCATCAAGGCTGTGAACTCGCTGAAGGATCGCTTGATAACCGTGCAGATGCATGACCTGCACGAGCTAAGCCCCGAAGGCCACGATGTGCCTTGGGGGACCGGCGTCGGCAAGACCGGAAA
>Ga0209636_10003255_pt1 | contig 16547 bp, 12 predicted proteins | sample DeeMarSWOR152_54_FD_187464 | JGI IMG/M metagenome (GOLD analysis project Ga0209636, IMG submission 187464) | Marine sediment microbial communities from White Oak River estuary, North Carolina - WOR-1-52-54 (SPAdes) (version 2) | ecosystem: Environmental > Aquatic > Marine > Intertidal zone >...
TTGACCGTCTATCCAAGGAAGCATTTAAAAAAAACGACCCTTACTGGGGCATTCGATTTGCTGCAAGAGCGTTGCACTATATAGAGGATCTCCTTACACCTGTACACACAAAGCCTTTTCCCGAAAGCTTTCTTTTGGAACGGCTATTTCGCCTCAAGAGCCTATACTTTACTATCTATAACTATCATATGAACTTTGAGCGTTTTGTCGGTTACCATCTCTGGAACGGCCATGAACGGCTCATACAGAGGATTCAGGATGCACCGGCTGCCCGTCTTTCCAGTCTGAGATCTGACATCCTGAAAGGTTGGGACAGAGTACGCAGGCTCTTCTATAGTATTTTTAAGGAATGCAGGAAATTGTGGGGAGACTCAATGGGTAGTAGGTGTGTAAGGCTGGCCAAGCGCGACATTGAGGCAATAAATCCGCCTGGAGATTTGCTCGTATTGATCGAGGAATGGCTACACCTGGCTGCATCAATTGTAAAGGGGTACATCGAAGGATATGTACTTCCATCCATGAAGGGTGTTTAAATTTGAAAACCATTCAGCTTTCCTTTTCAGAAAACCCTGCAGAGCGTACTGCTTTATTTCTAAAGGAAAGAAGCATTGATCTGGCAGACACTCTTGTTATTTCTCCTACCCAGAGATTCAAAAGCTACCTTGCATCTGCTTTGCTCGAGCTATGGAAAACCGAAAATCTCATGGCGCCCTCTCTTATAACAAGCCGGCAGCTCACAGACCTGCTCGCAGCCTACCTCGGGCTTGTGGCAGCAAACGATGCACAGAGATTTTCAATGCTGTATACGGCATGTAAAAACACTCCGAATCTGAATGAATTATTTCCTGAAGATTTTCTCTCGAGCTTTGTTCCATTCAGGGGAATTGTCCGGCGTATCCTTAAGGCATTTGACGAGTTGAACAGGGAGGAGATCGATATGGACCGAGTCAATGCCTCAAAAGGTGCCTATTCACTTTTTCACCGGCACATTGAGATATTTCGCAACCTCTACAGCCACTACGTGAAGGTGCAGGAGGAATCCAGGGTCTATGAAAAGAGCTTTCTTTTACGGCTTATTCGGGAAGCTGACATAGATACATACCTCAGAAGGTTTTCGACGGTTCTTCTGGTTTCTCCTGTATCTCTTACTGCTTTTGAGATGAGAGTATACAAATGGATGAGTGACAGACTTTTCGTGATATATCAGGACACATCAGACTATGATTTTTCAAGGATTTTGAGTTTCAGTGAGAAAGGACACCGCAGGTCACAAAAAAGGAATAAAGCAATCACAATCTTTGAACCTTCCTCAAGGATTGACCAGCTCATGATTACCCTGTCTATTTTACACCGGGAACTGACCGCGGGCACTCCTGCCAATGAGATCGCAGTGATTAATACTGATTCATTGTTCTGTGACATGCTTTTTGATTCCCTTTGTGCTGCAGGCGTTCCAGTGAATTATTCGGAAGGTCTGATGGTTAAAAAAAGCCCCCTATATGGGCTTCTCCGTCTCATCGACAGCTTTTTCGGGTCCGGTCTTGATACTCGCATATTACTGGAAATTCTGAAATCTAACATTTTCAGGGAAGCCTTTCACCTCGATGGGGGTAATTTCTACCTGAAGATGAAAAAGAGGGTACACAAGGAGAGGATTTTTTACCTGTCCTCCATTCATGATTCCTTGATAGGGGATGACCCCCGAATAGAAGAGGGTTTTTCCCTTTTCCATAAAATATATCATTCAAAATCTTTTGAGGATCTGTATAACAATCTGAGCACTCTATTTTCACGCTTGAAGGGAAAAAAAGTATACGAGTTTTACGCTGTGAGGGACATCTTGACCGGTACGGCGCTGGAATTCTCGGATTTTTCTGCGGACATGAAGGAGCGTCCCTTTGAAATATTTCTTGAAATAATCAAGAACAAGAGATATCCACTCCCCGGTATTTACAGCAGGGGAGTGCAGGTAATCGGTTTGCTCGAGACAAGGGGGGTAACGTTCAGGAAAGTAATTGTACCAACTTTTAATGAGGGATTCTTCCCTGTGCGACAAAATGAGGATATTCTGCTCAGCCTGAACGTACGAAGAGAGCTTGAGCTTCCAACACTCGTTGATCGGGAAACGCTTCAATTTTACTATCTCAAGCGTATCATAGACTCCTCAGACCACTCGTACCTGCTCTCTCTTGCTGACAGGAAGGGTGAGATGGATGTACGCAGCAGGTTCTGGTACTATTTTACAGGAGACCTCTACGGAGTGAAAGAGGGAGATAACACATATATGCTGCCCCTGAGAACAAAAAGCGCAGCAATAGACCGCCCACCAGTTTATCAACCGGCTCTCAGCTCACGCGTGACAGAGATTTCCAGGTTGGATCTCGACCGATTAAAAAGATGCGAAACCCTTTACTATATAGCACGGATACTGAATATTAAAGACGAAGAGATTCTATTAAAGCAAATTGATTTAAATCTGCTGGGGCTAAAAGTGCATGCCCTGTTCAATGAACTGTACGCCGGACTAGGGGGGAATATACTGGAGGCAGATGAATATCGTAGTCGATTTCATAAGCTTTTTGGGCGGTATTTCAGAGATGGTACATTTTTCACCTCTGAGGAAGCGCTAACAAAGAAAATCCTGATGCGAAACCTCCTTGAGGTCCTAGACCGTGACCTGAACCGGTTTTCCAGGGGTTACAGGATTTGTACGGAGTTTATGGAAAAAGACTTTACTGCTGTTATTACTGATGGGACCACATCCTACACATTGAAGGGAAGAATTGATAGGATTGACAGAACACCCGAAGGACTTTACGAAATCATTGATTACAAAACAGGAAAACTCCCCGAGAGAAAACACCATTTTCAGGACAGGGGATTTGTTGAGCCCCAGCTAGGATTTTACGGCCTCCTCTTCAGAAAAAATTACCTTGATGTGCCCATCGGGTCTTTGAGCTACTATGACCTTTCAGAGAAAAAGGATCTTGTAACAATAGTTGATGCTGACCACATAACTGATTATCTTGACCAGTTCGAGCACCATCTGCTTGATTTTTTAAGCATGGTAAACCAGAAAGAGGAGCTTGCACTTACCGAGGATTATGAGAACTGCAAATACTGTCCTTATTATAATATCTGTAGGATTTTTGAAGAATGATAGAAACACAAATATACAACCCAGGCGTATCCTTCGCGCTCAGCTCTTCTGCCGGGAGTGGGAAAACCTTTGCCCTTACAACAAGGTTGATCGCAATGTTGCTTGGCGATGTAAAGCCATCCGAGATACTTGTGGTGACCTTTACCAATCTTGCTGCAAATGATATCAGAAGAAAGCTCTTTGAAAGAATATTCAGTCTCCGGATTGGTAATGTAAAAGAAGCGGAGCTCTTTTCTGAAATATTGAAGGAGACTGCCCAGGGGATTGTAGAAAAAGCGAGGGAACTGACCGCTCAGCTCATCACACAGTTCAGTCTTTTTCAGATCTCTACTGTTCACAGTTTTTTTGCAAGGATTTTAAAGTGTTTTCCCAGGGAAACCGGATTAATCCCGGATGTTGTGATAATAGATGAAATGACGAAGGAGGGCTTACTGCAGGAGGCCATTGAACGCTTTTACAGCTCTCTGAAAGAGAAAGATGATCTTTTAAACAGGGTGTTCAATTTCATAACTCATTACAGGGCCTCCAGTATTGCAACTGCAGGGACAGTACGTGATGTGTACAGGGCTATTGAATCAAAGCAGCATACGTTAAAGGGTCTCATCTCCATACACGAGGGTGTGGAGAAAGCATATGATGAGTTCATTTCAAAGAAAAACATATTTATCTCCGAGGAAATAACCCAAGGCATCCGATTCCTTCTGGATATCCTTTCCAGCTACAAGGATACCTATGGAGGAAACAGAGCTATCGATTCTTTCAGCAGGGAGCTTGAGTTTTTTTTGAAATATAGAAACGTGAGCAGTCTTGCGCGCCTTACCCCCTTTAAACAAGAAAAGGTCCGATACCTTGAAAAAATCCGCTTGTCCGTGCCGCAGGAGACAGCCCAGCGCCTTGCCCACACAGTATCCTTCATACAGTCAGCCTTAACTGCCTACTTTTTTTCACAGATGAAGTACTATGTGTTTACATGGCTTGATATATACATGCGAATCAACAGTATCTATACCGATATAAAACGAGCTCGCCGCAGCGTCGATTTTACGGATATTGAGGAGTATGCCCTCAGGTTTCTCTCAGGGCTTTCGGATTTTGACTACTTTCATTATCGCATTGGTTCAGACGTTAAGTACGTACTGATAGATGAGTTTCAGGATACCTCAGAGATCCAGTGGGAGGCATTGAGTCACATCGTTCGGGAGGGCCTGAGAAAGGGTGGCAATTTTTTTTATGTTGGCGATGAAAAGCAATCAATTTACAGGTGGAGGGGAGGCGAGCCTCACCTTTTTGAAACGGTACGATTGAGGCTGCATCTGCTGAAAAGGAGCCTGCGGTTCAGCTACAGGCAAAATCCGGTGCTCCTTGGCTTTGTGAATACCATATTTCAAAATATTCAGAACCACCTGTGGCCTTCCTACAGGTATGAAGAACAGAAAATTCCTCCTGCGAGAGAGGGGACTGAACAGGGGTATTTCGCCGTAGTTGAATGTGCGAACAGGGAGAGCCTGCTTGATGAAATCGTACAGCAGATTCAAAATCTGAAGACCGAAGGAATAGAGCTGCATGATATAGCAGTATTGTGCAGGAAGAACAGTGAAATTGAAGAGTTAGAAAAGCACTTCATGGCATATCACATACCCTGCAGAACGGAAGGAAAGAGCAAGCTGCTGCGCGATTACAGCGTTATGGATGTCGTGAATATCATGAATCTCGCGGTGAGTCCTGAAGAATCGATCTATCTTGGCGGCTTTCTGCGTTCTCCCCTGGTGCGGTGGTCATACGATGAGCTGCACTCCATACAGGAGGAAGAGGGAAGTATATCCTTAGAGAAACTTGAAAGCTGCATGCCAGAGCTGTATGAGCACCTGGTGTCGCTTATACATGATGCGAGGTTCCTTTCTCCTGCGGATTTTATCAGAAGATGCTATGAAGAGCTGAACATGCTCGATGTGTACAGGGACAAAAGGGAAGTTTTGCTCAAACTGTTGGACCTCGCGTATACCTTTGAGAGCACCAGCGAATCAGCCTCGCTGTATGATTTCCTGCGCTATCTGAATGAAAATAAGGACTATCTCACCCTGCAACTGAGTGAGGAGCAGGGAGTACTGCTTTTAACAATACATGCATCAAAAGGACTTGAATTTCATACAGTCATTGTTCCGTTTTTGACCCAGCCCTTTAAGGTCAGGTTCGATGGGTCTCTCCTGTATCACAAGGATGCGCATGGGAAAATCACAACCTATTCAATTGCAAAGTCTCTGTACAGGGACTATTTTGCGAATATCGCTGGCATGGATGAGCTTAATTGCATCACTGATAGGAACTACAAAACAGATGAGCTGAATGCGCTCTATGTTGCGCTCACCAGAGCGCAGGAAAACCTGATAGTAATACCGCAAAAAAAGGGCGGAGGTCCGTCTTTAGGCGAGATTCTGATCTTATCGCTTGACCCGTCAGCGCAGGAGAGGAAAAATCTTTACAGATTGTGCTCTGGCAGACCGGTGCCCAGTTCACTCGGCATCACAGAGAAAACATCGAGGAAAAAAATAGTTGATCTTGAGGTTTCAGATATATGGAAAGGTGAAGATTACCTTTCTCCGGTACAGCGGGTTGAAGAAGGAACAGAGGTAGCGCCGAGCACAGACCTGCGATCACAAAGAACCGGGCTCCTGACGGGCCTTGTCTTTCACAGGGCGATGGATAGCATTACCCACCTTCCAATTGATGAGGTTGGGTTTGATAGAATACTGCGGTCAGCCCTTGCCTTTGAGGGCGTTCCCTATACTGAAGCAGAAAGGAAGCAGGCGCTCGAGGCGGCCCGTAAATCCCTTTATTATGCAATCACCGATAGAAGAATTGAAAAATTCTTCGGCTATCGCGCTTGGTCCGAAGCTCTTTTCCTCTCCAGGGATCAACCCAATTTTATTGGAAGGATAGACAGGGTCTTTGTAGACGATGGGGTGGAAGTGCTTGATTTCAAGACAAATCAGGTGTGGGGAAGACCTCATCTTGAGCAACTTATTTCCTTGTATCGTAATCAGGTAATATCCTATTGCCGGTCTCTGGCGAGCATATATCCCCACAGAAAAGTCAAAGGATTTCTCTATTTCACAGATGCAGATTATAAAAGTAGAATAGTACCAGTTTATTAATGGAGGGTGGTATGATAATTTCTGCTGTTCAATTCAGGACAGGGGACGCTGAAAACATAGAGGAGAAGGGCCTTTTTTTCATTGAGAAGGCATTAAAAGAAAAACCGGATTTCATTGTACTTCAGGAATTTTTCAATACAATCTATTTTCCCCAATATATGGATGACAAACATTTTTCTCTTGCTGCTCCAATTCCAGGAAAGCTCACCGATAAAGTCCTCAGGATCATAAAAGGTTCCGAGACCACGGTGATCGCGCCGATTTTTGAACGTTCGGGCAGTGAATATTACTGCTCTGCAGCAGTTCTGGATTCCAGAGACGGTTATCTTGGTACATACAGAAAGCTTCACATACCGTCTGTTGAGAGCATCTTTGAGACTTACTTCTTCAAGGAGGGGGATGTCGGTCACCGGGTATTCAAATTGAGACAGGTGAACATAGCGGTGATGCTCTGCTATGATCGACATTTTCCTGAGAGTGCCAGAATTTACGGCCTTAAGGATGCTGATGTGATCTTTGTCTGTAGCGCAACTCCCAAAGCCGCACGGAAGGTGTGGCTGATTGAGCTTCAGGCCCATGCATTTTCCAATGCCATTCCTGTTGCTTGTGCGAACAGGACAGGCACTGAAGATAAAATCGAATTCTTGGGGACCAGTGTTATCTGCGATCACAAAGGCGGTATAATAGCAAAGGCTGATGAAGATGAAGATGAAATAATTACCGCTGAGCTCAATGTCGATGAGGTGCGAAAGGCGAAAAAGGAGCTTTCCTTTTACAAGGACAGACGGCCTCAGCTCTATAAGAGCCTATCTGAGTGATTGATGAACCTTTTTACTGTGTCGGCTATCTGCTCTGAATGAAGACCGTACAGTGCCAGCAATTCCTCATAGGGGCCGTTGCTTGCATATTGGTCGTCTACGCCGATCATTTTCATGGAGCAGGGATGCTTTAAGGCGAGTACTTCAGCCACTGCACTGCCCAATCCACCTGTAAGATAATGTTCTTCCACTGTCACAATTTTACCGGTTTCCTTTGCCGCTTTCACAATGAGGTCGCTGTCAATTGGTTTGATGGTGTGGATGTTAATAAGGCGAGCATGAATTCCGTCTTTTTCGAGGAACCCGGCGGCAACCCAGGCCTTCGAGAGGACGGTTCCAGTCCCAATGATGGTGACATCACGTCCTTCCTTCATTAAAACGCCTTTTCCCAGTACGAACTGGTAATCTTCTTTGTAGAGCACAGGCATTTTTGGGCTGCCGATTTTCATATATACAGGGCCTACATGTGCAGCGATCGCATGAGTCGCCTTCTTGATTTCAACCGGGTCACCCGGGTTCACTACGGCAACACCAGGAATGGTACGGATAATTGCGGTATCTTCCAGAGACTGATGGGTTGGTCCGAGAGTTGAATAGGTCAACCCAGCACATCGACCGATGACTTTCACATTCTGCTGCATATAGCCCAGGTCATTTCTGAACATCTCAAAAGGCCTTGCGGTGACAAAAGGAGCTATAGCAACAACAAAAGGAATTTTTCCTGTGGTGGCAAGCCCTGAAGCAAAGCCAATGATTCCCTGTTCCATGATACCGAACTCCAGGTGACGGGAGGGGAATCTTTCTTTGAAGGGTGTGAGCCCAGAGCCACTTGAACTGTCGGCCGATATTGCAATTATATTCGAATTTCTTTCTCCGGCTTCGACGAGAGCCTCGCCAAAGGTTTTTCTCGGATCGCGTGTATCACTCATTGGCCAATCCTCCTTTCCAATTCGGCAAGGTCTTTTTCTGCAATCTGGAGTTCCTCTTCTTTCACCTTCCAGTAATGATATTCTGCCTTATCCTCTGCAAAAGAGAGGCCTTTTGATTTTATCGTGTTTGCAATAATGACCGAGGGTTTCCCCTTTTCAAAGGGAACCCTGCTGGCGTTTTCGACTATCTGTTGTAAATCGTGACCGTTTATTTCTCTTACGCTCCAGCCAAAGGATTCCCACCGTTTATCGAGGGGTTCGTAGTTCATTACATCAACGGTTCTGCCGCTGATTTGAAGGGTGTTTCTGTCAACAAAAAGGAGAAGATTGTCGAGCTTGTAGTGTGATGTTGCAGCAGCGGCTTCCCAGTTTGAGCCTTCTGCAAGCTCGCCGTCTCCCATGATTACATAGACTTTCGAGCCAATACCGTCCATTTTGAGTCCGAGCGCCATGCCTCCTGCAATGCTCAGACCGTGTCCGAGGGCACCGGTATTCGTTTCAATGCCTGGAAGTTCGTGCATGTTGGGATGACCGGGGAGTCTTGAGTTTAATGAGCCATACGTATCAAGGAGCGCTTTATCGAAAAATCCTCTATCTGCAAGAACCGCATAGAGGGCAAGGCATTTATGACCGGCCGAGAGCACAAGGCGGTCTCTTTCTCTCCACCCGGGATTTTTCGGATCCACTCTCATGATTTTAAAGTAGAGGCCTGCAAGGATCTCTGCAATAGATAGAGCGCCGCCCACATGACCTGCATTTCCGACTCTTATCATGCGGACAACATTTTTTCTGATCTTGAATGCTACTTTCTTGAGCTGTAGTTCTTCTTCCTCACTCAGTATGTACATATTTTAAGTCCCCTGTAACTTAAGTTCCTTGTAACTAAAGTTCCTGGTAACTTAAGTTACTTATAAGATTGAGAATCCACTGCTCTTCGATTATTTTTGGTGCTCTTTTGCATATTCATAAATACGCTGTATTTTTGGCTCTGATCTTCCCCCAGGGGTGTATTCAGAGTTCATCCAGATATTCACGAGTGTTTTAGCTAGTTCAGGACCTACAACCTGAGCTCCCATGGTCATGATGTTTGCATTGTTGCTTTTTCTCGAGCGTTCTGTGGAATAGGGATCTGCACAGAGAGCAGCATAGGCACCCGGTACTTTATTTGCTGAAATGCACATACCGATGCCTGTACCGCACAGAAGGATACCTCTGTCATGCTTGCCACTTGCCACAGCTTCAGCAACTTTAAATGCGACATTTGCATAAATTGGATCGTCACTTCCGTAATCCTCATATTCATACCCAAGGTCGGTGAGATGTTTTTCAATCACCTCTTTAAGGTGTGAAGCATTTGGATCTGATCCGATTGCAATTTTTTTCATCCTATAACTCCCCCCACGGATGTTATACAGGTATACAACATTAACAAATATTTAACGAATAATACAAGCAAAAGATGTCCTGGTCAAGAGGAATGTGCATCCTGGGTGTGCTATTAACGATTTCAGAGCCGAATGCTTTGTACTTACTAAAACAAGGTATTAGATTTCTTTTAAGGAGGATCAATGAAAGAGCCAGAACCTGTAGAGATACCCATTGATGGAGTGTTAGACCTGCATGCTTTTAATCCAGGAGAGGTAAAGAAGCTGATTCCTGTATACATAGAGGAGTGCCGTAAAAGGAACATCCTGCAGGTACGCATTATACACGGAAAGGGAAAGGGAATACTCAGGGAAAGTGTACACTCAATACTCAGCAGCATTGAGGAGGTGGAATCCTTTAGACTTGCTGGAGATGAGGCAGGAGGTTGGGGTGCAACGATTGTGGTGCTTAAAGCCCCACAAGGGAATACACAATATCCTTGATCACTCTTTCCTTCCCAAGACGCTCCAGAACCATATCAAGTTCGCTTGGTGACCCAGCGAGGAAGAATGTCCAAACATCCTCCTGCGAGTTTACCTGCTCGCAGGTAAGAAAGGAGTTTTCTCCTGCTACGTCACGGGGTTTGAGCTTCCTGCTTGTGAGAACGATGGCGGACTTCCTCAAGTGTTGTGATTCATAGGGTTTTTCCTCCAGTTCTATTACCTTGCTCAGACGTCTAACTTTTCGAACCATCTTGTCTTTCTCGTCCAGTGTACAGTTGAAGGTGAGCACCACGCTCCCATCCACATGAGCCCTTTCCTCAAATCCGTGCCCCACAACTGTGTCAATACTGATTCCTTCATTGCTGAATGCTGATGCAATGCTCGTGAGTGCACCTGCGCGGTCAACAACATGGGCCCTGAATACCCAGGTTTGTTTTTTGTGTGTACTCATGTTCTATGTCTCCTGTTTTGGGTGATCAACTGATGACTGGGACTGAAGGGGATGTACCTTTCCTGAAAGTATATCAATCGTCCAAGAAACGAGCGCTTCGGGCTCAAGAGACCCCTTCATAATTATAACTGGGGCTAGCCTGCCAACACTTCGTCGTAGAGACGTTATGAACTTTTTTCTCTCCATGAGCTCACCGCACAGCACAACCGCTTCGACGTCACATCCTGTAGCTACAAACATTCTCCCGACCTCTCCCGCAATTTGGTACATTGTTGTTTCAAAAAGCTTTTGTGCAGATCGGTCCCCTCTGTCGATCCTCTTTTCAATCTCTTGAAAAAAAGAAAGTTCATCGAGTTTAATAAATTCTTTCAGAAGTGTATTTGTTATATACTTCATGGACAAATATATACTTTTAAGTTGCAGACTGTCACCTGAGGGTTGCAATGAAAAAGACCTGTAATCTACCACCTCACCTCTTACGATTGCAGCGACTGTCCAGAGTCTATCCAGATGGGCAACGACGAGGTTAAGGTCCTCTGACGGACGCACCTCAGACTGTGCTGCTATTTTCAATGCTTCGTTCATACTCAATTTCGGAAACAGGCCTTTCAGATGGCTTTCTGAGTATTCTGCAAGACCTGGAGGTGTCTGAAAACTTTCTATCGAATATGAGTAAGAGAAAAATGCTGGAATCCGAAGAGAGGCGGCTAATTCTGCTGCACAGAGGAGACCCGCCCCCGGATTCTCCCTATTTTCAAAGCCGACTTCGCGCTTGACGTAAAATTTGCCATTCTGCAGTTCAGCAATCTGGTAGAGTATACCCCACGCACTCCGAGGAGACTTGTCCACCGGAATCTCGTCATAAGCCGGCATGTATCCGCCTGATGCCGCGATCCCATCTATTTTACCTGAATGTTCATACTCTGTGAGCCATTTAATAATAGTTTGAACAAGCTCCCTGAGGGAAGCTTTGTGATCAGAAGACGTTCTGGCTTGTAAAGGTCTTAGTGGAAACATGGTTTTTGAGATGGATTGATTGTTTTCAAATATCCGGGTGTGTACTGATTCGTAACCCGGTGTTATGGTAAGTACTCTATATACTTTTTGTGTTGATATACGAACCCTGGGTTTCTTTTTTTTCTCTGCCTGGAGCTTTCTCTGCGCATAGATACTGCAAAGGGCAATAGATTCGAGTCGTGTGCTCAGGCTATCTGCGCGGGAAAGTATGATATAGGGGACGGGAAAGCCTACCGTGATCCCTGCAATTGAAGCTTCACCATGCTTACACATGGCTGAGATTGTTTTGTAGAGGATGTTCGCCGCATCAATGCCAGGGCACACCAGAATATCCGCCTGGCCTGCGACCTCACGAGCCCCAGGAACATCAGGAAGACCCTTAATAGCAACGGATTCCGGGTCCGTAGCAAGGTCAAAGGAAAGGGGTCCGTACACTATGGCATCCTGCCATTGACGTTTGGATAGCCTTTCTCCTATCCATGTGGAGGGCAGAGAGGGTATCTGCTTTTCGTTTGCAGACAGTACTGCAACGCGAGGCCGAAGGATTCCCATCACCACCTGTGCCACATCAACTGCATTCTTGATCAGATCGACCATTCGTCCGAAGTTGCACACTGTTGTTACTCCTGCATCAGTGAGGATCAAGGGTCTTCCGCCGGCAATCGGGGAAGCATCAAAAATCGATGCAAGGCTTACCGTGGGACGTACGGCGAGGGAAAGCATGTGGCGGTTAATGATTGGAGTCGATATATTGCCTTTCAAAACGATATTCACAGCGCCTGATTTTATGAGATCAGTCGTTGCAGCTGCCATTTCGTCTTCGCTTTGCGCACCTACAACATCCTCTTCAGGGATTTCAATTCCCAGTTCATCAACAGCCTGTCTGATGCGGGTTTTTCGGCCCACGAGGACAATACGATCGATAATTCCATGGTCCCGTGCTGATTCTACAAGCTTCAGGTCTTCGATTCTATCACCCCCTGCAATGACCACTGTTGAGGAGGCCATTCTTCCCGCAATTTCAACAAGGTCTGCAACTGAAGGTATTCTTTCCTGCTTGTTACTTTTATTAATGCTTTGATTAGAATGCATGAGAGCTTACATCCTTTTTCATGATTTCCTTCATAGTTTAGACAGAGGTATTTTTCCAGAGAATACCTTCAACTGAATTATTTATATCACTCCATGTTATTTTTGTAAAGGGCCGACCACTGATTGCAGTATCCTGTGAGAAGATATTTTGTTTTTGTTTGGAGGACAGGCGTTATATTATACACGAGGTAATTGTATACCTTTTATATCAATAAAAATATTACCTGTTTGAATATGAAAGATGAAATTAAAAAAGCTGTAATCGAAATGGGGGACCTGCTCGTCGGTGCACGGATAGACAAAATCTGGCAGCTGGATACCTATACATTCCTGTTTTCCTTGTACAGTCTTGGAAGAACCTTTTATCTGGTTCTGTCGGTTCGGAAAAGTTCGAGAAGGTTCCATCTTGTCTTTGAAAAGATATACAGAGGATATTTTCTTTCTACTACCACGACGAACCTTTTAAAGAAATATCTTACAGGCGGGAGAGTAACGGGAATAGTTATAGATAGAGAAGTGGTAGAGATTCGTATATCTCAGTTGAAACACTACAGGCTAACCACTGATTTCCATACTCTGAACGTCGCCCTTTTTGATGACAGGGAGAAACTACTGTACGCTCTCCACAGGAGAGGTTCTCTGAGCACAGTGGTCATCACCCCTGACTCCATTGTGCTGTCTGAAAAGAAAATAAAGGCCTTCCCTGCACTGCCAATCTCGGATGCGCTCGCTCAGGAATTTTTAATGGAGAGGGAGCATGCGCTGAAAAAAGATATTTTACGGGTGCTGAGGTCTGAAGAGAAGAAACTGCTGAAGCTCGAGCTCAAACTTACCTTCGAGAAAGAAGAAATAGGGCAAAAAGAAAGATACAGGAACATTGGAGAGATAATCAAGTATAATCTATCGGTGATTCCAAAGGGGGTCCGCTTCGCTTCAGTGAGAGATTTCAGTGGTGGGGAGGTCTTGGTGGAGCTTGACCCGGTCTTGAGCCCAAAAGAGAACATGGAGGCCTATTTTCAAAAATACAGGAAGTTGAAAAAAAGGGAGAAAGTGATTGATGCAAACGTAAGCGCTCAAAAAAAGAAGCTTGCCGTCATTCATAGATTGATGGGTTTAGCTCAGGAAGAAGGGCGCCTCAGTTTGCAATCATCGCCTGAGAATTTATTCAAATATATCGATATATCCCTCATGGGGAAGAGGTTTTTACTGAAGTTGGACCATTTGCGACGCAAATCCCTTGAGCCGGGTAAAAAAAGAGATAGTAGAAAGGGAAGATATCTTCAGTTTACCTCTCGAAGCGGTAAAAGAATACTCGTAGGAAGGAGCGCTGAAGAGAATGAAGAGATTTCTCTGAGAGTAGCGAGAGGAAACGATCTATGGTTTCATGCAGAATCTGTCCCCGGGAGCCATGTGATACTGCAGTACGAAGGAGATGGCCAGTTCCTCGAGAAAGACATCAATGATGCAGCACAGCTTGCACTTTACTTCAGTAAAATGAGAAGAGAGGAGAAAGGAAACATTCAGTACACACGGTGCAAATATTTAAGAAAACCAACCCACACGGCGCCTGGGATGGTTACCTTTTATAACGAGAAGACGAAGTGGACAACTCTTGATCAGCAGATACTCAGCGAGCTTCTAAGGCCCCAATAATAGCTTGACGTGAATAATCCAGCGAGAGTACTATAACCCTACAATATCAGAAAATGGAGAACACGATGAAGAAGGTCGCTCTTGCATTCTCAGGTGGACTTGACACTTCCTTCTGCGCAGTGTATTTAAAGGAAGAGCTGGGATATGATGTGATTTCTGTCACCGTTGATACCGGCGGGTTTTCGAAGGAGGAGCTCATTAGAATTGAGCAAAGGGCGAAAGAGCTAGGTGTGTATAAGCACTATACTGTGGATGGACGAGACTTCGTGTATGAGAAGTTCATTTCTTATATCATTAAAGGAAATGCCCTGCGAGGGAATACCTATCCTCTTTCAGTCGGTGCGGAGCGTGTCGCGCAGGCAATTGAAGTGTGCAGAATAGCGCTCAAAGAGGCTGCAGAAGCAGTCGCTCATGGGTCTACCGGTGCAGGTAATGATCAGATACGGTTCGATGTTGCCTTCAGTGTTCTCCTTCCTGAACACAGGATTATCACCCCAATAAGAAGCCTTGGATGGAGCAGGAGTGATGAGGCTCAGTGGCTGAAGAGCAAAGGATTTCCAGTTGAGCTCGGCGTAAAGGATTATTCGATCAATGAGGGATTATGGGGAACAACCATCGGAGGGAAAGAAACCCATGACTCCTGGGATTTTCCACCGGAGAGTGTGTTCAGGGGAACGGCACCGTTGGAAAAAACCCCCGATGATCCGAAGTACATTACAGTGGAATTCAAAGAAGGCCTGCCCGTTTCACTTGATGGAAAAAACATGAAGGGGATAGAGCTTGTAAGCGTACTCAATCGCCAGGCAGGTGACCATGGAATCGGAAGGGGAGTGCACCTTGGAGACACGATCCTCGGTATAAAGGGGAGGATTGTGTTTGAAGCCCCTGCGCCAATTATTTTAGTTACTGCCCACAGGGAGCTCGAGAAGCTCGTGCTTTCAAAAAACCAGCGGTTCTGGAAGGACCATCTAGGACAGGTCTACGGTAATATGCTTCATGAGGGGCTGTATTTTGATCCCTTGATGAGAGACATAGAGGCCATGATCGACTCATCGCAGTCCCGGGTGAGCGGTTTTGCTAAAATAAAAATGCACAAGGGAAACTTTTTGGTGCAGGGCATAAAAAGTAAACACTCCTTGATGAAATCCGACCTTGCGACCTACGGCGAGGTGCAAAAACTCTGGGACAGCAGGGATGCCGAGGGGTTCTGCAAAATCTATGGTATTTCCAGTAAGTTATACAGCATTGTGAACAGGGAGAAATGGCTTTAGAGGAGCCTGATGCAATGGCAGGTACAGAGTTAATACGGGTTGATAAACTGGCATCCGTTACTGTGAATCTCAAGCTCGAGAAAGAGATTTCAGTATCAGCGCACATCGAGCCAAAGGCAGGGAATGTCTGCATCGTACGGGCCCTCGAAGAAAAACGGGTGTATGACAGGCTCGAGCTTGTAACCGGAAGGATGGCAAAAATATCGAAAGGGGATATTATTGCCGGGGTACTTGGCCAGAGGCGTGCCCTTCAGGGGTTTGCGGGTGTGGTACCTGAAAAGATTAAAAAGGGGGACGTTCTCCATGTGCTAAACCTTGGGGGAATAATCGGGAAAGCAATCTCATTTAACCGGGATTATGGACAACCCCTCAAGGTTGAGGTTCTGGGAACGGCGGTAAAGGATGGGAAGGTTCTCAACATAAAGGACGGTGCGAAGAAAACTGCCTCGCATCTGAGCAGCCCGGTGCCCTTGGTGGTCGTGTGTGGCACTTCGATGAACAGTGGAAAAACCGAGGCCCTGTCAAGAATCATTCAGGTACTTGCATGGAGGGGGAAGAAGGTTTGTGCAGGAAAGGTCACAGGAATTTCAGCATTGAAGGATGTATTAAACATGGAAGATCATGGTGCCGTGAAAGCCCTCTCATTCATTGATTTTGGCTATCCATCTACAGTAGGCTTGAAGGCTGTTCCATTTATTGCAAAGGGAATCCTCAATGAGCTTGCTCAATACCATCCCGAAGTCATAATGCTCGAGCTCGGTGACGGCCTGCTTGGGGAATACGGTGTAATGGATTTTTACAGGGATGAAGAATTACTTGAGAGTATAAGCTGCAATATTGCGTGTGCCATCGATCCTGTGGGAGCCTGGGGTATGAAGGAAATTCTGGAGGGGTCTCACATACCGATTCACCTCGTGTCAGGTCCGGTAACCGACAACACGGTTGGATTGGATTTTGTGAAAAAATCTCTCGGACTTGAAGGATTGAACGCTCTCTATCAGCAGGAGGAGCTTGGGATATTTGTTGAAAAGATGATAGGAGGCGCCTAGCGGGAAGGGGTAGGTATGCTGTTCAAATCAAAAAAGCGAATCAATGTCGGAATAATAGGAGGGGCGGGATACGGGGGCACAGACTCA
>Ga0209636_10003256_pt1 | contig 16540 bp, 15 predicted proteins | sample DeeMarSWOR152_54_FD_187464 | JGI IMG/M metagenome (GOLD analysis project Ga0209636, IMG submission 187464) | Marine sediment microbial communities from White Oak River estuary, North Carolina - WOR-1-52-54 (SPAdes) (version 2) | ecosystem: Environmental > Aquatic > Marine > Intertidal zone >...
GGAAGGAATGCATCTCCTCTCGGAATGTTCATTATATCAAATCCTATAGATTTATAGAATAGGATTTTATTAGTACTATATAAATCTTAGTGTAGATCAACCTCTTTCAATGCATCACATTCATTTAACGAAATTTAATTTCCCATGCTATGGATATTGTAACGTCAAAGGAGCTTTTTCCCAGATTGTCCGGACATCATCCTGGATAGGGCAGGGCGCATTGAAACCTTTCTCAGAAATCTACAGGAATGATATCATGCAGGAGACCTTGAGGTTGGCGATCGAAAATATTGAGCAGTGTAAAGATTGCGATATTCGCTATCTTTGTGGAGGTGCGTGCAGAGGGTTTGCTTATATGTATGCCGGGTCGATCTATGTTCCAGATCCATTCGATTGTGAAAAGAATAAAATGACAGCTCAGAAAATCTTGGAAAATGTGAAGAGAATACTCAAAGACTCTTGCAGGGACTGTTGGCATCCACCAGAGAACTAGGATAAGCTCACACGTGTTCTCAAGGTAGGGTATCAACAGGAAGAAAGATGGGAATCAACAACCCTGAAAAACCTTTATAAACTAGATGATCAAAAAGACCTATGCCAGAAGAAGAAGCACATGAAAAGTGGCGCGCAGATCCTTTAGCAGGAGTATTCTTTGGACTGATCTTGATTGTTGCTGCTGGTGTATACTTTTTCAGACATCAAATCCCTGCAGAGCCATGGTGGAGTTGGGTCATTGCTGGTATCGGCTGTGTCTTTCTCTTGGAAGCTGTAGTCCGATCTGTTAAGGCAGAGTACAAGAGACCCAGTCTCGGAAGAGCGGTCTGGGGTATCATTTTCATCGCAGTTGGCATGGGATTCGTCTACGGGTTCAAAGATTTTTGGCCTATGACTATCATTGCCATTGGTATTGTCCTCTTATTGTACTATATACGCCGATTTTATACCGGACTCGGAGGGAGGCTCATGAACTGATGATTATGGCATGACATACATCCTTAACCACAGCAACGGTTCCAATCAAGTTCTCTTGCCAGTAAAATGTTATTTTCCCCCCAGGACCAGATAGACATAAGTGCAGGATACACATCTTCATATCCTGCCTATGTTCAATAAATTTATGGGACAAAAAAAGAAAGACAGATTTTTATTTGCAATGGTCAAAGAAGTGGAGACAGAAATTCCACCTTCTATGAAAGAAAGATCAGAATTTCTCTTCAGTCTTGCTAACTTTTTGTGTCTCACACAGAGTTTAGATTTCTGTTATTAATTTTCTCATTCTTTTCTGTATCATTTCCATCTACTGTCACGCCGGGGACACCGTACCCTGCAGCTCTCTCAGAGATATTGTGAACCTTCATGGCAATGGACTGCCTCGTCCCCATGGCGTACAAATTGTTCTCGCACACAAAAATCACTGGTAAATCCCAGACTGCAGCCATGTTTACCCCCTCGTGAAAGGTACCCTGATTAGACGCGCCATCGCCAAAGAAGCAAGCTGCCACCCTTTCCGGATATTTCAGTTTACAGGATAACCCTGCACCCACTGCAATGGGGATAGCGCCTCCCACAACGGCATTGGCCCCTAACATGTTAATACTTTTGTCCGTAATGTGCATGGAACCTCCCTTTCCCTTGCAGTATCCTGTTCGTTTCCCAAATAACTCTGCCATCATCCTCTTTAACGAGGCGCCCTTGGCAATACAGTGGCCGTGTCCTCTGTGCGTTGAGGTAATAAAATCATTGACGTCCAAAGCTGCGCACACACCGACAGCTACTGCTTCCTCTCCAATGTATAAATGCATGGTACCAGGTATGAGGTTCTGGGTAAACAGATCATACACTTTTTCTTCGAACCGTCTGATTTCCAGCATTTTCTTGTACATTTCAATGTCTTCCACTTAATCACCTGCTATGATCATCATTCATGCAGTCCCTCTCTGATAAAGGCTTCATCTTGGGTATGATTAAGATGATAACTATATCATGAATTAAGGTGTTGGTGAACCATCACAAAGTTTCGTAAGTTGAGAGAGCTTTTTTTATATGTTTCCCATCTGCCCACTGAGTGTCATTCTTGTTCACTTTTGTGCGAGCTTAATATCTTCAACTTTTACTGTTTTTCTTCCAGCATGTTCTGAGAGTATAATAGCTTCTCGTGCGATTTCAACAGCTACATCCTCAAGGTGAGATGCAAGCTCTTTGGCAGCGCCTTTAGATACTCTGTAGGCGCCCGCTTTTCGAATCAACTTTTCTACAGATAATAGGGGTAATGGCATGTTGACACCTCCTTTTATGTGGATGTGCACCTATTGCCAAGCAACTTTATAAATGTTACATCTCTTAGAACCTTTTCCGTTCTGTTAGCGGGAATATGGTTGATATCGCATTGAACGAACTCACAGTTGTTACACGTAACAATTTTTGGAGGGGGCACAAGAGTCACCATATAGAACTCTTGTCAAAAGATATGCGAACTTCTTTAACAAAAAGGGGGGAAATGTGACACTTCTTTCACATAGAGGAAATTCTCTTTGTTTTATAGAAATAAACAAAAAACAGGGAGGGCAGGAGGTATTTACAAGCAGATTTTTATAATAACATTGAATACTCGAATCAGGGACCTTCTAAACTATGATCTCATTGAGCACCACATGACAAGGGAAGAAGTGTGCAGGAAATGGTATGAATTAACAGAAAAAGGGAAAAGATTGTAAGAATCCTAATGAATTAATAGAAGTAGTTGAGATTGTCATTTGATATGAAGATAATCAGTAATCAATCCGAATATGTTCTCATTTAATTAGATTGGGAGGATTTCTCACCCGAATTCGTTCACTCAAAATTGAACAGATCTAACCGCAACCTTTATCATGTATACTGTCATGCTCTTCATGGTGGTAATACCGCCATCCAACAGAAGCACATATAAAAGCAATTACTGATGATTCACAAAGAGCTGCCTGATAATCAATATGCATAACTAAACCTGTACTACGGTGAGCTCATGAAAATAGGAATGATCCAAAATGTCACGTTAAACGATCACAGATCAGTAAATCCCCATAATGTGGCTTGTGAACTTGAGAGAAGAAGAATTACAGTTGATATGATCCTTCAAAAAACAGATGAGGACCTGCAGTACAAAAATCGGCCATACAATCTCATACAGATCCCCGGAGAAACCTATTCTGTACCAGGCCAAATAAGGTTTGTGACTGCGTCGTTCACACCCCTAAAAAAGGGATCTTACCACATAATACATGGGAGAAATCCATTTTCCTCTATTTTTTCTGCTACAATTTTGAAGAAAATGGGAGCAATCACCTCAAAAATCGTATATGATATGAGAGGGCTCTGGATAGATTTTGGTGTACTATCAGGTAAGATTTCACCACACCTTCTACACGTGCTCAAGAAAACAGAGAATTACCTCATCAAGAGGTGCGACCACATAATAGCGCTTTCTCCAGTTTTAAAGGACGAGCTCTGCTCTCGAGGGTTAGACAAGGAAAAAATATCAGTAATTTTTGGAGGCGGTGTTGACATTGAAAAAGTGGAATCAGTAACCCCAGCCAAAAAAGATAAAGATACCACAGTCATTGGTTATGTGGGATCAATCAGTGTTTCCAGACAGTCAGATAAAATCATAGAAGCTTTCAAAAAAATAAAGAGGAAAGACATTCGCCTGGTAATGGTTGGGCCTGTGGGAGAACCTCATATCTTTAGAGAACTTACATCAAATTGCAAAAACATTGTATTAACAGGATATTTACCTCAGGAAAAAGCGTTCCACTTCTTGAAATCCTTTGATATAGTACTTTCGTACCATGAGGTGGACCATCCAGCGTATAATGTTGCTGTTCCAGTGAAAGTATTTGAATACATGGCTTCGGGGATTCCCATTGTTGTCACCAATCATCAAATGTATAAAAACGTTCTCGAAGATGGAAAAACAGCTATACTCACGGGACAGAATCCAGAAGAATTTGCAGAAGGTATAGTATACCTGCTTGAAAACCCCCGTATGGCAGAAAAGATTTCGGCAAGAGCAAGATCTGAAGTGGAGAAATACTCTATAAAGAATGTGGTTGACCAGCTGGAATCTGTTTATCTGAACCTTCTGGAATGATGCTGCATTTTTTGTATTGAGGGTTGCGGGAGTGCTCATACATAGCTATGGCGCCAATAGCAGGATATCGTGCAAACTCTATGTGGCACACTTTCATAGAGGGGTACTGACGAAGAGTCTTAAAAGTCTTGTGGGAACAAGTTTCTGAGATTTTCTAGGGTGTTCCCCTTCTGGATTCTTTTTAAGTGGTTTGGGGATTTCTCAAAATGCGGCAGAGTCTGAGGCTCTGGTTTTTCATGAAAGAGAAAAGCAGGCACAAATCAGTGATAACTCAATTCATTTTTTCATAGTATAACGATGGTCACAGTAGTTGTCACCCTCCACCAATGTTTTTGTTCTTTGAAATTCAATATCAGGATTGAACCCTTCTACAATGTAAGGATCTTCACTGCAGTTGAAGGGAAAGCCGTACTCTTCTCTCTTAATTTCTCTGTAAGTTTCTGCTATAGGACAGTACGTACAGTAGATTTGCACTCCATTATCAATTTCTTCTACAGTAAATTCTGCACCGTGGTTGCGGAAAGGCTCCCACAAAATGCGTACGAGATCCTTTATTGTGTTACTTTCTTCGCGTTCTGCAACTGAAGCCCACATCGTGCGGGTTCGTTCAGCAATTAACTCTTGGGCTGCATCGGTTGCTTCTGGGCCAAATTTTTCCTCTCTGACAAGGTAGATACATATCATACATATCGTATATGTAGATGCATATTTGGGCACATTGGGTATCACTTCTTCCTTAGGCCGATCAAAACTTCAGAAGTTGTGAACGTCACCCTTTTCAAAGCGTCGTAGATTTGAGATAATGGGCTTTGAGGCGTGGATGGAGGTTTCCCTCCTGATCCATATAGCACAAGAGACAGCGCAATTTTTTGACAGTAGAAGAGGCTCTTACTGATTTGCTGGGCAGTGACAGGAAAATCTCAATCCAAATGGATGTCCTATTTCCCACTTCTCTTATTTGCAGGCTGGGGCTTCCTGGTAGAGTATTCTGCCACATTGAATGGGCTGTGTGATTATAACCAGAGTCTTTTCATGATAGACGGAGTTTTACCTGTAATGAAGCTCGTCTTTATTATTCTTTGTGGGCTGCTTTTACGGGGTGCAGACATTATGGTATTCCGTTTAATCAGAAAGAAAAGCTGGCATTGGAGTCTTCTGACCAAAGCAATTGCCTATAACTGTATTTTTGTATCTTTATTCGTGATACTCTTATGCTCATTCTGTTTCTGACTAACTAACCTAGTGCACCTGGCCCTTCATTTCCTTTTAGTTCCCTCTTCAGTATATCTCCTTTTGCAGGTTATTGTACAGATAATTCACCTGGTCTCTTCTGCCTTCCAGACATGACTGATAGACCCCTGCGTTTTTTTGAATCCTACACGTCGATAAAGATTTATTGCACGATAGTTATCAATGTCTACCTCCAATATCATGGTTTTCATTCCATTCTTAGCTGCTCTTTTCATGCTTGCCAGCATGAGTGCTTTTCCCAACCCTCTCCTTCTGAAATCTGGATGTATCCCAATCCCATTTATGAATCCCCCTTCTTTAATGAATATAATGATAATGAACCCCACAATTTGCTCACCGTAATACAAAAGAAGGGATGCATCTTCCTCAATGCGTTCTGACCTGCTAAAGAACACCTCGAAGTTGCCCCTCCTCTGTTCATCTGTCTGGTCCAGGAACCTGCTGTCACCGCTTGCCATGAACGTCTCGTAATAGCATCCATAGATCTCGTCGTTGGAGACTGCAACCAATGGTCTGAGAGTAAATCCCTGGGGGAGCAGCCCCTCCCCAGACTCTAGTGTGGTGAGGTCTGCTACCATGTACGCCCATTTGCCCCCTTGTGCCATGCCATGTGATTCATACCACGTTCTGTACTTCTCGTATCGGGGCTGCATGTCATCTGTCATTCCCATGAGGAAGATTTCCAGTCTTTTTCGTCCCTGTTTTCTCGTGTATTCAATGCTCTTCTTGATGAGGGCTGATGCTACTTCATCTTCGTCGAAATCGGGATGGACGACAGGGTTCCAGCTGTCAATATACATCATGTCTGTACTCACTTCCCATAAACACAGCCAGCCCACCAACCTCCCTCCTGAGTGTGCTGTGAGAATGACACTTTTTCCATAGTCCCAGATCTCCTGCAGGTATCCTTCTACTTTCTTCATTGTCCTGTCCTCGCTTCTGGACTCAGGTGCAGCCTGCAGTGCATTAAATGTAAAGGAGGCCAGTTCTTTCGTGTCGAGGTTACTGCAGTTTTGAATCCGTGTTTGTATCTCCATAGAATTCTCTCTCCAGCATAGTTATTTTAATTTGGCATCACAGTGCATGTCTTTAAATGTTGGTATACAGGTATGTATTGTTAATCGAATATAATGGTAATTCTGTTTTATTATACAATCTTCCTATTTTAGCCAGGGAAGAAAGTAGGTAAATCACTTTAGAAAACATTATTTGGATGTCCAACAAGAATATAACCAGAATGACATAGAATCTGAACCAAACAGGAGCATACAAAGGATATGGTGCAGATATTAAAAAGTCAAAAGTACCTCAATCGTCTCATTACCGTCAATAAATACACGAAACCCAGTTCCCTTTATGTATTACTTACTCTCTTGCTGAATTCCCATTCCCATTCTATAATTGATTATACCGAAAAGATTGAGTTCTATTTGGAAAGCGTTTCAGCGATAGTTTGCGCCCAGTCTTCAGCTTTCTCCAGCTCTCCCTCTTTCAGATGCATCTCGTTCGTCTTGCCGTCTACGTAGGCGATCAATGGAGCTGTGATCAGTCTGAACCCCAGACCTTTAAGCTTGCCTTCTATGCCCTTAACCGCGCTCCCACTGAACCTTGATTGCACTTGCGTGTCAAAAGCCGCGGCAAGCTTTCCTGAAAACTCTTTGCTGGGCAACCTTTTGAGAAAGTTAATTATCCCGCTCGATGCCCTGAAATACATCGTAGGTGCACCAGCAATCAGACAATCATAGTTCTTCACAATGGTTGTATCAACATCTGCGACATAAAAAGAGTCAACCTGTATTCCTTTATCCCTCAACACTCCACTAATCGTTTCTGCAACTTTCGCCGTCAACTTCATGGGAGGAACAGTGTCATAAACAACGAGAACCTTCATTTGTTTCTTTACACGCTGCATAGATATTTTACTTTGGCAAAATATATAAACCTTTCTAACAGAGGCCCCTGTATCTGTGCTGTAAGATGAGGCAGAAATGTAAATGCTAGAGCATTCTTTGCAGGCATTTTTATGCTCGGTGCTGAGCTTGAGGGTCTTCTCCTTGCAATGATGGGATGGTATACTAATGAAGTGAAAGGATGCTGCAGGTGAGCTGAACAATTTAGTGATGCTCCCGATCCTTTCAAATCTGTGGTAAAAGATAGATATTCTTGAAAAGAAGGGAGAATTTATAATTTTTAGAAATTGAGAGTTTGATAAGATATTCATCTCTTGAAAAAAAGAAAGAGAAGAAATATTTATTACGGCTACTCAGTACAGTTAAATCCAGGCTTTTCACCTGATCAATCTATAGTGTCAGCTCCATGGTCTATCACCTGGGCACTGTTGTTCTATCCCTGTAGGGGGAAGACCCAGAATTGGTTTTTCCCAATTCATTATATCACCTCCCCTCTGTGCCCTGCTCAGGTAACTTAAGCATTGCGCATGTGGAAAATGCTACTTTTGTGGACTCTCTAGACAGGTTTGACAACCCCCAGATATTCGCTTTTAGGAGAAGAAAAGCACTCTACCTAATCATGGGTTCGTGGTCTCCTGATGGTAGAAAGATTGCCTTCACATCTTAAAGAAACGGTAACTATGATGTGTACATCATGAATGCAGATGGCTCTCTTGTACAGCAGTTAACCAAAATAAGGAAGAGAATAAAGAACAAAAACAAATGGAGATTATATCTTTAAGGGCATTCAAGCAGATTGTTATTTTCCCACTGCCATTTTTGAAGGCAACTCTTTATTTGTAATCATTCTCTTGAACCACTAACGAATTTCCACAGAGAGACGAGATTGTCTGGTAGCTACCACAGGAGTATACTCACTGTACACGTCAAAGTATGCACATTCAAAAGGATCACCACACTCTAATTTACCAGTCCTTCTGTAATTATGTGCCATACATCCTCCCTGACAGACCTTTATGTGCCTGCATCCTTTACACATTTCACTCTCAGAAGCATTAATACATCGTATCTTACATAAAAGTTCAGAATTATCCCATATTTCAGTGATTGAATCCTTTCGTATGTTCCCTAATGATATTTCATAAGGAAATGGGGAACAAAGGGTAATAGCTCCATTGCTCCTAATGGTGAGACTACTCATTCCTGTACCACAGTTTATTCGCTGCGGGACATAAGGAAGTTCATTCTTTACACCTTCAGTAGATTCGTATTCTTTCAACTGTTTTAAAACCTTTTTATACTCTTCAGGTGTTATTATAAAGTCTGGTTCTTCTAATCTCCCCGTGTATGAAACAGGCCAGATGCTGTAGTCAGTAATTTCCCACTTTCTGAAAAGGTTCAACAAATCATCAAACTCGTCAAGGATCCCCTTGTGAAGACAAACATTGACTCTTACTGGTATTTCAGCTTCTTTTAGTATTTCAATGGCTTTTGCCGTTTTTTCAAAACTTTTTGGAATACCCCTGAAGGAATCGTTCGTTTCAGGTGTAGCACCATCTATGCTTATGGCTACAGAAAGAATAGAAAGCTCTTTAAATCTTTTTGCAACCTCTTTGGTGATTAATGTACCATTGGTAAAAATGATGCACGACATGGGTTTTGATCTTATATACTCGATTATATCAAAAATGTGAGGATGCAGTAAGGGTTCGCCACCAGAAAGCACCATGTTCAAGACCCCTATATCCGCGAAGGTGTCTACCATTTTTTTTATTTCTTCAAAGGTCAATTCATCATCTCTTCTTGTCCCTGAGTCGTTGTAGCAGTGCTTGCAGCGTAAATTGCATCTGTTCGTGACATCAAAAATGATACTTATTATTCTCCTGAACAGGGTTACTTCATGTGGTTCAGACCGAGGTGGATGTAAAGGAGAAGGTATAAAGGAAATCATTTCATTCTCTTCCATTGTTTTTATGAGGGGTAAAAGGTCTTTCTCTACCTTTTCAGGTGCCTCACCAGACATACGAGATAACTCAACAATGATTTCTTGTAATAGTTTATCCCCTCTGCATCTTTTTGCAAATTCATAAGTACCAGTATTGGGGTACGCTTTAACTCTGGTGGCAGTATTGTAGAGTATGATGTCATCTCCTTCTTCAGTGATAATCTTGGATACGGAAAGCTCCTTTGAGAGGACAGGATACATCTTTAACTTCATGTCTATGTGGTTCACCTCTTTTTTGACTATGAGTAAAATATAAACTTATGCATTCAGAGGGTTGTCTCTTTTTTGGATGTCAATGTTACACGTGTAACATGTCAGAAATTTCAAGAGGGATTTTCTAAGTCTAGCGTGAAGACAGCTTCTAAAGAGACTCCTTTCAGTTACTATGCAAAGGCTTTTAACCAGTAAGGTAAAGAATGGAAATGCCTTGGTAATGTAGTAATTTCCAAAGGTGATCTCACTGATACATCTAAAATCTTGGAAAGAAAAAGCAAAAAAGTTGAAAACTGAAATATACGCTCTTTACCTGGCTTACAGGGACCCACGAGTTCCTTGGTATGCAAAAGCCTTCATAGCAGCAATTGTGGGGTATGCTCTGTGTCCTCTCGATTTAATTCCAGATTTTATACCAGTTCTCGGATATGTTGATGATATAATTCTTATACCTGCAGGAATTACCTTCGCAATAAAGATGATTCCACAAGACGTTTTAGAAGAATGTAGAGAAAGGGCACAGTCTGAACCTCTTAGCAAAAGAACCCACTGGGCTGCAGTAATTCTCATTGTTTTAATCTGGCTGCTGGCTATCTACGTGACCGTAAGGGTTATCTGGGTACATTTCATGAAAGAGTGAGGGAGAGACCACTATAAGAGCTAACGTTAAATAACTATCCTGCTCTAAAGTAATTTGTAATACTTATGTGGAAAAAGCACCCCATTGCCCTTTTTGTCAACGTATTTACAGTGGATGCTCTCAAAACGAAGATAAAGAACATACCTGATGGGGTTGAATGTGATGCCCGAAATTTAATCTCTTTAAATCAGAAATGAGACATAATTAATAACCAATTTTGTTACACGTGTAACAGAATGGGAGAACCAAAAGATTGACATCTAAAGCCGACCGATACTAATCATAATGGCAAATCAATCCACACATAAATTTCGAAGAAAAGAGTTCAAATTGTTACGCCCCATCTCGTCAAGGGGTTGTGTGCCTTCTTATCAGAAGAATCACAAGGAAAATACCAAGACCCCATATGAGAAATGTTGTGAAATATATGAAGTGTCTTTGTAGTGAACTGAGGACAGCATTCGATAAGAGATAAATTGATACCGTAGTTGGCAAAATCGAGAATCACCAAGGCTTGACTACATCCTTTGACTATAAATGCATGTAATCAAAAAAATGATACTAAAAAAGATGGTATTCAGTATCCAGAAGGAGGAATCGCTGAGGGCAGCAGGACCAGAAGCGTCTAGGCAGCTGAGAATCGCTCCATTACCGAGAAAAGATGATTTAGTAGATGTGGGGGATCAACCTCTCGCTATTTTGCACATAGTCTCTGTATTCATCCCCAAATTCTTCAAAAAGCATTCTTTCCTCAATTTCTATTCTGTAGAGAACGCAGGGAATGAGACCGAGCATGATGAGGAAGCCACAGAGACTCGAAAAAAGCAGGGGGATGGCAGGGGTATAGACAAGCACGGCGAGATAAATTGGGTGCCGTACATGCTCATAAATGCCATATTTGATGAGTTTGGTTCTTCGGCCAGTTCTCAGAACGTATGTATAATATTTTCCTAGAGTTCTCTTGGCCGTAATGCGGAGGGCAAGACCAGTAATGAAGAGACCTAACCCAACAGTCACAAAACCCAACCGATAATTGGTTTCTTGAATCTGCACAAAATCCCGGAAGGTAATAATCAATGAGGAAAAGAAGATCATTGACGCCGGAATGATGAAATACCAATCGGTTTTCATTATCTTAGCCATCTATTTGTGTCCTCATGATTATATAAAATCCTTCCGCATAATTGAGGTTGTCACATAGTGGGCTTTTGTTACACGTGTAACATTGGGTGAATTTATCTTTATTGTTTGCATTCAATCAACAAAAAGATAATTTATGAACTCAGAGAGGTTCCATCCCCCGAACCCTTGACAACATCGCATAATTCCAGGAAGCTGTGGTCCTCCCCGTGGTCCAGAAAGATATAATAAGAAACACTCTCACAGAGAGAATCGTATACTCAAGCCACAGAGGGAATTAATAACTTATAAAAAAGAAAACAGAATGAATCATCCAGACGGCCTGGACCGAACCCTGGCATTGATTTTTTTTCCTTTTCATTTTATATCTGCTTCTCAAGCTCCTATCCTGTTGCTGGTCAGGCACTTTATCTATTGAATTTCACCCATTACAAAGGATACTCCAGATAGTGCGACTTTCACTTGTTCACTATTCTTTGTGTAGTACTGCTCTTTCCAGTGTTCACCATCTGTTGTATTGAGGATAACACCTCCACCTTTGACTCCCCTCTCGTTCGTTCCTACTGCCCAGGCAGTTTTTTCATCAACAGCACTCACATCGAGAAGAAAGTTGCCCCTACTCGGATTGTCTTGGTGTTTCCAGTGTTGACCATCCAGCGTGTGATAGATCTCATCATGATCCTCCACTACCCAGCCTGTTAGGTTGCCAGCACCTTTATTTTTGAGAATTATGACCGCATTTGCATCGCGAGGCCCATGTTCAGGTGTCTGATCTATCCAGAAATTGCCGCCATTTTCTGTATAGAGGATGTAACTTTTTACCCTTCCTACTACCCAGGCAGTAGTGTAATTAAGAGCGCTCACTCCAAGTAGAGCAACATTGGGCACTCCACCATCGCCCTCCTTCTGACTCTTATGGCCTACCCTCTCCCAGTGTTCACCACCATTATTAGTACGGAGAATAGTACCATATTTTTGATCAGTATCTCCTGTTACCCAAACAGTATTGGCATCGACAGCATGCACTCCCTGCAAAAGAACATCAGGAATAGGAGGGCTCTTCTGCGGTATCCAGTGTTTACCATCTGTTGTATGGAGGATAACACCGTGGTCTCCCACAACCCAGGCAGTTTTTTCATCAACAGCACTTACCCCATTGAACCCACCAGGGTATTTTCCTGGAACTTCTTGGTTTTCCCAGTGTTTGCCACCATTTTTTGTGTGGAGTATGATGCTATATGGATGTGTATCGGCCCCTACTGTCCAGCCATGTTTGTCATCAACAAAGTACACATCTTGAGGGATAAATCCAGGTACATCAAATTTTTGCGGTCCCCAGTTTACACCACCATTTTTTGTGTGGAGTATGATGCCGCGTCCGTCTGCATCAGTCCCCACTGTCCAGCCAAGGGCATATTCAGTTGATTTCATAAGAACACCTCTTTTATGTGTTTTTTTCGATTTATAAATCTTTCGGTCTCAAATTTCAGAAATTATCTTCTGTATTACTATCTATCCATAAATTAGGGAATTTGATGGTTACTATTAATAGTCCTTAATGTAGTTGAGAATACCTTTTATGATTTCAAGTGATTCTCTATTCTTTGTTGGTTCTATCATGCCTGTTAAATTCCAGAAGACAATGTGTTGTAACCCCACTTTGGCAAGGTTTTCAACCTTTCCCAGAATTTCATCTTTCGTACCATGGAATAAACAGTATTCAACAACTTTTTCAGGTACTTTGTCCAAAGCTTCAAGGGTCTGCTCCCTGGAATACCTTGTTGGGACGTAGTGGAGCAACGCGTTAAACCTTCTTTCTGGAGTAGAGAACGGGTGTTCAACACCTGCAGCATTGAATGGTTCCTCAGATGTTGCTAATGCCCATGCTTTAGCCAAGAGTTTTGTAAAAAGTTCGTGGCACTCTTCATGGGTTTGTGCCACGCAAACCATGGCGTATAACCCTGCAGTTACCGAATCAGGGTCTCGGCCAGCCTTTTTGGCTGATTCTCGGATAATATTCAACCCTTTTTTGTAGCGTTCTAGACTGTCAGGCAGGTTAAGACCCACAGGCAGCCATCCATCTGCAAACTCACCAGTTAGCCTCAGCATTCTGGGACCCATTGCTCCAAGCCACAAAGGTGGGTATATACCTTCTTGGTAAGGTTCCAACGTTAAGACAGCATCTCGAAGAGACAGATACTTCCCTTCAAAACTCTTTTTTTCCACCTGATCAGACCACAACAACCGTATTATTCTCAAGTTCTCCTCTAATCGTGAGACAGGGTTTGTGAAATCCAGTCCGTAAGGCTCAATATTTTCTATTTCACCTGCACCCAATCCAAAAATGACCCTTCCCTTACTGATATGGTCCAACGTTAAAGCTGTCTGAGCAAAAACAGCTGGATGTCTCCGTATGGTTTCAGTAACACTCATTCCTAAAAGGATCTTGCTGGTGACAGTTGCATGGGCAGCCATCAACGTGAAGGGATCAGGAAACGTATGAGGAGAATTCTGAAAAAAGGATAAGGGCGTTACATCAGGGGTCCAAATTGTCTCAGGGATAAATCCCATTAAATGATCAGGATACCACATTGAGTCATAGCCTATCTCCTCTATTCGTTGTGCTGTTTGCACAGATTTTTCGAAGGGAAAGATAAAGGGAGCAAGTGTACCAACTTTGATCTCGTGGATATCTGTCATTCATTCACCATCCGTTGACTTTAATTCTATCCGCAATGGATATGCAGTATCTGCACTTTGTGAGTGGAAGCTTTTATTTCTTTTGCTTCCATACACTTCTTCACCCTTTCCCTCTATAAGCCGGTCTATCCCTGGTATACTTGTTACACGTGTAACAACTAAATGCCTTTTCTACTTATTTTTTAATATCTTTCAATACTCAAGGATATTCACTGCAACACCATCAATTGGGAATTTCGCAAAACCGAAAAGTTTATAAACGTTTGCATGCATAGTTATTATTAACAGAGAATGTAAATATAAACTTGACGAGAAAATGCTCTCAAGAGGTGTAAAAAATGTATGAGATTGGAATGATGTACGAGATCGGAAAGCAGAGAATGCAAGAGTTTGTAATGGAAGCTGAAAGAAAAAGAATGCTCAAAGCTCAAGATGCATTACCATATGGATTTCCAATGGAAAATATAAGGCTGGATCTCTCAACCGACGTAAAGTGCTGCTAATTAGCTTTCTTTCTCTTCTCTCTTCTCCTTTCTTTTTTTGTTCCAAGAAACAATACTATCTTTGAAGGCAGCAATTGAGAATGTTCTGTAAAGTTTTATGTACTTTGGTTGCTTCCTGCCAGAACTAGAGTTAATAATTCAATGTAGATCTCTTATTCAACCTTCCAAAATCCTAAATATTTTTTCAACTGTTTCATGATGCTGTCTGAAATATAATAATTCATGGAATCTATGGGCTGCATCTTTCACAGCTTTGAACCCATACTTTCTCTCCAGCCTGAAAATCTCCTCCCCATACTTTTCATAGAAATCTGCCCCGCATTTATCCACATCCTTGGCAAATTCACGGAGAAGCTTTCTGAGTTCTTCTCTTTTTTCTGCGTCAAGGCTGTAAATCTGCTGAAGAAGCTCAGAGGCTGCATTAATGGCATCCTCCTCAGCCTTCTCATTTTCAAAGAGAAAGATGAGAGCAGTACGTGTGTAGTATCTCTCTATGAGATGTCCTCTCTTTATCTCTTCTCTGCTGACAAAGACCAGTTCATTTTCCACAAGCTTATCCATGTACCGGTATATGGATGTTAACGTCTTCTTGTCTTCATAGTCTTTGTTGAACAGGTTGTGGATCTCTTTTATGTTTAACTCCCCTCGTCTTAAAATGCCCACAATACGTGAGTAGTTCGGATTGTCAAATAACTCGATCTGCTTCGGTTCCCTCAAGATCTTAACCATTTCTTGCTTTTTCATACTATCATATACTACTTGACCGATAAGCTTATAAACGTTTGCATGCATAGACTCTATTATCAGTGAATGTGAATATATACTTGGTGAGAAGATGATCTCACCAGTTGTAACACGCTGGAACAGCCAATAAGCTAGGTGAAAAAAATGGTTCAAAAAGTTTCAAAAAGAAGCATGAGAACGTTCATAATCATTTGGATTGGACAGTTCGTTTCTTTAATAGGAACAGGGTTAACCCAGTTTGCACTGGGTGTGTGGGTATTTCTGGAAACAGGATCAGTGACACCGCTCGCATTGGTGGCTTTGTTTGCCACAGTGCCTCATCTTGTGATAGCACCTTTTGCTGGAGTATTAGTGGATCGCTGGGATCGGCGCAAAGTAATGATACTCAGTGATTCTGGATCAGCAGTCTGTACAGCTGCCATTGCAGTACTGCTGTATAGTGGTAACCTTGAAATATGGCATATTTACATTACTGCACTCGTCAGCTCAAGTTTCAGCACTTTTCAATGGCCTGCTTACTCAGCTGCCACCACGCTCCTTGTTCCCAAGAGGCATCTTGCCCGCGCTGCAGGTATGGTGCAGACCGGGATGTCAGCATCACAAATAGTGGCACCAGTAATAGCAGGTGTTCTCATTGTGACAATTCAAATCTGGGGCGTTTTAGCCATGGATTTTGCCACTTTCTTGTTTGCATTGGGGACCCTACTCGTAATCAAAATTCCGAAACCTGAAATCACAGCTGAAGGTCAAACAGGAAAAGGTTCATTTTTGCGGGAGGCTGCATTCGGATGGTCGTACATAAGGGCTCGTCCAGGTTTATTGGCTCTCTTGATGTTTTTTGCTGGTATCAACCTCTCATGTTCGTCTCTTGGGGTGTTGTTTATCCCCATGGTCTTGAGTCTTGCGTCTCCTGCTGTACTGGGTACTCTGCAATCTGCTGGTGGTGTTGGCATGTTATGTGGAGGATTCTTTCTGGGTGTGTGGGGAGGTCCCAAGCGGCGCGTGTACGGCGTTTTAGGCTTCGGAATGCTTGGAGGAGCTGCAACCATCTTTCTAGGAATAAAACCCAATATACTGATTATTGCAGCTGCAAATTTTGCTTCCTTTTTTACTCTGCCTGTGGTTAATGGCTGCAGTCAGGCCATCTGGCAGGTTAAAACTGCTCCAGATGTCCAAGGACGAGTATTTTCTGTACGACGGGCGATTGCATGGTCAACGACGCCAATTTCGTATTTACTTGTGGGGCCGTTAGCTGATAAAGTGTTTGAGCCCGCAATGGCTGTCAATGGATATATGGCAGAAAGT